>Ga0209989_100139_pt1 | contig 13243 bp, 16 predicted proteins | sample Antgeofumaro1A2B_FD_188083 | JGI IMG/M metagenome (GOLD analysis project Ga0209989, IMG submission 188083) | Geothermal fumarole subsurface microbial communities from Mt. Erebus, Antarctica - 1A2B (SPAdes) (version 2) | ecosystem: Environmental > Terrestrial > Volcanic > Fumaroles | place: Mt....
AGGGGCGATCAGATCTAGCGTCCGATGTACCCCTACCTTCTCAGTCGTTCTCGCCGGCCCGCTCACGCAAGACTGCCGATCTGATCGCCCCTCCACAACAACAAGGATTGAAACGTGCTCCTGACGGAAGCCGAGGCCATGGGATGCCATTAGTTGATCTGATCGCCCCTCCACAACAACAAGGATTGAAACCCCGCCGGCGCAGTGCTTCGATCGCCACGTCCTGCGTAGATCTGATCGCCCCTCCACAACAACAAGGATTGAAACCTGCTCGCCATGCCCTCTGGCATCGAGATCCTTCTTGATCTGATCGCCCCTCCACAACAACAAGGATTGAAACAGGATCCAAACGCACACAGCAGGACGTTGTGATGGGCGCGATCTGATCGCCCCTCCACAACAACAAGGATTGAAACCTGCTCGCCATGCCCTCTGGCATCGAGATCCTTCTTGATCTGATCGCCCCTCCACAACAACAAGGATTGAAACGATATCGCCACCTTCCGGTAGTCCTGGCAAATCCACGATCGATCTGATCGCCCCTCCACAACAACAAGGATTGAAACATATTGGCGGCATTCTTTCGAATGTGGCTAATAAGTTCGATCTGATCGCCCCTCCACAACAACAAGGATTGAAACGTATCGACTGAGAAGGTAGGGGTACATCGGACGCTAGATCTGATCGCCCCTCCACAACAACAAGGATTGAAACCCGCCAACAGGTACCAGGCTTTCGCGGAGTTGCCGGGGTGATCTGATCGCCCCTCCACAACAACAAGGATTGAAACCGCCGGCAATGCTTCGGCTGCTTCGATCAGATGTCTTGATCTGATCGCCCCTCCACAACAACAAGGATTGAAACTACTCGAGGAGGACCGGTCGCGGTGTGTCGCCGGGGTGATCTGATCGCCCCTCCACAACAACAAGGATTGAAACGTCGCGGATTCAGAATCCAGCCCTCCGCACCGCGCTTGCCGATCTGATCGCCCCTCCACAACAACAAGGATTGAAACCCGAAGAAGCCACCATGTCATGGGTGGCTTCTTCGTTGATCTGATCGCCCCTCCACAACAACAAGGATTGAAACGCCGACGTCCGGTCGTCGGCTCCAAGATCGACGAAGCTGATCTGATCGCCCCTCCACAACAACAAGGATTGAAACAATTCCGCGTAGGTCGTCGCCGGTTGCTCGGCCTGCAACTGGATCTGATCGCCCCTCCACAACAACAAGGATTGAAACTGCTATTAGTGCACTAGCCGCCATCATTGGTTTTCTCGATCTGATCGCCCCTCCACAACAACAAGGATTGAAACCACGATAGCCCAGCGCAGATACTGCGTGTTCGGGTCCCTTGATCTGATCGCCCCTCCACAACAACAAGGATTGAAACCTGTATGAGGCAATCGCTAGAATCGTCGCACATCCGGATCTGATCGCCCCTCCACAACAACAAGGATTGAAACGCACCCGGCGTAGGCGCATCGTTGCCGTGCGCGATTGATCTGATCGCCCCTCCACAACAACAAGGATTGAAACTGCCTTACTCAATGTGGATCTCTACAAGCTCATCGATGATCTGATCGCCCCTCCACAACAACAAGGATTGAAACGGCGTGGGCCACGGCGGTTCGACTTGCCGAGAAACTGATCTGATCGCCCCTCCACAACAACAAGGATTGAAACAAAGCGCACGCATCCCGATCGGTCGTCTATCGGCGCGGCGATCTGATCGCCCCTCCACAACAACAAGGATTGAAACTGAGCAGGTGCGTGGCGCTGCAGTCACGACGTGGCAAGGCAGATCTGATCGCCCCTCCACAACAACAAGGATTGAAACGCCAGGCGGGTCGCTTGGGCGTTCGCTTCCTTTTCGGGATCTGATCGCCCCTCCACAACAACAAGGATTGAAACTCGAAGCCCGTGGCCGTGTAGTGGACGAGTGGAAGAGATCTGATCGCCCCTCCACAACAACAAGGATTGAAACCACCGTCGCCCTGCTCCGTTCGGCTGCGCAAAAAGCACTCGATCTGATCGCCCCTCCACAACAACAAGGATTGAAACTCGGTTTCAGATGTCTTGGGGCGAGTTCGACGGGCGGATCTGATCGCCCCTCCACAACAACAAGGATTGAAACACCAACCCGCATCAAGGCAAGTTCCGTGTCGAGGTGATCTGATCGCCCCTCCACAACAACAAGGATTGAAACGATTCCAGCATGTCGGGTTCTCCAGGATCGTCGCAATGATCTGATCGCCCCTCCACAACAACAAGGATTGAAACAAGTAGACACTCCCGATCCATTTGACCCTACGAAATTGCGGATCTGATCGCCCCTCCACAACAACAAGGATTGAAACGCATCCATATCTGCTGCCGACGCACTGCGCACCGAACAAGATCTGATCGCCCCTCCACAACAACAAGGATTGAAACGCGATCCAAAAGACCTCGACGAAAACTGATTTGAAGATCTGATCGCCCCTCCACAACAACAAGGATTGAAACACATTTGGACTAGCCGCGAAACTGAAAGTGATTTCCGATCTGATCGCCCCTCCACAACAACAAGGATTGAAACATTCCCACTGCAGCCCTTCGACGATGGGTTGAGGCGGATCTGATCGCCCCTCCACAACAACAAGGATTGAAACGCAGTTCCTGGCCACGGTGGACTTTTTTGAATGGGTCAGATCTGATCGCCCCTCCACAACAACAAGGATTGAAACGGGGGCATGACGACGGACTTGGTCTATCAATTCTGTCGGGATCTGATCGCCCCTCCACAACAACAAGGATTGAAACGACCCGAGCAAGGCCCATTTGAATGCGTTCACCACGGGATCTGATCGCCCCTCCACAACAACAAGGATTGAAACGCATCTGGGCGGTGCTCTACGGGCACCGCGAATTCGTGATCTGATCGCCCCTCCACAACAACAAGGATTGAAACGCTAAGTTGATCGGGTTGATTCTCATCAGGCACTGATGCATGATCTGATCGCCCCTCCACAACAACAAGGATTGAAACCGTGAATCGAATACCCGGATCGAACGCGAGTTCGCGGGATCTGATCGCCCCTCCACAACAACAAGGATTGAAACCGGTCGCGGCCTCGTCCGCGGTTTCGCGGAAACTGTAAGATCTGATCGCCCCTCCACAACAACAAGGATTGAAACATAAATCTGGCTCACCCTGACCGCATAGTAATCGAAGATCTGATCGCCCCTCCACAACAACAAGGATTGAAACCCGCCGTCGGTCAACCACTACTGGCGGCGGGTGGGGCCAGATCTGATCGCCCCTCCACAACAACAAGGATTGAAACCTCTATGCCGAGCACGTTATGATGAGCATGTTGGCCATCATGATCTGATCGCCCCTCCACAACAACAAGGATTGAAACCCTAAGAGGCGCCGTACCTCATCGAAAATGCGATCGAGGATCTGATCGCCCCTCCACAACAACAAGGATTGAAACATGATCTATGTCGACGGCGTGGGTGAGGTGCCGATGCCGATCTGATCGCCCCTCCACAACAACAAGGATTGAAACAGCGCACGGCCCGCGCCAGCGAGGAGATCGCTAGAAACACCGGGATCTGATCGCCCCTCCACAACAACAAGGATTGAAACGTCACTCCCGCATACAAGGCGACGCTCTTTTATCTGGATCTGATCGCCCCTCCACAACAACAAGGATTGAAACCCTAGTGGAGACACGTCATCCATGAATGGGATGCTGGGTGATCTGATCGCCCCTCCACAACAACAAGGATTGAAACTGGACGGTATCAACGGGGACTCATAGAGGGCTGGGAGGCGATCTGATCGCCCCTCCACAACAACAAGGATTGAAACTCGTCCGAAACGATCGTACCCCTCGCGGTCGTACCCCTCGATCTGATCGCCCCTCCACAACAACAAGGATTGAAACTGAAAGACCAGACCGCGGAACATGGCCGGAATTGTCGCGATCTGATCGCCCCTCCACAACAACAAGGATTGAAACCAACTCCTCACGCCCGACAGTGAATCGAACACCCGGATCGATCTGATCGCCCCTCCACAACAACAAGGATTGAAACCACACAAATCGGCCAATGTACCCTTGGCGCTGGGTATCGATCTGATCGCCCCTCCACAACAACAAGGATTGAAACAATAATTCCACCCGTAGACATCGCGAAAAATGTCATGGAGATCTGATCGCCCCTCCACAACAACAAGGATTGAAACGGCGTCTATGTGGGGCTGTTCGGCCGAAGTCGCTCGGATCTGATCGCCCCTCCACAACAACAAGGATTGAAACGCTTCCAGCCGATCTGGGACCATTTGCCAACTGGCCGCGATCTGATCGCCCCTCCACAACAACAAGGATTGAAACCCCTCTATCTATACGCCACCGGCGCTTCACCGACTCTTGATCTGATCGCCCCTCCACAACAACAAGGATTGAAACAAAGCGCGGGCTGCCTGAGCATCTTCACTGCTCATTGGATCTGATCGCCCCTCCACAACAACAAGGATTGAAACGTCGACATCACCATCGGTGCACCGGCTCATCTCGCACCGATCTGATCGCCCCTCCACAACAACAAGGATTGAAACCCTCCGGACAGGGCCACATACGGCTTCTGGTGGCGCCTCGATCTGATCGCCCCTCCACAACAACAAGGATTGAAACCACGACCACCTCACCGGCCGCAACATCGGTGGTGGGGATCTGATCGCCCCTCCACAACAACAAGGATTGAAACATTTACTCCACGTATCATGCCTACCATCGGGTCCAGATCTGATCGCCCCTCCACAACAACAAGGATTGAAACAGCAGGCGCACCTCGAGGACGTTGTTCTCGACCGCATCCTGATCTGATCGCCCCTCCACAACAACAAGGATTGAAACGTCGTGTGTGGGTGGGAGACTCAAGATGGCGTCCCGCTGATCTGATCGCCCCTCCACAACAACAAGGATTGAAACCACCGGTTGGCAATCCCATCGAGGCAATGAATCGGGATCTGATCGCCCCTCCACAACAACAAGGATTGAAACACGGTTGCAATCGCACGCGTACCGTCGTATCCGAGGGATCTGATCGCCCCTCCACAACAACAAGGATTGAAACCCGCGATACTCCCGCGGCCCGGGAGGTTGTCGCATCGGCGATCTGATCGCCCCTCCACAACAACAAGGATTGAAACGACGGTGAAACCATCGCATGAAAACAAACCAACCGATCGATCTGATCGCCCCTCCACAACAACAAGGATTGAAACAAAAAGTGCCCTACATCGGCGGACGAAGCTCCAGCGGATCTGATCGCCCCTCCACAACAACAAGGATTGAAACCTTTGGCCAGATGATCATCGGTCTCTGCCCACTGGCGAAGATCTGATCGCCCCTCCACAACAACAAGGATTGAAACACTGATGGTGCGACGACGATGTACCCACCATCAGTGCGGACATGATCTGATCGCCCCTCCACAACAACAAGGATTGAAACTCCGCCTCTCGCAGCGCGGAAAGAAGATCGGCGTGTTGCGGATCTGATCGCCCCTCCACAACAACAAGGATTGAAACATTGGTGAATGCGATACGTCATAAATAGGGGGCATCGTGATCTGATCGCCCCTCCACAACAACAAGGATTGAAACGTGAGTACAGCAAACGCTTCGCCATCGGTGGCTCGCGCCGATCTGATCGCCCCTCCACAACAACAAGGATTGAAACAGGACGGGCGAGTCATCGTTCTCGTTCGACACTGGCGATCTGATCGCCCCTCCACAACAACAAGGATTGAAACCAGTTCATCCGGCAACATGAGCACGTAGCGGTGGTAAAACGATCTGATCGCCCCTCCACAACAACAAGGATTGAAACTCACCGATCAGAGCTACATCACGCGGCGGGACGATCTGATCTGATCGCCCCTCCACAACAACAAGGATTGAAACCTCGCTCGCTTGTTTACAAAATGATGAATGAGGGCATGTTGATCTGATCGCCCCTCCACAACAACAAGGATTGAAACCCGCCGATCATGGACGAGTGACACGGCGGCTTCTTCGTGATCTGATCGCCCCTCCACAACAACAAGGATTGAAACAATCATCGCGTGCGTGCGGCCAGCCGGCGTGCCACCCTCGATCTGATCGCCCCTCCACAACAACAAGGATTGAAACGATACCCATCGTACCCTCCTGTCGTAAGCATTGCATACTTGATCTGATCGCCCCTCCACAACAACAAGGATTGAAACGTAGTCCTGGCAAATCCACGATCCGCACCGTCGGTGGATCTGATCGCCCCTCCACAACAACAAGGATTGAAACAGTTGCCATGTTCCACCTCCTTTTCTCATGAATGGTCCCGATCTGATCGCCCCTCCACAACAACAAGGATTGAAACCCTGGAATGGTCGGCAGCACGATTTCGCGCGCGGTCCATTGATCTGATCGCCCCTCCACAACAACAAGGATTGAAACGCCACGTGGCATTCTCGAATTCGCAGCGCATCCAGGCGATCTGATCGCCCCTCCACAACAACAAGGATTGAAACCCCTCCGCAGAAAATCACGGAATGACGAGCCAGGGATCTGATCGCCCCTCCACAACAACAAGGATTGAAACCCATTGAAGACAGCCAAGGACGGCCCAGATGAGGATGATCTGATCGCCCCTCCACAACAACAAGGATTGAAACCTTGACCATTGAGAAATGCAACTTCGATCACCGGGATCTGATCGCCCCTCCACAACAACAAGGATTGAAACGTTTCCACACGGATATTCACCGCCCCGATGCGTCGCGCGTTGATCTGATCGCCCCTCCACAACAACAAGGATTGAAACTCGCATCGAGCATGGCCATTGCGTGCGCTTCGTCTGATCCGAGATCTGATCGCCCCTCCACAACAACAAGGATTGAAACTGGGCGGCCGACTGGCCCCCGAACAGCCGCCAATGGCGATCTGATCGCCCCTCCACAACAACAAGGATTGAAACTAGAGTTCGCGGAGGGTGAAGGGGCCGGGGTCGATTCCGATCTGATCGCCCCTCCACAACAACAAGGATTGAAACTCAATAACCCGATCCCGTAGTAGATGCGCCCCCCGTGGATCTGATCGCCCCTCCACAACAACAAGGATTGAAACGTTATTTCCTTCTTCCGACCGCAGGGTTAGGGTGCCGGAGATCTGATCGCCCCTCCACAACAACAAGGATTGAAACGCGCTGATGCGCGACGAGCAGTACCGCCAATCCCTGATCTGATCGCCCCTCCACAACAACAAGGATTGAAACCTGGACACGCTGGGAAAAGACTTTTTCATTACCCCGAAGATCTGATCGCCCCTCCACAACAACAAGGATTGAAACCGACTTTCCCGTCCCCACTGGAGCTTCGTCCGCCGATGGGATCTGATCGCCCCTCCACAACAACAAGGATTGAAACCAGGCATCGGCCACACCGATACGATTAGGATCGAAGACGGGGATCTGATCGCCCCTCCACAACAACAAGGATTGAAACGTGTTCGCGGCGATCGGAGACTTTGTGACGCCAATGAGGTCACGATCTGATCGCCCCTCCACAACAACAAGGATTGAAACGGGACCCGCGAAGAAGTTCCTATTGGTTGTCGTAAAGAGATCTGATCGCCCCTCCACAACAACAAGGATTGAAACTTTGAATAGTTCGAGCATCATTCCACTCCCACTTGTTTCGTGGATCTGATCGCCCCTCCACAACAACAAGGATTGAAACTTCGTCGTATCCTTGGCGATCACGCCCCGCGCGGTCAAAGATCTGATCGCCCCTCCACAACAACAAGGATTGAAACCTCCTCGAAGGCTTCTTCTCGGTCGAGCGCACTTGGCGATCTGATCGCCCCTCCACAACAACAAGGATTGAAACGAGGGCGGCCGCATGGAAATGCTCTCACACGGCCAGAATCACGGATCTGATCGCCCCTCCACAACAACAAGGATTGAAACCCGTGGGAACAGTCGGTCCCCGCAACAGTTTTTATTGATCTGATCGCCCCTCCACAACAACAAGGATTGAAACAAGTTGGCAATGTCACGAACGAAGCTAGTATCGACTGAGATCTGATCGCCCCTCCACAACAACAAGGATTGAAACCCTGGCGAACCACACGACGACACTGGCCGATGAATACGCGATCTGATCGCCCCTCCACAACAACAAGGATTGAAACATCAAACTCCGGATCAAAAAACGTGGTCAGCCGTACCGATCTGATCGCCCCTCCACAACAACAAGGATTGAAACTCGCTGCCGCTGTTGGCGTTCCTCCTTTTGCATCTTGTTGATCTGATCGCCCCTCCACAACAACAAGGATTGAAACTCCGGCTGTTCGGGGGGCAGTCGGCCGCCAAAAATCGCGATCTGATCGCCCCTCCACAACAACAAGGATTGAAACCGGAGGATCGCGTTGCAAGTGAAGCTCGATTACCAGATCTGATCGCCCCTCCACAACAACAAGGATTGAAACGCGAGAGGGTAACTGGTACGTCAAGTGTCACGCTGGAGATCTGATCGCCCCTCCACAACAACAAGGATTGAAACGTAGCGAGTGCTGGAATGCCTGCAATCCACAAAGCGAGATCTGATCGCCCCTCCACAACAACAAGGATTGAAACGTGGCTGATTGCAATTGAACTTCGTAACCACACATGTGATCTGATCGCCCCTCCACAACAACAAGGATTGAAACCCCTCGCAGCGATAAAACGATGCCCCCTATTTATGGATCTGATCGCCCCTCCACAACAACAAGGATTGAAACGGAAGTGTGCCGGAAGGTGATCAGCAACATGAATTCCGATCTGATCGCCCCTCCACAACAACAAGGATTGAAACTGCATCGGGCCGACTCGACCACCAGACATATTTCAAAGCGATCTGATCGCCCCTCCACAACAACAAGGATTGAAACGCAGTGCGACACCGAAATCGTGATAGCCGCGCATCTGCACGCGATCTGATCGCCCCTCCACAACAACAAGGATTGAAACAAAAATCTTCGCCAACATGGGCAGTGACCTGCTCAACATGATCTGATCGCCCCTCCACAACAACAAGGATTGAAACTAGTAGCCGCGCTCAGTCATTTTGCATTCACCTCCTCGTCTTGATCTGATCGCCCCTCCACAACAACAAGGATTGAAACGGGCTTTGCCGGCTGCGATGTGGCTGTGGCGGAAGGTGGGGATCTGATCGCCCCTCCACAACAACAAGGATTGAAACCAGTGGGGACGGGAAGGTCCAGCTTGAGTACAAGAGATCTGATCGCCCCTCCACAACAACAAGGATTGAAACCCCCAGGCGGCGAACTCAAGCACGGCACGCTCGGTGATCTGATCGCCCCTCCACAACAACAAGGATTGAAACGAAACGCGTGCCACAGCGGGGCCTCTGCCTGTTCGTGATCTGATCGCCCCTCCACAACAACAAGGATTGAAACGAACTGGTTTTACACGTGGAGTATTCACGGTCTGGTCCGCGATCTGATCGCCCCTCCACAACAACAAGGATTGAAACTTCAGGTAGCGGCTCACCTCGACGCGGAACTTGCCTTGATCTGATCGCCCCTCCACAACAACAAGGATTGAAACAACGTCGTCCGCAAGGCGACCCTCGGGGAGATCAGCTGATCTGATCGCCCCTCCACAACAACAAGGATTGAAACCGTGTAGTCGCCTACACCGGCACTCCCATGCGGATCGGATCTGATCGCCCCTCCACAACAACAAGGATTGAAACCGCGACTTCCGTACCGTCCTGCGCTATGCTTTCGGGCGTGGGGATCTGATCGCCCCTCCACAACAACAAGGATTGAAACGCGAACAGTGGAAGCGCCGGCGTGATGTCCGGGATGCCGATCTGATCGCCCCTCCACAACAACAAGGATTGAAACGCCCAGGACACACGTAGGACGCTGCGAGGTGCTGCACTGTTGATCTGATCGCCCCTCCACAACAACAAGGATTGAAACATGCCGACGATGAACGGCAGGCGATTCTTGATTATTGATCTGATCGCCCCTCCACAACAACAAGGATTGAAACATTTTTAGGCCCGATCCGCGGCCGAGTTTTCGCGGCACGATCTGATCGCCCCTCCACAACAACAAGGATTGAAACCGATGCGCAAGTTGCCGGATGTGCATGTGCCGGGCTGATCTGATCGCCCCTCCACAACAACAAGGATTGAAACCGGGCTTCAGCCATCAGGTAGAGTTCGCGGAGGGTGGATCTGATCGCCCCTCCACAACAACAAGGATTGAAACCAAGTTCATCGCGTGCTGAATGGCCGAAATCTCATCGGATCTGATCGCCCCTCCACAACAACAAGGATTGAAACTCGCCTGCGTGACGAAGTAGTTGATCTCGTCCCTCGGCGATCTGATCGCCCCTCCACAACAACAAGGATTGAAACTTCGGGGGGCAGTCGGCGCTGGAGATCAGGCCAGGCGATCTGATCGCCCCTCCACAACAACAAGGATTGAAACTTGAACTGCTCAAACGGGACGATCGATCTGCGCACCGATCTGATCGCCCCTCCACAACAACAAGGATTGAAACACCGACGGCTGGCAATAGGCATACTTCAGTCAGTAGAGATCTGATCGCCCCTCCACAACAACAAGGATTGAAACCTCTGTCGCCGATCGGCCTGATAATCGCTGGCGTCCTTGGGATCTGATCGCCCCTCCACAACAACAAGGATTGAAACCACATGATCGGCCAAAGTCCGGGGTGTCCGGGGGAGGATCTGATCGCCCCTCCACAACAACAAGGATTGAAACGCCTTCCGGCTGGACCGGTCGGCTTCCGGCTTCCGGCGATCTGATCGCCCCTCCACAACAACAAGGATTGAAACTTTAGGACTCCCAGTTCCACAGGCCTGAGTTCTTGTAGATCTGATCGCCCCTCCACAACAACAAGGATTGAAACGCTTTGGCGATGACCCTGCTTCGCGATGTGTATGAAAGATCTGATCGCCCCTCCACAACAACAAGGATTGAAACTAGACAGGAGGTAGAACATGACAGCTGAATTAGCCCAGGGATCTGATCGCCCCTCCACAACAACAAGGATTGAAACGTCGCTCTGTTGCGGCCTAAGGACGAGAGGACCACCCCGATCTGATCGCCCCTCCACAACAACAAGGATTGAAACTCCCAGACTCCAGCGCCGAAATCTGGCGTCCAATCGAGATCTGATCGCCCCTCCACAACAACAAGGATTGAAACCGAAACCGTCACCGACGTAGCCATGCGTGCCGACACCGATCTGATCGCCCCTCCACAACAACAAGGATTGAAACTTCTTGAAAAGCATCGAATCCGCGCAAATCAGCCATGATCTGATCGCCCCTCCACAACAACAAGGATTGAAACATGCGCACCGGCGCCGCACGGGCCGCTGGCCGCGTTCTGGATCTGATCGCCCCTCCACAACAACAAGGATTGAAACGTCGATCGTCGCGGCGGCTGCGAGATGTAGCGTCCGATGTGATCTGATCGCCCCTCCACAACAACAAGGATTGAAACGTAATTCCATGGACTTGAAAAGTTGCGAGCCCATAGGATCTGATCGCCCCTCCACAACAACAAGGATTGAAACATCGCGGACGTGCCGCGGGTGACGACAGGAGGTTAACGATCTGATCGCCCCTCCACAACAACAAGGATTGAAACCACAGCGTGCCGTATGACCTCGGGCCATGGCACACCGATCTGATCGCCCCTCCACAACAACAAGGATTGAAACTTCCGCGAGCGCATCGCTGTGCACGATTACTTTCAGGATCTGATCGCCCCTCCACAACAACAAGGATTGAAACTTTGGTGCGCTCGCCACTTTCGGAATTGATGGGTTCAACGATCTGATCGCCCCTCCACAACAACAAGGATTGAAACGATATTGCGGCCTGGGACCGATTGGACGCCAGATTTCGGGATCTGATCGCCCCTCCACAACAACAAGGATTGAAACTATCCCTTGCGGTCATACCCGCAGCGGTCATATCCCTCGATCTGATCGCCCCTCCACAACAACAAGGATTGAAACCCTGAAGTCGCGTATCCGATTCATTGTCTCGACGGAATTGGATCTGATCGCCCCTCCACAACAACAAGGATTGAAACCTATGTACTGGCCACTCTCGAATGCAACTTCCGTTTCGATCTGATCGCCCCTCCACAACAACAAGGATTGAAACTTTTCCACGCTCGTGGCTTAAATTTTCCGGTCAGTAGATCTGATCGCCCCTCCACAACAACAAGGATTGAAACAGATGCATCGCCTCTTCGGGGAGCATCTCACCGCCGAGGATCTGATCGCCCCTCCACAACAACAAGGATTGAAACACGACTTCCCCGTGCTCCGTGACGCCTTCCTCACTCGTGATCTGATCGCCCCTCCACAACAACAAGGATTGAAACAGAGGGGACCGTGACGGCGGTTACGCCAATTTTCCACGATCTGATCGCCCCTCCACAACAACAAGGATTGAAACACGCGGACCGGTACCTCGCCTCGAAGGAAGCGGCGAGGAAGCGCAGATCTGATCGCCCCTCCACAACAACAAGGATTGAAACAAGGTGGACTACGAGGTTTTCGTCCCGGGTACGAGGTGATCTGATCGCCCCTCCACAACAACAAGGATTGAAACGCAATCGTATCCCTCGCGATCGTATCCCGCAGGGTTTGATCTGATCGCCCCTCCACAACAACAAGGATTGAAACCCGCTGTAAAATCTGGCCCACCCGGTGAACACGTCCGGATCTGATCGCCCCTCCACAACAACAAGGATTGAAACGAAGTGCTACGAGCTACTCGTCCGCGGACCATAACCACACATGGATCTGATCGCCCCTCCACAACAACAAGGATTGAAACTGGAAAATCCGGCCTCAATCCCGCGCCCGAAAGCATAGCGATCTGATCGCCCCTCCACAACAACAAGGATTGAAACGCACAGATCCGATGGTTTGCCGACGAGCTGGCGGCAGATCTGATCGCCCCTCCACAACAACAAGGATTGAAACATCTCACGGAAGGATTCGGCGGCTCTTCGTTTTTGTTGATCTGATCGCCCCTCCACAACAACAAGGATTGAAACTTTCAATTGGATTTCCCAATCGAGGCCACGGCGCGCGTGATCTGATCGCCCCTCCACAACAACAAGGATTGAAACCGGCCA
>Ga0209989_100140_pt1 | contig 13205 bp, 8 predicted proteins | sample Antgeofumaro1A2B_FD_188083 | JGI IMG/M metagenome (GOLD analysis project Ga0209989, IMG submission 188083) | Geothermal fumarole subsurface microbial communities from Mt. Erebus, Antarctica - 1A2B (SPAdes) (version 2) | ecosystem: Environmental > Terrestrial > Volcanic > Fumaroles | place: Mt....
GGCGGTAAGCTCCAGCAGCGGATCCAGGTCTGGTTCCGGGCCCTCACCCAGGTAAAGACTAACTTTGATTCGGGAATTCCCCAGGCGATCCAGTGGGCGGCCGTAACCGCCCTGCGGGGCCCCGACGAGTGGGTTGAGGCCAATAACCGGGTCTACCGCCGCCGGCGCGACCTGGCCGTTGAAGCCCTTCAGGCAGCCGGCTTCGAGGTCCGGCCGCCCAAGGCCGGTTTCTACCTCTGGGTTCGCACCCCCAACGGCCAACCCGCCATCGAGTTTGCCCTCCGGCTGCTGGAGGCCACCGCGGTCGTGGTCACCCCAGGCGTCGGCTTCGGACCGAACGGCGAGGGCTATTTCCGAATCTCCCTGACCACGCCGGACGACCGTCTTGAAGAGGCCCTGCGGCGGCTGGTCGGCTGGAAAAACCATGGCTGAGATGACGGCAGTCGAAAAGGCAATCTTAGTCGGCGTTGAGCTCATCGGCCGCCAGAACGGTTGGCCCCTTGAAGATTCGTTGGCGGAGCTGGCCCAGCTCGCCCGAACCGCCGGGGCGGAGGTGGTGGCCGTGGTCCGGCAGCGGCTGGAGGCCCCAAACCCCGCCTTTTACATCGGCCGGGGAAAGGCCCAGGAGGTTGCTGACCTGCGGCGGGCCCTTGGGGCGAATCTGGTCATCTTCGACGACGAGCTCAGCCCCAGCCAGCAGCGCAACTTGGAAAATGCCATCCAAGCCAAGGTCATCGACCGGACGGTGCTCATCCTGGACATCTTCGCCCGGCGGGCCCGGACCCGGGAGGGACAGCTTCAGGTGGAGCTGGCCCAGCACGAGTATCTGCTGCCCCGCCTGGCCGGCCAGTGGTCCCACCTGGAGCGGCTGGGCGGCGGCATCGGAACCCGGGGCCCGGGTGAGAGCCAGCTGGAGACGGACCGCCGCCTCATCCGGGACCGCATCGCCCGGTTGCGCCGGGAGCTGGACGCCGTCCGCCAGCACCGGGCCCTCTACCGCCGCCGGCGCAAGCGCAGCGGCACGCAGGTGGTGGCCCTGGTGGGCTACACTAACGCCGGCAAGTCCACCATCCTTAATGCCTTAACCGGGGCCGGCGTGCCGGCCGAAGACAAGCTCTTCGCCACCCTGGACCCGACCACCCGTCGGCTCGCCCTACCCGGGCGGCAGGAGGTCCTGCTTACAGACACCGTCGGCTTCATCCAGAAGCTTCCCCCAACGCTGGTGGCCGCCTTCCGGGCAACCCTGGAAGAGCTGGAGGAAGCCGATTTGCTCCTGCACGTGGTAGACGTCTCCCACCCCAACGCCGACCGGCAGGTGGAAGTGGTGCTAGAAACCCTGGCGGACCTGAACCTGGACGAGAAGCCGGTGCTCACGGTCCTTAACAAGGTGGACCGACTGCCCGGCCCAACCGGCCCCGGGCGACGGGCCGAGCTCGCCCGCCGGCTCCGCCTCGACCCGGCCGGCGTAGTCCTTACGTCGGCGACCACCGGCTGGGGCCTGGACGAGCTGCGCCGCCGCATCCAGGAGGCCCTCACCCAGCCGATGGTGGACGTCGAACTGGAGATCCCTTACGAGGCCACCGGGGTAGTAGAGCTCGTCAGACGGCAGGGGAATATCTGGGCCGAACGCCACACCCCGAAAGGGACTTGGCTGGCAGGACGGGTCCCTCACCACCTGGCCAGCCGCCTGGCCGCCTACCGGGTGGGCTAACGGCCCAGAGCTAGCCGGAGGGCGACCTCGGCCAGCAGGCCGCCGACGAGCAGGAGACCAAAGCGACGGTTGTGCAGGAAGGTGCCCCCCACGTACCAGAGGGGCCGGTCGGGTGGCCTTGGCTGTTCCATAAACTTTAAGGTCTTAAAAGCCCCGCCCAGGTTAAGTAAAACGGCCAGCATGCCCGGAAAGCCCTGCCAGAGGGCCGCCCCAACGGCCGTAACATACATCAAGACGATTAGCCCCTGCGTCAGCCGCCGGGCCCCGGCCTCCCCCAGGATCACCGGCAGGGTCCGGACCCGCCGACCCCGGTCGAACTCGACCTTATCAAGGTGCTTGCCCAACAGGACGGTGGTAACCCCCAATGCGTAGGGCAAAGAGCCGAAAAAGACCCAGGCCGGGACGAAACCCGCCTGGCTATAGTAGGTGCCCCCGACCATCAAAGGGCCCCAGACCACCAGGACAGCCAGCTCCCCCAGGCCAACGTACTTTAAAGGCAGGGGGCCGCCCGTATAACCCAGCAGAATCAGCAGCCCCAGCAGGGCAAAGGCGAGCACCCCCGGCCCGGTCACCCAGGTTAAATAAAGCCCCGCCAAGGCGGCCCCGGCCAGGCTGAGGGCAGTGGCTAGGAGCAGACCGGCGGGGGACACCCCGCGGTGGGCCAGGGGGTGGGGACCGTATCGGACCCGGGGCGAATCGGCGGTATCCTTGCCCTGAATAAAGTCAAAATAGTCGTTGGCCAGGTTGCTGGCAAAGTGGGCCATGAGCAGGCCGCAGGTGGCCGCCAGGAACCGGACGGGGTCAAAGACCCCCGAAAGCTGGGCAAAAAGGCCGCCCAGGAGGGCCGAGACCGCCGTCATCACCAGCACGGCCGCCCGGCCCATGATGAGCCACCGGGCGATGAAGTCGGCCTCCTGCAGGGCGCCGACGTCGGGAACAGTGTAAAGGGCCAGAAGCCAGAGCCTGGGTCTCAGCCCGATGCCAACTTTCATCACTTATCCCCGGGAAAGTATAACGGATTTAGGCGACCTATGGACGGCCTTTTAAACCTGCCCGTTGCCGTCCTCATCGTGGCCGCCGACCCCCTAGTCCGGGACGGTTTGGCCGCCAAGCTGGAGGACCGACCCGAACTGAGCATTGTGGGCCGAGGCGGGCCGGCGGACGCGTCCCTTTTCGCCCCCCAGGGCCCGGTGGTCCTCTGGGACCTGGGTTCGGCCCCCGAACCAGACCTGGATCCGCTGCTGGAGCTTACCGCCTCCGGGGTGACGGTGGTAGTTCTGGTCGGGCGTCCGGAGCTGACCGCGGCCGCCTTGCAGGCCGGGGCCCGGGGAGTCCTTGGGCGCACGGTGGCCGCGGAGACCCTAGCCTTGGGCCTCCTGGCCGCCGCCGGGGGGCTGATGGTCCTGGACCCGGAGCTTCTGCCGGCAGCCGGCATTCTGCGGCCCGCCGGGCCCGGTGAGCCGCCCGAAGCCCTTACCCCCCGGGAGCTGGAAGTTTTGGGCCTCGTTGCCGACGGTCTATCCAACAAGGAAATTGCTCACCGGCTCGGCATCAGCGAACACACCGTCAAGTTCCACGTGAACACCATTATGTCCAAGCTGGGGGCCCGGAGCCGGACCGAAGCGGCGGTCATGGCCGCCCGACTGGGCCTCATTGCCATCTAGCCTTTTTTCCGGGCCGTCACCTACCCGAATTACCGATGTTTTAAGCCTGCCCGGGCCTTAAGCTTCTTGTAGAAAGCGCAGGAGGTTTTAAGCCGTGTTCGACCGCATCAAGGCCCTCTCCGACGAGCTGGCGGCCCTGGTCCAGACCGCCGGCGAAAGCATTGTTCGGGTCAGTGCCCGGCCCCATTTCGGGGCCAGCGGCATCATCTGGTCCGCCGACGGGGTTATCGTTACCGCCGAGCACGTCATCGAGCGGGAGGACCGGATTGAGGTGGGCCTGCCCGACGGGCGGACGGTGGGAGCCCGGCTGGTCGGCCGGGACCCCACCACCGACCTGGCCCTCATCCGGGCGGAGACGGCTGACCTTAAGGCGGCCCGGTTCGGCGGGTTGGAAAACTTAAAGGTCGGGCACATCGTGGTGGCGGTGGCCCGGCCGGGCCCAGAACTCCAGGCAACCTTGGGCATCGTCAGCGCCATCGGCGGACCCTGGCGGGCCCTGCCCGGCGGCCAGCTCGATAACTACCTTCAGACCGATGTGGCCATGTACCCGGGCTTCTCGGGCGGGGCCCTGGTGGCCGCCGACGGCTCCGTTGTCGGCCTGAACACCTCGGCCCTGGCCCGGGGCGTAAGTGTGGCTGTGCCTGCCAACACCCTTAGCCGAGTGGTCGAGACCCTCCTTACCCACGGCCGGATCCGGCGGGCCTACCTTGGGATTGCCTCCCAGCCGGTGCGCCTGCCCGATGCGGTTCGGGAGCGGGTTGGGCGGGGGATGGGCCTCATCGTCGTTTCGGTGGAGACGGGCAGTCCGGCCGACCGGGCCGGTCTCACTGTCGGCGACGTCATCATCGCCGTCGGGGACCAGCCGGTAAGCCGGCCCGACGAACTGCTGGCCCAGCTCACGGCCGACCGCATCGGCCAGCCCCTTACTCTACGGGTGCTGCGGGGCGGCCAGCCGGCCGAACTTACGGTAATACCGGCGGAAAGGTCTTAGTGAGAAGCAGCAATGGGGAAGCTTTTAACCCGGCTTAACGCCGAACTGGCGGACCTGGCCGCCACCGCCCGGGCCGCCCTGGTCCGGGTTGGGGTTCGGGGGGCCTTCGGGGTGGGCTCGGGGATCATCCTCCACCCTGAGGGCCTGATTCTCACCAACGCCCACGTCGTCCGGGGCGAGCCCATCTGGGTGCGGCTAACCAATGGCCAGCAGCTCCCGGCCAAGGTCTTGGGCCGGGACCCAACGGGCGACCTGGCCGCCCTCCTGGTGCACGCCGGCGGCCTGCCGGCCCTTGAACTGGCCGCCGCCGAGCCGGCCCCTGGAAGCCTGGTGCTGGCCCTAGGCCATCCCTGGGGGATTGAGGCGGCGGCAAGCTTTGGGGTGGTGACCGGCCTAGCCGCCGACGAGGTCGGGCGGGAGTGGGTCCTGGTTAACCTGCGGCTCCGGCCGGGCAACTCGGGCGGCCCCCTGGTGGATGCCGCCGGCCGGGTCGTCGGCATAAACACGATAATGACCGGGGCCGAAACTGGGGCGGCCGTATCGGTCCGTTCGGCCCGGGCGTTTCTCAAGCGAGTTCTGGCCGAGCACCTGCGGCCAGCGGCCGCCGGCTAGCGCGGCCCCGGTTAACACCCGGGCGAGGCGTTGCGAACTACCGGGAAGAAGAGGCGAAAGCCCCCGCTCAGGGGTGTCGCCTGGGTGGAGGTGGTCCCCGCCGCACAGCCCACCTGAACGGCAACCGCCGGGCTCCACTCGCCCGTCAGGCCGGCCCAGTCCCGGGCCCGAACTCGGAACTCGTAGGTGCGGCCCAACTGCCCCCGAAATTCTGCCGCCGTTAGCCCGGTATCCACCAGCCACCAACCCCAGTCCGGGTTGCTCCCCTCCCGAACCTGCACGTCGAAGCCCATCACGCCCCAGCCGCTGTCCGAACCGTTCCAGCGGACGGTGAACCGCTCGGGGGCCGGACCGGCCCACGGGCTTACAGCCGCCACCGGCGGGGTGGTATCGGGCGGGACCCGCTCCAGGATGATGTAGGGCTCGCCAATGCCCAGGTCTGGGTTGGTTACGGGGGGCAGACTGATGCGGTAGCCGCCGGCAAGAGACTGCAGGACCGGGGCCGGCTGACCGTATTTGTCTAAAATCGACACGGCCTGGGCAGCCGGGGCGGCCTCAAGCCAATAGGTTACCGGACTGGCCGAGCGGTTCCAGACCACGCTTACCCGGTACAAATTATCCCCCAGCCGGACGCCCCCCAGGGTAACCCGGTCAACCGGCCCCTCCTCCCGCCGCCGGGCCGTCACGTAATTCGAAAAATATCGGGTGGCCGTTCGGTAGGCGGTGTACGCCGGTCGGGGCGAGGCGTCATTCCGGATTACCCCGTACCACTCCCGGTAGCCCACGTAGTCGTCGTAAAGTTGAAAGATTAAGAGCCTTTCCACGTCGTAGGCCAAACCCAGAGCCCCAACGGCCAGGGCGAAGGACGCCTGCTCCGAAGGGCTGCCCCGCCACTTCTGGGGGCAGGGCAAGTAGGGGCTTACCTTATCGTCCCCGCAGACGGGAATATTGGTTTCGTTCACCCAGATGGGCTTCTGGGGAATTTGAAAGCCGGCCAGGTAGTTTCGCACCGTGTCCACCAAGAAAGTCAGGGCGTACGGGGAGATGTAGGGGTGAACCGGCAGGGCGTCGAAGAAGTAGTTGTTGGCCGGGGCCTGGGGGTCAGCCCGGATGATTCGGAGCACATCGGGGAAGAAGGTTTGGTCGGTCCAGAAGGCCAGGGCCCCAAAGAGGACCCGGGCCTCCGGGTCGGCAGCCTTTGCTGCCAGGTAAGCAACTTTAAGCAGCCGGACGTAATCTGCCCGGGTCCCGGACCAGAACCGGAAGGTAGAGGGCGGCCCCAGGTCCGGCTCGTTCCAGACCTCCCAAGTCCGGATTCGGGGGGCATAGCGCCTTACGGTGTTGTAAACGAACCGGGCCCAGTAGTTCTCGGGGTTTATCGCCTTGCCGGGTCCCGGAAGGTCGGTGCCGTCGGCAAAGACCGGCAGGTTTAAATTCTTAGGCGGGCTGGTTTCGGCCCCGCCCAGGGCGAACACCCCATAGCGTCCCCCTGGAACCTGCTGAATGCCCGTCCCCGTTGAGGTTGCGGCCCAGGTTGGAGTGCCCATTAGAATGGCGTTAATTTTGAGGCCCCGTACCAGGTCGGCGTTGACCACCTGGTCGATGGCCGAATAATCGAAGGTCCCGGGCTGCCGTTCGACGGTGTGCCAGTAAAAGGGCCAGCGGGTCCAGCGGGCCCCGGCATCCAGGGCCTGCCGGTAGCGCAGGTCTGTTACGGCGTAGGGCTGGCCGTCGGCGGTTATGCCGTTTATAAACGCAAAACCGAAGCGGTCGGCGGCATCAACCGCTTGGAGGGCCGGCTGGCCCCAGGAGGCTCGGCCCGGGACCATTGCCAGGCCGAGCAGGAGCAGGCCCCATAAACCCCACCACCTATTCACAGCCCGGGCCGCTGCCGTCGGGGATGTCCGGTTGGGGCAGGTAAGTTCGGGCGTCGGCCCCGTGGGCCCAGACGGCCACCGGGGCGGCCGTGCCCTCAATGGCAGCCACGAAATAGTACTTGTTTACCGGGTCCCGGGCGGCCTCAACGGGTACGTTGTTAAAGACCCAGCGTGGGTGAGGTGTGCCGCTGGCATCCTGAACCTGGATCGTGCCGTCGGCCGCCTTAAGGGGCTGAAGAATTCCGGTATTAAGGCTCCACAGCAAGGTCACCCGGTTGGGGAAGCTGGCCGGGGCCGAAGCACCGGTCTGCGGGTCGGTCAGGTCGACCCCGATGTTAACATGGGTGGCCCGGTCGACGGGGGCCGGCTGACCGTCGGTGTGGGGCCAGACCACCTGAACCGAGGGCTCGGCCTGGCTGAAGGGGCCGGCGATCACCGAGCTCTGGACCGGCAGGTAAGTTCGGGCGTCGGCCCCGTGGGCCCAGACGTTGCTCCGGTACGGGACACCTTTAACCTCAACCAGGTAGAAGTCCTTGCTCCGGGTCGGGTCAAGGCCGGAAGCCTCGAAGAACCCAACGGGTACGTCGTTGAAGACCCAGGCCTGGAACACCTTGCCCCCCACCCGCCTGAGGATCGGCTGACCTGGCGGGCTCTGGTAGCGGGCCGGCAGGTTCACGGCGTTGCCACCAATTTCCACCAGGTTGGAGGCCCGGCGCAGACGGACTTCCACCGGCAGGTTGCAAGCCACCGGCTGCAGGCTGTCGGCCTCGAAAAGATAGACTAAAACGTTCACCAGCGGCGCCTTGTCCACGGGCTGTGGCCGGCCGGCCCGGTCGTGGGGGAAGACCAGCTCAATTTTGGCGTCGACCATTCCGGCAACCGCATTCGGGGACTGGGCCCGAATGGTGTAGGCCTTGCCGGGCTCGACGTCAACCTGAACTACGCCGCTGCCCGGATTCAGCCGGTTGGAACCTGCCGGACCCGAGACCAGCACCGTCCAGCCGGGCTGCCAGCGGGGAATCAGCTTACTGCCGGCCAAGTTTAGGGTGAGGCGGGTCGGGGCGTTGGCCCGGACCTCGAGCCGGTCCGGCGCCGGCCGCCAGATAAACAGCTGGGCGGCCGAGACGGGGCTTTCGGCCAAGATGCCGGCTTCCGGCAGGCTGAGGACCCGGCCCAGGGCCCAGCCGTTTTCGGCCACCACCCGGAAGGCCGGCCCCTGGGGGGTATCAAACCACTGGAAGCCGGCGGGGCCTACGGCCCGGATGAACTCCGAAGCGGCCTTGAAGGCCAGGGCGCTGGGCTTCGGTGTGCCGTCGGGGTTGAAAAGGCCGTAGGTGTTTTCGGTGGGGTTTGCTCCGACAGCCAGGTCGTTGGCCTGCCATTTAAAGGCCCCAGGCCGACCTTGGGCGAAGGAGCGGAGCAGAACGGCCGACTCGTAAAGGGCGGCTTTGACCGGGTCCAGCTGGAAGGTGGCAAACCCGAACTCTTCGAAGATTACCGGCCGGTCGGGGAAGATTTTGGAGAGGGTCTCGAGGGCTTGGAACATTCGGTTGAAGTTGACGGCGGTAGCCCCCGGGAACCGATGCCAAGAGATGAAGTCGAGGGCCCGATTGGCCGGAAGGGAGGCCAGGATCAGGTCGCTGTAACCGACAGTTACGGGCTTCTCCGGGTCGACCTGTTTTACCGGTCCAAGGCGGGCATCGACCCAGGCGGCCAAGGTCTGGTCGAGAGCCTGAATCAGGGGTTGCCATTTGGCCGCATCCGGGGAGATTATGTAGTCGGCCACCGAGACGGCGTAGTCCCGGGCGGCAACCCAGGCGGCGGCTTCGGCCGCAAACTCCCGGAAGAGTTGGTAGTTGTTGGCGTAATAGTAAGCTTGAGCGTCGTTGAACCGCTCGGGCACAAGGCTCCGGCCCTCTTCCCGTCGCCAGCGGGGAATATCAGAGCGGGGAATCCGCTCGCCATAGGCCCGGATGAGGGCATCGGTCTGGAGGGGTGGGGGTCCCCCGGGGTAGATGGCCACGGCCAGGTCCTGGAAGTGGGGCTCATTTTTGAGGTCGTAGCCGAGCACCGCCGGATTTCCCCGGTAACGGGCGGCGATGGCCTGATTGAGGGCGGCTTCCCGGGCCAGGTCGTCTTCCCGATAGTCATTAAAAGTAATAAGCAGGTGCAAATTTCTCTGGGCCGCCAGGTTGACCACCGTGTCCAGCTTGGACCAGCGGCCGGCCCGAATATCCCGGGCCAGGGCCGACCGGACGAAAATCCGAACGGCCTTCAGCCCGGCCGCCGCTAGCCGGTCGAAATCGGCCGCCACCAGAGCCGGGTCAAACTGCCCATCCTCCCAGTAAACCCAGGCCCGGTCAGTGGGTCCGGCATAATTGGCCCCCACCACGAATACTGGCCGGCCGGCCGGGTCCACAAAGGCAGACCCGGTAAAGCGCAGGGGGCTTATGTCGGCCCGGGCGGCCGGGGCCGGTCCGAAAATTACAGGGCCTAACAGCAGGCCCAAAAGAAAGAGGCCCCAGGTAACCTGCAGGGTCCGCCGCTTAGCTATCCGTCGCAAACCAGCCAAACCGTCCCCAAGTTTAGCCAGATGCGGGCGGTCCGTCAAGGCCATGACGCCTAGGGTACCTGGACCCAAGGCCGGCTCGGTGGCAGACTGTCGCCTTAAGACGGCCCAAATGTGGTGCCCCTGAAGGGAAATCCCTGCCGGTTAACCGCGGCCTAGTGGGAAATTTAAATAACAGTGCTGGGCGGCCAGTTGGCCGCCCAGCAAGCGACCTATAGAAAGAGGGGCGACATCACCAGGGTGACGGTGGCCAACAACTTGACTAACACGTGCAGGGAGGGCCCGGCGGTGTCCTTAAAGGGGTCGCCCACCGTATCCCCCACCACCGCGGCGGCGTGGATGGGGGTACCCTTCTTGATGGGCTCACCATTCTCATCCAGCAGGTACCCAGCCTCAATGTATTTCTTAGCGTTGTCCCAGGCGCCGCCGCCGTTGTTGAGCACCGTGGCCAGCAAGATACCAGCAATGGTTCCCACCATCAGCAGGCCGGCCGTCGCCTCGGCCTTAAGGAAAATTCCGACGGCCACCGGCATGCCCACGGCCAGAAGCCCTGGGGCCACCATCTCCCGCAGGGCTGCCCGGGTCGTTATATCCACGCAGCGGGCAAAGTCCGGCCGGGAGGTTCCAGCCAGGATGCCGGGGTCAGCCTTAAACTGATGCCGGACCTCCTCGATGATGGCGGAGGCGGCATGACCCACCGCCCGGATAGCCAAGGAGCTGAAGAGATAGACCAGCATTGAACCGAGCAGGGCCCCGACGAAGACCTCGACCTTAGAAAGGTCCACAGCCTGCAAGGGGCGCCCCAGCTCGGCCAGGCGGTCCAGGTAGGCGCTGAACAGTAGGAACGCCGCCAGGGCCGCCGAACCGATGGCGTAGCCCTTAGTCAGGGCCTTGGTTGTATTACCCACCGCATCCAGGGCGTCCAGGATGCGCCGGGCCGAGGCCGGGGCGTGGGACATCTCGCAGATGCCGGCCGCATTGTCGGTGATGGGCCCAAAGGTATCCATGGCCAGGATGTAGGCGGCGGTCATCAGCATGCCCATGGTGGCCACCGCCGTGCCGAAGAGGCCGCCGTGGGGCAGGCCTGACATCGCGCCGAACCAGTGGGCCGCCAACAAGGCCGCACCCACCACCAGGGCGGTGCTGGCCGTCGTCTCGAAGGCGACGGCCGTGCCCACGATTATCGTCGTCGCCGGCCCGGTGCGGGCGGCATCGGCGATCTCCTTAACCGGCCGCCAGGTGCCCGACGTGTAGTACTGGGTGATGTAGACAAAGGCGATGCTGGTTAGAAGGCCCGTGAGGCCGGCAAAGAAGAACCACATCCAGGCGTCGCCCAGCATCACCCGGGTTGTTACGAACAGGAAGACGGCTGAGAGGAGTAGGGCGACGTAGTAGCCCCGGTCCAGCGCCCGCATCGGGTCCTCATCCTCCCGGCCCCGGACAAAGAAGAGGCCCGCCGCCGAGGCCAGCAGACCGAAGGCCCGGACCACCAGGGGGAACAGAATCCAGGCGTCGTTGCCGGTCGCCCGGGCGACGGCCACCCCCAAGATCATGGCGCCGATATTCTCGGCGGCCGTCGACTCGAAGAGGTCAGCCCCACGGCCGGCGCAGTCGCCCACGTTATCCCCGACCAGATCAGCGATCACGGCCGCGTTCCGGGGGTCGTCTTCGGGGATACCGGCCTCCACCTTACCCACCAAATCAGCCCCCACATCGGCCGCCTTGGTGTAAATACCGCCCCCCAGCTGGGCAAAGAGGGCCACAAAGCTGGCCCCAAAACCGTAACCCACGATCAGGAAGGGAGCCTGGCGCATCCCCTCCGACCCGAACATGGCCCCGTAAAGGGCGAAGATAACCGCAACCCCAATGAGGCTGAGGCCCACCACCAGGAAGCCCGAAACTGCCCCGCCCCGCAAAGCCACGTTTATGGCCTCGTTCAGGTTGCGCAGGGCGGCACTGGCCGTCCGGATGTTGGACCGGACCGCCACGTACATACCGACGAAGCCGGAGATGGCCGAGGAAAAGGCCCCGACCAGAAAGGCGACGGCAGTCCGCCACCCCAGCTCAACACTCCGGTCGAAGTAGCCGATGACGGCCCCGACAATGACGGCCGTAACCACCGCCAAAAGCAGGATCGTCCGGTATTGGCGGTTAAGGAAGGCCACGGCCCCCTCGTAGATCATGTCGGCAACGGCCTTCATATCCGGCGTGCCCGTGTCCCGCCTGAGGACGTCCCAGGCGAGGTAGGCCACCAGTAAAAGGGTTAAAAGGCCCGAAGCCGGTACTATCCAAACTAGCTCCATGCTGGCGTGCCTCCTTCTAAGGCTACTTGAAATAAGGTTTTAGATAAAAAGCGGTGCCAGGACCAGGGAAACGATGCTCATGAGCTTTATTAAAATGTTAAGGGAGGGCCCGGCGGTGTCCTTAAAGGGGTCGCCCACCGTATCCCCCACCACCGCGGCGGCGTGCACCGGCGTCGACTTCTGGATGGGCTGGCCGTTCTCGTCCAAGAGATAACCGGCCTCAATATATTTTTTAGCATTGTCCCAGGCGGCGCCGGAATTGGCCATGGTAACAGCCAGCAGAAAGCCGCTCAGGATCGCCCCGAGCAGGAGGCCCCCCAAGGCAGCGGCCCCGAGGGCGAACCCGACCGCCGGCGGCACCACTACGGCCAGCAGGCCCGGCAGAATCATCTCCCGGAGGGCAGCCCGGGTGCTGATGTCGACGCAGCGGGCGTAGTCGGGCGAGGTTTCCCCGGCCATCAGGCCTGGGATCTCCTTGAACTGGCGGCGCACCTCGTTGACGATCTCAAAGGCCGCCCGGCCCACGGCCGACATCGCCAAGGCCGAAAAGATATACGGCATTCCCGCCCCAATCAGGGCCCCGATCATCACCCGGACATCCAGCAGGTTCATTATGTCCAGCCAGACGGCCTGGGAGTAGGCCGCCAGGAGGGCCAGGGCGGTGAGCACGGCCGAGCCGATGGCGAACCCCTTGCCGGTGGCCGCCGTGGTGTTGCCCAGGGAATCGAGGGCATCCGTCCGCCGGCGGACCTCCGGGGGCAGGTGGGTCATCTCGGCGATGCCGCCGGCATTATCGGCCACCGGGCCGTAAGCATCCGTGGCCAGGGTAATGCCTAAAGTCGAAAGCATGCCCACCCCGGCGAGGGCCACCCCGTAAAGGCCGCCGAAAACGTAGGCCACGTAGATGGCCGCGGCCATGATGAGCATCGGCAGGATGTTGCTCAGCATCCCCACGGCCAACCCACCGATAATGACGGTTGCCGGCCCCGTTCGGGCCGCCTGGGCCACCTGCCGGGTCGGGCCGTAGGAGTACGAGGTGAAAAACTCGGTGCTCAGGCCGATGGCAACCCCGCCCAGCAGCCCGGCCACCGTGGCCCAGAAGAGGCCGAGGCCAACCCCAAGCCACAAGGCCAGGCCCAGGGTAGCTAGCACCACCAGGACACTAGCCACAAAGACCCCGGCCCGCAGGGCATTGAGCAGGCGCCCCATCTCCGGCGTCTCCCCCACCCGGACGAAGAAAGTGCCAATTATGGAGGCGATGATGCCGGCTACCGCCAGCAGGATGGGCAGGCTATAGGCAGCCTCCCCCCAAGGGGTCATGGCCGCCAGGGCAAGGGCTGCCACGATGGACCCCACGTACGACTCGAAAAGGTCGGCGCCCATCCCAGCCACGTCGCCGACGTTGTCACCGACGTTATCGGCAATAACGGCCGGGTTACGGGGGTCGTCTTCGGGGATGCCCGCCTCCACCTTACCCA
>Ga0209989_100141_pt1 | contig 13198 bp, 9 predicted proteins | sample Antgeofumaro1A2B_FD_188083 | JGI IMG/M metagenome (GOLD analysis project Ga0209989, IMG submission 188083) | Geothermal fumarole subsurface microbial communities from Mt. Erebus, Antarctica - 1A2B (SPAdes) (version 2) | ecosystem: Environmental > Terrestrial > Volcanic > Fumaroles | place: Mt....
CGTCCAATTGCCTGTTCGGGAGGACATTGACGCTTATGCCTTCGTCAGCGAAATGGGGTTAGGATGCGTGCAAATGCTGGTGGTGCGAGGTGGAAGGCTTTTGGGCGACCAACATTTTGTCGTTCGGGTGAGGGAAGGGCAAAGGGTAGCGGACATTTTGAGCGCTTTCATTAAGCAGCGCTATTCGTCAGGTGTGCCTGTGCCCCAAATCGTTTTACTGCCGGTGGAGTTGGACGACGGGGATGTGGTTGCTGAGTGGCTCAGCGAGAAGCGAGGCGAACCGGTCACCGTGCGGACGGCGGTCAGTGGTGTGCTGCGGGATTTGTTAGAACTTGCCGAACGGAACGCTGAGCAGGCGTTGCGGGAGGAGTTGCAGCGAGAGGAACAAGAGCGTCTCAGCCGAGAGTTTGCCCTTCGCTCTTTGCAAATGCATCTTCATCTGCCAGCCCCCCCCGCGCCGCATTGAGTGCTACGACATTTCCACGACGATGGGGGTGGAGACGGTTGGGGCGATGGTTGTGTTTGTGGACGGCAAACCCGCCAAAAGCGAGTATCGTCGTTTCCGCCTGAAAGGTGCGTGGATGATTGACCCAGTCACAGGGAAGCCCCATCCTGACGATTACGCCGCCATGCGGGAAATGTTGATAAGGCGGTTCCGCCATTATGTAGAAGGCAACCCAAAGTTCACCGAATTGCCCGACCTGCTTTTGGTGGATGGCGGGAAGGGGCAACTTTCCGTGGCGATGCAAGTGTTGCAAGAATTCGGCTTGAACATCCCCGTTGCAGCGTTAGCGAAGGAGCACGAATTGCTCTATGCGCCTCACTCGGAAGCCCCCATCGCTCTGCCTTTCAACAGTCCTGCCTTGCACTTCCTTCAACGCATTCGGGACGAAACGCACCGATGCGCGCTCGGCTACCATCGCAAACGAAGGCTCCAAAAAGCCTTGCGCACTCTCCTTGACGAAGTTCCCGGAGTCGGAGAAGTCCGCAAAAAAGCCTTGCTGCAACATTTTGGCTCTCTAAAAGCCCTTCTCCAAGCCTCGGTGGAAGAGTTGGCGAAGGTGCCCCACATGACCCGCAAAGCCGCCGAAACTTTGTGGCAATTTTTGCACGGACAACATGCCCATCAACAGTAATCGGCGCGTGTCGCCCCTATTAAGGGGTGAGGACGGTGAAGGTTTGGCAGTGGTTCCTCCAATGGTGGCAAGGGCGTCAACAACCCTTGTCAGCGCCAGAACGGGGACGGAAGGCAGAGCGAGAAGCCTCCCTTTTTCTGCGCCGGCGCGGTTACCGCATTATCGCTCAAAACTTGCGGCTTCCTGCAGGCGAAATTGATTTGGTGGCAGTTAAGGGCGAGTGGGTGGTGTTCGTGGAGGTGAAGGCACGCTCTTCGGATGAGTTCGGAATGCCTGTGGAAGCCTTGACGCTAACTCAACAGAAACGCATTCGCCGCGCCGCCGAACAGTTTCTCGCAAAACGGGGTTGGTCAGAACGCCCACGCCGTTTTGACTTGATCACTGTTGACATGGACGAACGCGGTCGCATCCTTCACATGGAGCATCTCGTGGACGCCTTTTGAGCAAACAGAAAAGCACTTCTCGTGACCGCCGAGCCAGCGAAAAATTTTGCGAAAGGTGGCGAGAAGAAGATGCGGAAGGTGCGAGTGGGGTTTATCGGTGCGGGGAGTATAGCGAACGCTGTTCACTACCCAAGCATCGCCGGGATGCCTGAAGCGGAATTAGTGGCTATTTGCGACCTGGACGAAGGTCGGTTGAATGCGACAGCGGACAAGTATGGCGTCCCGAAAGAGCATCGCTATACCGACTATCGCTGCATGTTGGAGCGAGCGGAGTTGGATGCCATTTATGTCATCATACCGCCAATGGGTTTAACTCCCATCGTGTTGGAGTGCCTGAGGGCAGGTAAGCATGTGTTCATTGAGAAGCCGCCCGGTTGCCACAGCGAGGAAGCGTGGGCAATGGCAGAGGAAGCAGAGAGGCAAAAAGTTAAGACCTGTGTCGGGTTTAATCGGCGCTACTCGGCCGTTTACCGCTACGCTAAGGAGAAGGTTTGCGAACGCGGGATGCTTTCGCTGGCATTGGCGGAATTCCACAAGGACATGTTGGGGCAAGGTCCCTACTACGGCATGAGCATCCTGCGCACTGACCTCATCCATGCCGTTGACCTTTTGCGTGACCTATTGGGAGAGCCTGTGGAAGTGGCAGCGCAAGTGTTCTCCCGCTATGAGCGATGGACGAATTCCCACAACCAATTCGCTGCTCTCGTCCGCTTTGACAGCGGAGGTGTGGGTGTTTTGTTGGCGGCGCGGACTTCGGGAAGCCGCTACGAACGATTTGAAATTCACGGCAAAGGTATCAGCGCCTACCTCCGTGCCCCCGAAGCGGCGGAAATTCATCGCCAAGGGGAAGGTGGAGAGACGGTGACTGACCGGCAACTGACAGGCACCACCGACCCCCGCATCACCTACGGCTATCAGGAGGAAACCCGTCACTTCCTCGCTTGCATCCTTCACAACCAGACCCCGCTAACCAACTTCACCGATGCCGCCAAGACGATGGAGTTGGTGGAGCGAATAGAGGGGTTCGCCGCCTACCGCCCGTGAAGGGCGCATTGATTTGCGTAACGCAGTGACCAAGCGATTTTTCGCGAGGTGAGGGAAGCAATGCGCTGGATTTGGGTGTGGGTGCTGACGATTGCGTCAGTCGTTGGGGCGTTAGAGCCGAACTTGTTGACCAACGGTGGGATGGAAATGGACGCAAACTGTGACGGTTTGGCGGATGGATGGATGGCGGAAGTGCATCGGCAGGAGGGCGGGGAAGGCCTCTTTGCGCTGGACCCACAAGTGAAGGTAAAGGGCAAATTCAGCCAGCGCATCGTCCACACTTCCGAACGGGGGTGGGTGCGGGCGAGCCAAATGGATATCCCCGCCCAACCACATGCTCGCTACCTGTTCCGATGTTGGGTGAAAGCCGATTGCCGTTTCCTGCTTATCGTCTACGCCTTCCGCAACAGTGACCGTTACGACACTTTCGTGATAGCGCAAGGAATGGGGACAACAGGAGGCGAATGGCAATTGTTCAGCGGCATTTTCCGAACGCCGGCGAATGCTCGCTCCTTCAAAGTCTCGCTCATCACCGACAGCAAAGGGACAGCATGGTTTGACGAAGCGGAACTGATTTTGCTGGAACGCCCACCTTACGCTCTCGTGCCCGTTGTCAAGGAAGCACCAAAACTGGACGGTGATTTGTCCGACCCGATTTGGCAACGAGCAGAACCATTGACGCCCTTCATCGCTTTGGGGATGGAAAAGGTCGCAGAGCCGGTTACCGTTGCGAAAGTCCTTGCAACGCCCACGCACCTTTTCGTCGCCTTCTGGTGCGCCGAGCCCAATCCGAAGGCGATGCGATTGCGAACGCAAGAAAGCGGTGAACCCGCTTATCGCGACGAGTGTGTGGAAGTTTACCTTGACCCCGAACACCGCCACGATGGCTTTTACCAGTTCGTTGTCACGCCGAAGGGAAATCGTTGGTCGCAGCGAATAACTTCTGCTCGTTGGGCGCAGGTTTGGTGGTTGCTGCCGCGCCCAACATGGCAAATCGGCTTGGACAATTGGCAAGCCGCCGCCCGCATCGGCGAGAATTTCTGGTCGGCAGAAATTGCCATCCCCTTCCCTCTTCTCGGTCTCTCCCCGAAGACAGGCACCACGATAGGCATCAACCTGTGTCGCTCTCGCAAAGGGGAGCAGACCGAACAAAACAGCGCCTTCGCCTACTTGACAACCCAACCCACCTTCCAACGCCCCGAACGGTTCCCCCACATCCTTTTGCAAGGCATTGGGGACATGGTAGGAGCGGCGTCAGCCGCGAAAATCAGAAAAGAGAAAACGAAGCCATGGATAGCCAGTCCTCAGACTCTCGTGCCCAATTTCTCCATCGTTCCAAAGCCGCAACGCATCCTCCTGCGTGACCAAAAGGTCGTACTAACGACGCAGGCAAAAATTGTGTTGCCCAGCGGAGCGACAGCGTTGGAGCGAGTGGTAGCAGAATTGTTGATGGACACCCTGCGAAAAGTCGGAATCTTGGCAGGAAGGGAGACGAGTGGGGATATAGCGGAGAGCCGTTCCGATTTCGTCCTCACGACCTTTGACCGCATTCCTGTCTCGGTGCGCCCGCTGCTTCCCCTGCGCGACCTTCGCACTTTCTTCGCCCAACGGGGAGAGGAAGCGTATGGGTTGTTCGTGGGGACAGGGGGCAAGGGACAGAGGACAAGTCTGGGAAACGGAGACACGGAGAAACGGGGACACAGGAAGGCAAGAAACAATCTGAGCGCCAGCATTGTTCTCGTGGGCGCCTCGGCGAAAGGTGTTTTCAACGGTGTCCAAACCTTGCGGCAACTTCTCTGGCTAAATGCCCCGCCTCTTGAAGCAGTCACTGATGAACGCGTGGCGTTTACTTTGCCCGCTTGCGAAATTTGGGACTATCCCGACTTGAAGTTGCGCGGTTGGCATATCATCGCTCCCCTTCGGCACGAGTTACCTTTTGCCCTGAAACTGCTGCATTGGCTGGCGTTGCAAAAGTTCAACACACTGGTTGTGGAAGTGGATGACCGCTTCCCTTACGAGCGCCATCCTTCCATCGTTCACCCACAGGCGATGACGCGAGAGCAATGGCAACAATTTTTGGACGAGGCGAAACGGTTGGGTTTTGAGGTCATCCCACAGGTGCAAACTTTCGGGCACTTCGGCTATGTGCTCAACAAGCCCGAATACCGCCATTTGAGCGAGTTGACCGAAACGCATCCCCGTTTGGGCTTCTTCGCCTACTGCCCGTCCAATCCCGACACCTACCTTGTCGTGTTTGACCTGTTTGACGAAGTGCTGTCTGTTTTCCGCCCCCGTTGGTTTCACATCGGGCACGACGAAATCACCTTCGTGCCCATCGGCGTTTGCGAGCGGTGCAAAGCGACGGGCAAAACGGCTTGGCAGTTGCTCGCCGAGGACATTCGCCGACTTTACGATTTCCTGAAAGCGAAAGGTGTAGAGCGGATGGCGATGTGGTGCGACCAGTTAGAGCCCGACCGAACAGGAGGTTACGCCCCCTTCTTCACCCACTTTGCTGCCGACCTCCTCCCAAAGGACATTGTGCAATTCTGCTGGCATTACGATGCCCGTCAGACTTTCCCGTGGCTAACTCGGCTTAAAGATAAGGGCTTTGATGTGGTCGCTTGTGGTTGGTATCACGCTCAAAATGTCTGGCGGTTTGCTGCCGAAGGGTTTGACCGGCGAGCATTGGGTTATTGCGGGACGACCTGGTATGGCGTGACGGGATTTGCAACGGCAGTGGATTTGATGACGGCGGTTGTGTTAGGTGCCCAAAATTCGTGGTCGGTGGATAACCCACCCATTGAACGAGCCCCGCACCCAACAAACTTGGCGCAAGATTTGTGGGCGTTAGTGGGCGAGAGGCGAAGGTGGAGAGAAGGCGTTCAACGCTTCCTTTGCTTAGACCTTGGACCATTGACAAATTCCCCTCTTTTCGGAAGGGGAGGCATCGTGCCAGAAAAGCAAAGTGTAGGCGCGGCATTAGCCGCGAAAATTGGAGAAGGGAGCAGGAAGGGGAAAGGGGAAAGCCTGTCGGGCGGTGAGATAGTAATTTGGGAGGGAGTGCCGTTTCGGTTAGCCGTTCCGCCGCTCAGTGTGGTGGCGTTATCAAGTGCCGACACGCCCCATGAAGTTGCCCCTGACTTGGTGACTATTGCCATCGGGGCGCCAGCGAAATCGCTTTACTTGCTTATGACCACAACGGCTCGCCCCATCCGAACGGAGGACTTGTATGAGCGAGGACGAGTTGACCCGCGCAAAGTCGCTACGCTGCTGGTGCAGTATGCGGACGGGACAGAGGTTCGGGAGGAGTTGCACTACCGTCAGCACTTGACAGAATGGAATGACCGCTTGGGGGGCAGCCACGCGAGACTGGTGTGGCAGGGGAAGACAGTGAATGGTTCTCTGGTGACATTGTGCGCTTTTGAGTGGCGCAATCCACATCCCAATTTGCCCATTGCGTCCGTTTCGCTGCTATCCGCTGGCGGAGTTGTGCAGCCTGTGTTGGTGGCACTGACGGTCGGGTTAGGCGTGGAGCGCTCGTTGCCGTAAGGGCACCTTCCGGTCAATTGTTGACTTCCTCCGAGGAGCCAATGCTGGCAAACTCCATTGCACCGACTCGCAGGACGATTTCACCGGTCGTCAGGTCGCAATCAACGAGAACGGTGTCGCCTTCATGGACTTCACCAGCAAGAATTTTTTCGGACAAGGGGTCGGTGACACAAGTTTGGATGATGCGGCGGAGGGGTCGGGCGCCGTAGTATTTGTTGTAGCCCAAATCGGCTAAGCGCTCACGGGCTGCGTCGGTCAGAACCAGTTGGATGCTCTTGTTTGCTAACTCTTCTCGCACGGGACGCAACTCAATGTCCACGATTTGCAGGACATGCTCTCGCTGCAAGGGTCGGAAGATGATGACTTCGTCCACTCGGTTTCGGAACTCGGCGCTAAAGCGCTCTTCGTAAAGTTTCCGCATGCGCTTTTCCATCTCGCCGAAGACCTTGCGCTCCAGCGCTTCGTCCGCTTCGGAGCGGAAACCCAAGCGGGATTCGCTCAATTCATGCTCAAAGCCCCGATAGCCGATGTTGCTGGTCATGATGAGGATAGCGTTGCGGAAGTCCACCGTGCGACCTTGGGCATCAGTAAGGCGCCCTTCGTCCATGATTTGCAACAGCAAGTTGGTCACTTGCGGGTGAGCCCGGTCAAATTCGTCCAGCAAGACCACGCAGAAGGGGCGACGGCGCACCGCTTCCGTCAACTGTCCGCCCTCTTCGTAGCCGACATACCCAGGGGGTGCTCCCACCAAGCGGGAGACAGTATGGGGCTCCGTGTATTCACTCATGTCAATGCGGATGAGGGCATCTTCTGTGCCGAAGAGGAACTCCGCCAATGCTCGCGCCAGCAAGGTCTTTCCGACACCCGTTGGTCCGAGGAAAACGAAAACGCCTGTCGGGCGGCGTGGGTCTTTCAGACCAGCCCTAGCGCGGCGAATAGCGCGGGCAATGGCGTTGATGGCTTCATCTTGCCCCACAACACGCTGCTTGAGGAACTCTTCCATCTTCAGCAAGCGGCGAGTCTCATCCTCCGTCAAGCGAGAGACAGGAACACCCGTCCACTCGGAGACAACCTTCGCCACATCCTCTTCGGTGACGGTGGGAACTTCTTCCAGTGAGCGTTCCCGCCATGTTTGGTTCAGTTCTTCCAGTTGCTCCTGAATGCGCTGCATGCGTTGGCGCAAGATGCTGGCGCGCTCATAGTCCCCTTCTTGGACGGCTCGGTCACGCTCCACTCGGAGCCGCTCCAACTCTTGACTAAGGGTTCGGATTTCGCGAGGTGGGGCAGAGTGCTGCAACTTTACCCGAGCACAGGCTTCGTCCAATACATCAATCGCTTTGTCGGGCAATCGGCGATCGGTGATGTAGCGCTGTGCCAAGCGGGCTGCTGCTATCAAGGCACGGTCGTCAACTTGGACATGGTGGAAGGTTTCGTAGGTGGTACGCAGACCCCGCAGGATTTCTATGGTCTGCTCCAAAGTCGGCTCGGAGACATAAACGGGTTGGAAGCGCCGTTCTAAGGCGGAGTGCTTTTCAATATAGCGCCGATACTCTTCCAAAGTTGTCGCCCCAATGCACCGAAGTTCTCCACGAGCGAGGGCAGGCTTGAGGATGTTGGAAGCATCAATAGCGCCTTCTGCCGCTCCGGCTCCGACGATGGTGTGCAACTCGTCAATGAAGACGATGATTTGCCCTTGCGACTGGCGGATTTCGTTCATGATGCGCTTCATCCGTTCTTCAAACTCGCCCCGATACTTGGTGCCTGCCACAATGGCAGCGAGGTCCAGTGCCACCAATCGCTTGTCTTGCAAGGGTTCGGGAACTTCTCGGTTCACAATGCGCTGCGCCAATCCTTCCACGATGGCGGTCTTGCCGACTCCGGCATCGCCGACCAGAACAGGGTTGTTCTTGGTGCGGCGGCAGAGGATTTGGATAACCCGCTCAATTTCCGCATCGCGCCCAATCACGGGGTCCAATTTCCCCTCAATTGCCAGTTGCGTCAAATCTCGGCTGAAAGCATCCAATGCTGGGGTATTCGTACGCTTGCGGAAGTGGGGCGTCACCCCTTCCGTGTCCGCCTTCATCTGATAGAGCCAGCGGCGGACATCTTCAAAGCGGACATTGTATTTGGCGAGGATTTTTGCCGCCAACCCTTGCTTCTCCTTCAGCAAACCCAACAACAGATGGGCAGTGTCAATGTGGCTGTCGTTCATGGAACGGGCTTCATCGGCAGCACGGATAAGCACCTGTTTGGCAGGGGAAGTCAAAGTGGGCGACCCGACCGGTGGATGGGCAGGGGCTTGCGCCCGCAGTTGGCTTTCCAGTTCCGCTTTCAGGCGGTGAATGTCCACCCCAAGCCGCTCCAAGATTTGGACGGCTAAAGTGTCCTCTTCCTCCAGCAGACCTAACAAGATGTGCTCTGACGAAATGTAGGGCGAACGCAACCGAATCGCCCAATCTTCTGCGTGCAGCATCACCTTGCGTGCCCGCTCAGTGTAGCGCTCCCATAACATCGTCGTTCTCTCCTTTGCCGGCACCCCGTATTGGAGATGCCTGAGATGATGGCATCCTCACTGCCACCACCTTCGCTTACATAGTTTGCCATGATCGGCAGCGCAAGGAAAGGGTCTCAACCCGTCGTTTCTCCCGTTTCCTCTATCGGCGTGCCCACTTGTTTCGTATAGATGCGGAAACGCTGGATGAGTTGCCGCGTAATCGGTCCTGGCTTCCCGTCACCAATTGTGCGTCCATCTAACTTCACGACGGGCACGATTTCTGCCCCCGTGCCGGTCAAGAAGCACTCATCCGCTGTGTAGACATCGTGAAGGGTCAGAACGGCTTCGTAAACGGAAATGCCTATTTCTTGTGCCAACTGAATGACCACTTGACGGGTGATGCCCTTCAGGATACCCATGTAGGCGGGGGGCGTGAGCAAAGTCCTCCCCTTGACAATGAAGATGTTTTCGCCCGTTCCTTCCGCAACATAACCATCAAGGGTCAGCATCAAACCCTCTGGTTTGCCCGCATTAATGGCTTCAATTTTGGCGAGGATATTGTTCAGGTAGTTGAGCGACTTGATGTTGGGGTTGAGGGCTTGGGGGGAATTGCGCCGCACGGACACGGTGACCATTTCAATGCCCCGCTCATATAACTCGTTCGGGAACAACTCAATGCGGTCGGTAATGATGACGACATTGGGCTTGGGGCACTTGCGAGGGTCTAGTCCCAAATCTCCTTCGCCCCGACTGATCACCACACGGATGTAAGCGTCCCGTAATTTATTCGCCCGAAGCGTCTGCAAGATGGCAGCCCGCAATTCCTCTTTCGTCAAGGGGATGGTCAACCAGATAGACTTGGCACTTTCGTAGAGGCGGTCTAAGTGTTCGTCCAGCATGAAAACCTTCCCGTTGTAGGCTCGGATGCCTTCAAACACGCCATCGCCGTAGAGAAAGCCGTGGTCATAAACCGACACTTTTGCCTGTGATTTCGGCACCAACTCCCCATTCAGCCACACCAAGAGTTCGTCTGCCATCCCTAAATGCCTCCCCAAGCATCCGAAACTTTTGCTGGACGCAATTATTTTGACACTGCCACCGATTCTGTGACATCGGGAGAATGACAGCCTTTCAAACGCGGGTGATTTGGGTGACAACTTCGGGTGTCACGATGGGGATAGCAGCCTGTAACTCCGACCGCATGGCTTCAATGCGGCTTTGGAGTAAAATGGCACGCTCCATCAACACAGACAACTGCTCCCGCTCCCCTGTGCGAAGCAGCCGCCTCATCTCCACTTGCAGTTGCTCCATTTCTTCCTCAAGAGAGAGCAACTCGGTAGGTGTCAAGACCTGGCAGCGGACATAGGCGCAGGCTTCGTCCAACAAACTTCTCGCTGCCGCCAAGAGGGGTCGCTGGGGCACACTTTTTTGAGGCAAATGAGCCAAACGAAACACAGTCACCAAAGCATCATCAGTGACCCGAACGCGATGGAATTCCTCGTAACTGCTTCGGTGTGCCGTTAGCCACTCCCATACCTCCTCCTCGGTAGGTTCGGAGACGAGAATGGGTGCGAAGGAGAAAGCAACAGAGGGTAGTTGTTGCGGGAATTCCTGCCACCACTGCGGCACGGCTGATGCGAGGCAAAGGAAGGTTTTCCCCCGCACAACCTCCCAGAGAAGAGGCGAGCGCTCCCTCAACTCCGCAAGGTCACCCACAAAGAGCACTGGTGACGGTTCTACTTGTTGGATTTTTGTCAAGAGATTACGGAGAGCCTCTTCTGCGTCCTGTTGCCACTGAATTTGCGCCCAGTCAATCGCTAAAATGTGACGCCCTGACAACTCTTCTGGCACAGTTCCGAATTGCAGGTCATAAGCGAGTTGCTCCACGAGCAATGAAACCGTCTCTGGATGCCCTAACAAAAGGGGCGTGAGGCGTTCTTTCCGAACCAATTGGCGCTTGACTTTCTCTCGCTCTGCAAGCCAACAGCGGACAAGTTGCACTTCCCCACTCAGCACCTTTTCCGTCACATCCACAACGCCTTCGTCAACCAAGACAGCGAGGACTTCCTCGCCCCAGTCCAATAACTTCCGCCGCTGCACGCAACGGCGCACTTTCTCGTAGCGGATACCGTGCCGAAAAAGCAACTTCGCTGCGGCTGCTGCTCGCTCCCGGAGCAAACTGAGAAGCAAGTGGGTGGTGTCCACATGCTCGTCTCGCAACAACTCCGCCTCCCGAACAGCGCGATGAAGGACGCGCTGAAGCACAGGGGATGGTATCGGCTCCCTTTCGGCAGGCACGACTTCTGTAGAGGAGGGCTGAGAAAGTTGCTCTTGAAGCACTTGCAAGTCTGCCCCCAACTCTGTCATCACTTGAGCAGCCAGTGTCTCCCCTTCTTGAAGGAGGGCAAGAAGAAAGTGCTCTGCTCCAATTTGTGCGGTACCCTCCTTGACTGCTAATTCCTTTGCTCGCAAAAGCACTTTCATGGCTTGTTCGGTGAAGCGCTCCCAATGCATCGTGTGCGCCCTCCGCTTGACAGTTTTGCTCAAAATGGCCTTTGGGGGAAGAGTTTGAAGGCTTCCAGAGGCTCGCTGCCTGTGCATTCAAAGTAGTGAGGTTGGGTTGCCGCAAGGTGGCTGACGAAAAACTCGTCGCCCGCTTTGATGGGCTTGCCGTTCAATTTCCCTCGCCCCCGCCAAATGAGTAAGGCATAAGCATCCTCTTCAACGCTTTCAAAAGCCCCGGTTACCACCAATCGCTTGCCGCTGAACTTGGGGGTTAAAGTGGGCGGGAAAATCCACCACTCCTGACCGCCTTTCTGTTTCGTCTCGGCAATAGGCTGCGGCACCAACCGACATCGCTCCAGCAAGTCAGGATCTTGAGCGGTGTGGAAATCTAGAAAGCGCAACGCTGTCGGAAGGTCGGGAAAACCGGGATGGACTTGCCTCGGACTCAAGGTCCGCCCATCCGCGCGAGTCTCCAAGAGCGTGTAGATATCGCTGGGTTGCTGGATTTCCAAGCAAAGGGCGGTGCCCGGTCGGTGGGGAACACCGGCAGGCGTGAAGTAGCCTTCGCCGCTTCGTTGCAAATAGTAAGGCGAAAGTTCCAACAAGCGGTCGCGTCCTTTTTCAATGGCTGCCAGCAACTCCTTCTCGTCCACGCCAGGCATCAACCCCAAGTGGGTGTAAGGGCAAGTGCCTTTAGGGGCGTCCAGAAAGAAATAGGCTTCCTCCTTGCCGAACCGATGCCCCGCAAAAAACTCTTGGTGTGCCCAGACATCCTCATCGCGAGCGTGGAAGTGGAAAACGATGGGTTCCGCAGGGTCAAGGATTTTCACCAGCACGCGAAATTCATTGTTGTGGGCTTTCGCTCGCTTTTCCCCTAAAAGCACTGTCCCGAATTCGGAAAGCAAATCCCGCAAAGTGACTTCTCCTTCAGGGGCGGGGAGATGGAGTTTGCTTAACCCTTCCCCCTTAATGGGGTGCGGGTTATGGGCTTCCACGCACGAGGCAATCCAGCGTTCAGGGACGAACAGTTTCGTTCGGGGGTCAAAAGTTCCGCCGGGCGTTTTTGTCAATCCAAGCCGTCCTCCGTCCTTGTAGAAGCGGCGCACATAGGTGGGGCGCAACTTTAAGATCCCCTTCGTGCGCTCAATCACGTGCTCCCACTTTTTCGGTTGTCCCATCCTAATTCCCTCCTCCCATGTCCGACCTCACTTACTTCGTGGCTAATTTTGGCGTGATGCGTTAAGTTTGGAAGCGGTGAGGGCGATGCATTCGGTGCCGCTTTGTCCTAAGTGCGAAGTGCTCTTGGTGCGGGATTTAAAGGGGGCTTTGGAAGCAGATGTTTGCCCGCAGTGTGGGGGGATGCTGCTCTCCCGCCAAGGATGGCACCTCGCCCTTGAGGATTGGGAAAGTGCCCTCGCATTGGAAAACACCTACACGGACAACAACCCCATGCCTATTCTGGCGCTGGAGGTGTTGTGCCCTCTCTGTCAGGAGCCAATGACTCCAGTCTATCCAGAAGAAGCGCCCAACCTGCCTGTAGAGATGTGCCTGCAGTGTGGCTCCTTCTGGCTGGATGACGGCGAGTTGGGGAGGTTGGTGGAAGCAGTTCGTACGCGCGCCCATCAAGCCACTCCGAAAGAAACGGGAAAGCCTGAGACGGAAGGCGTTCCCCCGTCGGAGATGGCATGGGTTTACTGCACTCATTGCGGTCGGCAGAACTTCGCCGATGCAGAAAAATGTTGGGCATGTGGCGAACTGTTGGAGCCGGAACGACCGCCGCTGTCAGCACCTTGGCAAGTGGTTGCCGAGGTGATGAGTATGACGGTTGGGGGCGCGGGGGCAGTGCTGTTTGGATTGTTCGTGACGCGCCCCCAAGGCGAAAAACTGGCAGCCCTCGGACTGGGGTTGATGGTCATTGGTCTCTTTTCCTTGGCGACGCTTCGCCGCCTCTGGCGACGAGGAAGGAAAGCCCCTTTCTTCCCCACTTTCAGCGACCAATAAAAGCGTCACCGCTCTTTCTTTCGGTG
>Ga0209989_100142_pt1 | contig 13124 bp, 9 predicted proteins | sample Antgeofumaro1A2B_FD_188083 | JGI IMG/M metagenome (GOLD analysis project Ga0209989, IMG submission 188083) | Geothermal fumarole subsurface microbial communities from Mt. Erebus, Antarctica - 1A2B (SPAdes) (version 2) | ecosystem: Environmental > Terrestrial > Volcanic > Fumaroles | place: Mt....
AGCCACTCTTGATAAAAGCGGTTGGGGACGCCGACGACGATCGCATCGTCGTGCCATGCCAGGCGCGTATGGTTCGCGAACCACAGTTGATAACGAGGCTCACCGATTTTCTTGGCAATCAGTTGTCCCAGGGCGCCCAATACTTCCTCGAAGGTCGTCAATGGTTGCTCCTTCAACGCTCCATGACCCGCACACCACTGACGACAGGACCGTTTTGCTTCACTTGCGGAAGCGAGAGGTCACGCAGGATCAGGGGGAAGCTGATCCTGCCGCCTATGCATCTGTGGAGACGCATTGTAAGGAGGGTGCGGCGGACGGCAACTCGTCGTCAGCGCTTGGGTCGCTCGTGCACCAGGTGCGCGCTGTAACTACTTGCATTTCTTGCGCTAACGGGACGGGGAACAGCGCCAACGACGCGCACGAGAACCTGGCCGCTCGCCGCCGATATTCCGAAACGCCACGATTCCCTGTACAGCTGCAAAGTTGCAAGGGCACCGTTTTTCCTTTTTCTTACGCCGGCCAAACAGCCGAGCTGGCAGCAACGCGAGCACTTTTGCCGAGAGTTTGCCGTCGGCGCCACACTAGGGCGTTACAAAAGGGTCATATAAATGTCCCGCTCTTCCCAAGGCACAAAACCCAACTCCTCGTAGATGTGCAAGGCGAAATGATTACGAGCGTCCACCGACAGCGCCAGGTACGGGATGCCGGCTGCATGCGCTTCGGTCAGCGCCTTTACCATCAGCAGTGTACCGAAGCCGTGGCCGCGCGCTTCGGGGACGATGCCCATATACACCACTTCCCAAGCTTCCCATTCGGGTACGGCGTTGACCAAGAGTACGCCCACAGGACGGCTTCGCTCGGTGACCAGCCACCAGCGCTCGGGCATGAATTGGCCCTGGGCCTCGTGGCTGGCCAAGATGTCCTCCATGTGGCGTACGCCGCCAAGCTCCGGACAATCGTGAGTGCCTTCGTAGGTGCGCAGCAAAGTGGCCGCGAAAAGCTCGCGACCGACATCCGCAAGAGGCAAAAAAACCAAGTGGCTGGGCTGACTCGTCCCAGGGGTACGGACCGGATCCGCAGTCGGGCTAGCAGCCGGAGCACGTGCCAATGCGCGTCGCAAAAAAAGCAGACGCGTTAGATACTGCAGGCCGGCTTGGCGCAGGACCTCGGCCTGGCTCTCACGGGGGTGGATCACTGCTTGAGCCAGCTGGCAATTCCTCAGCCGCAAGTGGCGCAAAGCTTCCCGAATCAAAGCGATTTGCACCGGCCGCGCATAGGGCAAGCCGATCTTGACTCGCGGCAGCCAGAGCATCCCGACGCGCCCTGGAGCTGGCACAGCCAACACACATCCGATGGCCTCGCTACCTTGCCACGCTCCCAGTATGTCCGCGGGGCTGAGCTGACGAGCAGCCAAAAGCTCTAAGGTGGCACCTTGTGCTTGGGTACGTGCTGCGGGCTCGAGCTGAGCGAAGAACACTTCCAGCAGCCGCGGCACCTCCTCTGGGCAGGCGCCGCGGATTTGCCAGACTTCCGTGTACTCGGGCCGATCGGGAATGTTCACCGCTCTGATCCGCGGCTGGCTATTTTTTGCGTGCTTGGCCTTTGCCAGCTTTCTTGTTCGCCGCCTTTTTGCGCGAAGCACTGGCTGGACGCGCTTGGGCGCGCGCTTTTTTCTTCTTGCCGAAAATTGCCTCCCAGCCTTGGGCGAACTTCTCATGCTCACTGAGCCCTACGCGAACGATGGTCATGTACACCTCCTGTCCGTCGCACCCTTGAACATACCCTCGGCGTTATTTAACCTACAGGACGAGGGGTGTCGTGTAAAGCGCAGGGGTATACGTGTGCCTGGGCCAGGCTGCCCAGAGCGATCTGTGTCGGTCACCGAGGCTGCCGAGGCGCCTCGGTGCAGCACAGTCTTGGCCGAAAACAAAGGAAAGCCATGCATCTGCACGAGCTGATTCGCCAGATCCGTGAACCGGCGACGAGCAAAATAGTTTTACTGGTAGCCGACGGTCTGGGCGGGCTGCCGCTCGAGCCAGGCGGCAAAACCGAGCTGGAAACGGCCCATACCCCCCACTTGGACGCTTGCGCCCGCGAGGGCATCTGCGGGCTCAGCATACCGGTCCTCCCAGGCATCACGCCAGGCAGTGGTCCCGGTCATCTGGCGCTTTTCGGCTACGACCCGCTCGAACACCAAATAGGCCGGGGGATCTTGGAGGCATTGGGCATAAACTTCCCGATCGGTCCGCGCGATGTAGCCGCCCGCGGCAATTTCTGCACGGTAGATGCGCACGGGCATATCGTGGACCGCCGGGCAGGAAGGCCGCCCACGGAGCGCACGGTCCAGCTGTGCAAAAGACTGCAAGAGATCCGTTTGCCAGGCGTGGAACTGTTCGTCGAGCCAGTGCGTGAACACCGCTTTGTGTTGATCTTGCGCGGTGACGACTTGGGCGACCGAGTCAACGACACCGATCCCCAAGCTCTGGGCGTCAGCCCTGTGCCAGCGCAAGGAGCTGACGCTCCTTCCCAGCGCACCGCCGAGTTGGTCAATGCGTTCGTGGCCCAAGCCCGCTCGCTCCTGGCAGACCAGTCCCCGACCAACATGGTCACACTCCGCGGATTTGCCCGCTATCCGACCATCGCCACTATGCAAGAGGTCTACGGCGTCCGACCGGCAGCACTCGCTGTCTACCCGATGTACAAAGGGCTAGCGCGTTTGGTGGGCATGGATGTGCTCGAGGCAGGCACTACCCTCGCCGAGCAAGTAGATACCTTGGAACATGTCTGGCCAGACTACGACTTTTTCTTCATCCACTACAAATACACCGACAGCACCGGAGAAGACGGCAATTTCCAGGCCAAAGTGGCCTGCATCGAGCAACTCGACGCGATCATTCCGAGGATTCGCCGGCTCGAACCCCAGGTGCTGCTCGTGACGGGGGACCATAGTACGCCCAGCAAGCTGCGGTCGCACAGTTGGCATCCGGTGCCAGTAGTTCTGGTATCGCCCACGTGCAGGCCGGACGACGTGCAGGCCTTCGGCGAGCGTGCCTGTGCCGCCGGTGGCCTCGGTCAGATCGCCGCCAAGTATCTAATGACTTTGGCACTGGCACACGCGGGAAGACTGGGCAAATTCGGCGCCTGATCGCACCCGCCGTCGTAGACGAGGTTCTGGGCGATGTGGTGCGGGATACAAGCGATCCGTGCGCCAAACCTACCGGAGCGATTTTTCGGATCGGCACCACGCGACAACTGCCTATATACCGCAGGCGCTGGGCCGTTTGCCTGGCAGGCCGACATGACCGAGCGATCGTTTCACTTGATGGATGGCGCCATGGGCACGGAGCTCGTCGGGCGCGGATGGCCGGCGGACAAGAACCCGCTATGGGCCAACGTCGAGGCACCCGACTTGGTCCGGGCCGTGCACGCTGACTATCTGCAAGCGGGAGCAGAATGCCTGGTCACCAATACCTTCGCCGGCTCGTGGATGCAGGCACAAGCCGAACAGGCCTCCAAGGCTCGGTGGCAGGAAGCATTACGCTGTGGCGTGCGCCTGGCGCGCGAAGTCGCAGCCGGGCACACACTTGTACTGGCCAGCTTGGGGCCGCCGCCGGCGTTATGCCAGCGCCAGGCATTGTCGGCGACCCTGATCCAAGAGACCCTAGCGGATTATCATGAGCGTCTCTTTTTGCTTGCCGATGCCGATGCGTATTTTTTCGAAACTCAGCCGTCCCTGGAGGTAGCCCACCGCGCGGCGAGCAGCTGTCCCTTCGACAAGCCAATTTGGTTTTCTTTTGCCCTGATATCCTCACCTGCTGGCGCTATTACCTTTGCCGAGGGCAAGACCCCGGCGGAGATAGCCGAACGCTTGGACCAGATAACTCAGGTGCGGGTACTGGGCATCAATTGCGGGCGGTTGCCCGACCTGGATAGCATGGTCCGCGCACTAGTCGCTATGCGTGCAGCATCTTCCTTGCCCCTTCTGGCACGTCCCAATGCATCCACAGTTTTGGGAGCACAACCGGCAGGGCCATCGGATAACGAACAAGCCCAAAAACCTGCAAGACCCAACGCACTAATCGCTCGGTTCGTGCAGGCGGCTGGGCGACTCAGCGCCATCGGCGTCTCTTGGATAGGCGGCTGCTGCGGCATCGGGCCAGATGCCATCGCCGCCGTGCACTCGGCGCACAAGCCCTAAGCTTGGCCGATTCGATACGCCCATGCGATCATGAAATAGCCCAGCGCTTTGCCCAACCCGGGCGGGGCGTCTTGACTTCTACTCTGGCAAGACTAAAGGATAACACTGAGTCGGCGTGAGTTGTCATTGCGGGCGTAGCATAGTGGTAATGCACCGGCTTCCCAAGCCGGCCAGGCGGGTTCGATTCCCGTCGCCCGCTTTCTGCCGTCGAGCGTCTTTGTGCTCGCAGGCTCATGTCAGCAACATCCGCTGCTTGCCTCGGCACTGGGCGATCTGTCCGCGCTTTTTCTACGGCTCACCTGTCTTAACCGCAAAAAGCCCTCGAGTTACCTCCCTGGGTACGAGGAGTAGCTTGGGTTCTCCGATGCCACTGGTTACACTTGACCTGCAGAGGCTAGCGGGGACCGAAAGGAAGTGATGCAAACTTGCGTTTTGAAGAAAGGAAACAGCGCCATGTGCCTCGGTGTGGGATCAGCGAGTTGGAGCAGGGTGCGCGACGGGATGCTGGCCAGTAGCTTCATCTGCCTGGTTACGGCCGCCGGTCTCTGCCAATCGGTCGGCGAGGTCGAGGTGAACAAAAACATCGCCATTCCCATGCGCGACGGAGTCCGGCTGGCGGCAGACCTGTACTTGCCCAAAGGGACTCCAGTCCAGAGGTGGCCGACGCTGTTGTGTCGCACGCCGTACAACAAGGACGGTGTTGCCCAAGAGGCGCGCTGGTTTGCGGCACAGGGGTATGCGGTGGTGGTCAACGACGTGCGCGGTCGTTATGCCTCCGAAGGGCGCTGGCGCATGATCCTCGACGATGTCGCCGACGGCTATGACGTGTGCGCTTGGATCGTGCGTCAGCCATGGTGCAACGGCAAGATCGGCACATTTGGAACGAGTTACGTCGGTGGCACTCAGCATGCCCTAGCGCTAGCGCAGCCGCCGGGGCTGGCCTGCATGATCCCGGTAGATTCCCTGTCCAATTGCGGGCTAGCGGGCATACGTCACGGAGGCGCCTTCGAGTTGCGCTTCATGAATTGGATCTTCACCATCGGGGCGCCCAATGCCCGTGCTGCGCTGGCTGATCCTGCTCTGCGACGCGCGCTCGTCGAGTATGGCAAACTCATGCCACAGCACCTCGTACATTTACCGATCCGGCGCGGAACGACGGCATTGCAAGTGGTCCCCGAGTACGAAAGCTGGCTGATCGAGGCTATGCGCCACGGCGACTACGACGAGTACTGGAAACAGCCCGGTTACTCGGTCATTGACCATGTGGAGCGGTACGCCGATGTGCCCGTGTACCACGTCACCGGGTGGTACGATTCCTGGTGCCGGCAAAACGTGCTCAACTGGCAATACCTGAGCCGGCGCAAGAAATCGCCGCACAAGCTCATCGTCGGCCCGTGGACTCATGGGGGCCAGGAGCGCGCCTGGGCCGGTGAAATCGAGTTTCCGGAGCAGGCCGCTTTGCAGTTCAACGCATGGCGCTTACGCTGGTTCGACCGCTGGCTCAAGGAAGTGGCCAACGGGGCGGACCAGGACGCACCGGTCAAGTTGTTCGTCATGGGCGGAGGTGATGGACGTCGCTCCCCTGCCGGGCGGCTGCGCCACGGGGGACGTTGGCTCGAGGCCAGCGATTTTCCCGTCCCGGAGTCCCGCTTGGAGCGCTGGTATCTTCACGGCGATGGCCTCCTGGAACGGCAACCGCCGAGCGGCGATGCCGCCCACAGCACCTCGTTCCTTTTCGATCCAGCCAACCCAGTACCGACCATCGGCGGCAATCTGTCTTCGACCGGGGGCTTGCTGGAAGCAGGCGGCTGGGATCAGCGCGGTGGTCGCAGTCAGGTCAATGTTCTGCCTGCGCCCGCCCTCCCTTTGTCCCAGCGTCGCGATGTACTGGTTTTTCAATCGGCACCGCTGCAAAACGATGTGACTGTTGTCGGTCCGATCATGGTCAAGCTCTATGTGTCCACTTCGGTGCCGGACACCGATTTTACCGCCAAGCTCATAGATGTGTACCCGCCTAACCAAGACTATCCCCTGGGTTTTGCACTCAACCTGACCGATTCCATTGTGCGTTTGCGCTACCGGGATAGCGAAGCATGGCCGGCTTGGCTGTGGCCGGAGTTGCCTCGGTACGCCCAGGCTTTCGACGATGCGGAGATCCGCGCTTATGCCTCTTTTGTCAGGCAGCGCTGGCAGACGAGCGCGCGCACGGAGGCGCTACGGCATCTGGCAGGCAAGCCGGCCCAACCGTCTACGCTCGGAGCCGTCTATACTGTCTATCTGCACCTGTATCCCACCGCCAACGTCTTCCAAAAGGGACACCGCATTCGGCTCGACGTGTCCAGCAGTAATTTTCCCCGCTTCGACGTCAATCCCAATACCGGCGAGCCGTTGCAAGAGCACCGCCGAATGCAAACGGCCATCAACACCGTATATCACGATGCCCAGCGTCCTTCGTGCATTTTTTTGCCGGTATTGCCGGCCCATGCCATCACCCCGTGAGCGGGTCCGGCTGCTGCCGTTTGGCAACTTCGATCCACGGACCTAGATTTGATACAGATGCACAGTCCCGAGCGCGGATAGGGGCCCTGTGCAACGCCGTGGGCGCTCGGTAGCGCGGAGGGGCTCGATCGGCCAGCGGCGGGAGACGTGGCTGTGCGGGTTTCCGCCGCCTCTTCGGATCGGGACCATTTTTGGCACAGGAGATACACCTTTGGACCAGCCGAACAAACCAGCGAGCAACGGACAAGTGCGTGTGCACCTGGATCGGTGTCTATGGTCGGCCCAGGGCCATGTTCCCTGGACTGTCGAAGAGGAGCTGAGGGCGCAGCATTTTCTGCGAGCCGATAGGCTGCGGCAGATGACGCCTGTGCTCAACGAGGTGCGCAGCCAGGTGGCAGCAGACCGGTACCGTTCGCAGATCCCGCCCGAGTGGGAACCCCTGGACGCCGGCTTCATTGACCTGCCAGGGCACTTGCTGCATCAGTATCGGAGCGCCGGAGAAAACAGCGAAGTGGGCCGGATCTTGAAGCAAGCGGAAGCGATCCGCGGTCGCTTCGAGCAGGTCGTTGTTTTGGGCATCGGCGGGTCGTCGCTGGGTGCCCGCGCGCTCTTCGAGGCTCTCAAAACAAGATACCATAACGAACTGCCTGCTCATAATCGCCTCGGGGCGCCCCGCATATACTTCGAGGGCGACAATTTCGACAACGACGCTCTCGGCGACCTCATCGAACTGTTGCAGGTGCGGTGTGTGGACCCGAGTCTGCAAGAAGAGCGCTGGGGTCTGGTGGTCATAAGCAAGTCGGGCAAAACGCTCGAGACTGCCGCCGCTTTTCGGCTGCTACGCCGGGAAGGGCACGACTACTACAGCAAACGCGGGGACTGGCCCGGCGCCTATGTGTGGGTGATCACCGGGGAAAAGGACAGCCGGCTGCGCACCTGGGCCGAGCAGGTGCGGCTGCCTGCGGATCGTGTTTTTACCATTCCCGAACGCGTCGGCGGCCGGTTTTCGGTGTTCACGCCGGTAGGCCTGTTGCCCGCAGCGATCGTGCGGCTGGATATTACAGCCCTTTTGCAGGGCGCCGCCGACATGACACAGCGCTTCCTGGACGAGCCTGTCGAGCGCAATCCAGTGCTCCTATTGGCTGCCGCCGGCTATTTACTCGGCACGGAATACCACAAGCCTTTGCGGGTACTGGCCCTATGGTCGAGCAAATTGGCCGCAGTGGGCCTGTGGTACGAACAATTGGTCGCCGAAAGTCTGGGAAAACAAGGCCGCGGCCCTACCCCCATAGCCTCGGTGCACACGCGCGACTTGCACTCCCGAGGCCAACAACATCAAGAAGGACCTCGCGATCGTTTCTTGATACACGTGACGCTCGACAAGTCGTGCCGCGCCCCTATGCTTTTGGGCATGGCAGACGACGACGCCGAACAGCTCAATCCACTGTGCCGCAAAAGCTACGTGGACCTGATGCAGGCGGCCTATCGGGGCACTGTGCATGCTTACTACCAGGCCGCTAGACCTCAGGTTGCGATTTCCCTTCCCGCCCTCGACGAATACAGCCTGGGGCAGCTCATGCAGTGCCTGATGTTGGCGACAGTCGTCGAGGGCCGATTGCTCCAAATCAATCCTTACGGCCAACCAGGGGTGGAGGCATACAAGAAACACATGGTGTCGCTCTTGTACGCTAAAGATTGATGGGCAGATCGCATTCGGCAGCAAAGCCGTCAGCTAGGGACCGAGCCACTACGTGTAGACATCTTTTGCCACCCCCGAGGCCGGCGATTGTGCCGGAAGCGTTGACGGCCGGCAGACACACGTCAGGCAGCGGTTTTTTCGTAGAGCATTTTCGCGCAGCCGGCGGCACCGATAATACCCGCCTCGGAGCCTAAGTGCGCGTAGACGATGTGCGTTTTCTGTGCAGGCACGGGGAAAGCCATGTGCCGCACGTGCCAGCGGATGCGCTCGAGGAAGGGCAGACCGGCTCGCGTCATACCGCCGCCGAACACGATCATATCCGGGTCTATGGTGTGCATCATGTTGACGGCACCGATAGCCAGAAAGCGGGCCGTGTCCTCGACAATGGTGGCGGCGAGCGCGTCACCCTCGGCCGCAGCCTTGAAAATTTCTTCGGTATCTTCGGGAGCCAGCGCGGGCCGTCCTGCCAAAAGGCGGTGCAGAACCGATGGGCTGGTGGTCCGCTGTAAGGCCTCGGTGGTGCGGGCAGCAATTGCCGTGGCACTTGCATAAGCCTCCAGGTGGCCCCAGCCGCCGCAGCCACACTGTCGCGGACGCTCGTGTTCGATAATGATATGCCCGACTTCGGCACCGTGACTGTGTTCCCCTTCGATGATCATGCCGCCCACGACGATCCCACAGCCGATACCTGTGCCGAGGGTAAAAAGCACCAGGCTGTGGACCCCGCGGCCCGCTCCCGCCCAGTATTCTCCGTAGGCAGCCGCGTTGGCATCGTTTTGGAATGCCGTGGGTAAACGAAACGTCTTCTGGATGAAATCGCGCACAGGCACGTTTTTCCAGGGCTTCAAATTGGGGGGATCGAGAATCATGCCAGCGGGGATGTCCATTGTGCCCGGAGTGGCCACGCCGATGGCAGCAATGTCGCTCAGGTGCAAGCCAGCGGCGGCAACCGCGCGGCGCACAGCTTCCGCCATCTGCTCCAGACCATGTTCCTGCCCTTTGTAGGCTTCGGTGGGTAAGGCCACCGAGCTGCGCGCACATCCGCTATCGTCTACCACTCCGCCTTTGATGGACTGTCCACCTACGTCTATGCCCACGAAGTATCTTGCAGCCATGAGCCGATCCCGTCTCGAGGCGTAGTCGTAACTAGGCACACTACGATACCCTCAGACTACCGATTGCCCTTATGCGTTCAGGCGCCTCATAAAACACTAGCCCCTCCGCTGGGTTTATGTTCCGATGTACAGGCTACCAGCGGAACGCATCTCTGTCCAGCAACTGCCCTTGGTCTTTTTTCAACTTTGTGGTACCATGCGCCTGGCGACCGAGGGACAGGGCCGATAGCAGATAAAGGGAGAAGTCATGACGCCGAAATGGCTCTTACTGATGGCGGCAATTTTTGTGGGCGGCATGGCTGCTGGCTGGTACATCAGCTCCGGCGAACGTGCGGCCTATGCGGCCAGCACGGACCGCTACGGCGACTATGCCATCGCCACCGGACCGGTGCTGGCGGGCGTCACCGGGGGAGCCGACTTGGACGGCGTCTGGCTGCTCGATTATCGTGCCGGTAAGTTATTGGCCACCGTCATCAATCGTTCCACCGGCAAAGTTCTGACGTGGGCCGAGATGGATTTGGTCCAGGAGTTCGGGCTCCAGCCCAGGCAGGATGTGCATTTTATCATGGCCACGGGCAATGTCGGACGGGGACAATCCGCTCTGTACGTCGCCGAGATCAACTCGGGCAAGTTCGCTGTGTACAGTATGGGCATTGCCGAAGGGCCAGGCCTGGCCGGCGGCATTTTCATCCGAAGGCACGATCTAGTCTATTTCCGTGCCCCCGCACCGCGCGCCGCTGCCGAGAAACAGCCCGAAAAAAAATAACATCGCTTTCGCCTCGGATCTGGTACGTGGTCTCGGACCGTTTGCTGTGGGCACAAGTCCTAGCGTGACGACGCAGCTTCGCTGGCCGACTGGGCTAACGCTGCAGGCGGTTGCCGACCGTCCTGCTGGGAAAGATCTGCGGCCACCGGCGGGAGCACCCCGCGACGCATGCGCAGAAAGCTCGCACATGCCTCGCCGAGTAGCCACAAACTCATCGCCAGTATAGCCACAGAAGCAACCAAAAGCGACCATTCTCCAGATCGCGCGTTGGCCTGGATCTCCAAAAGCATCGCAGCGATGGTCGTCGTGAGCATAAACATCATAGGTATCAGCGTATACAACACTTGCCGTCCCAGCATATACAAAAACAGGCTGACGGTGAGCAGTGCCAGGGCAGCCAGTAGTTGGTTGGCCGTCCCAAAAAGGGTCCATAGTGCTCGACCGCCAGGAGCCAATGCGAATACGGCGATGCCGGCGACCGCGACCGTAGAAGCTACATACCGATTTGCCAGCCGGTGCAGGCCTACGGACCTGAAGATATCCTCGACATTGAATCGCAACAGCCGGGTCGCCGAATCGAGCGTGGTCAAGGCAAAAGCCACCACCGTGACTGCCAGTAAAGTCTGACCGTAAGCGACGGGTATACCCATGAGTGCCAAGAATTGGGCTCCCCCGCGGACCACAGCATTCAGTTGCGGCGCCAGACCCCGCGACATGCCTTCCCAGGACGTGTAGGTGCCCTGCGGTCCCCAGGCTTCGCTGCCTAGGCCGGCGACACAGGCTAGGATGACCAAAACCGCTAGCGCCCCCTCTGTCAACATGGCACCGAAGCCGATCGGCAGTGCGTCCTTCTCGCTGCGCAACTGTCGCACGGTAGTGCCGCTGGAGACCAGACTGTGAAAACCACTGACTGCCCCGCAGGCAACGGTCACAAAAAGAAACGGAAACAGCGGCCGCACGACACCTTCGGGCATTGTGTAATGCTCGCCCGGATAGCGCACCGCCTCCGCATGGATTTCGGCTAATCTGGATCCGGCCATCGGACTGAGTAAGATCCCCAGTAGCAAGGCCGCCATTGCGAAATAAAGCTGGAAACTATTGATGTAGTCGCGGGGTTGCAACAAGAGCCACACGGGCAGGACACTGGCCACAAACCCATATAGCAAAAGCAGACCGACCCATAACAATTGCGCCTTGTGCGAGGCTGCCCGCACCTCATCCGCCGCCTGTCGTTCACCGATATCTTGAAGGTATTCGCTTTCCGCCACGGCACCGTAAGGGCTCCTGATACCTGGCGGCGCCGACGGGGAACTCGGGTCGGCCATTTCGAACGTATCTCCCGCGCGCCGGCCGGTCTCGATCAATTGCCAGGTCCTGTCGCTGACAAAGTAGTCATGGGTGGTGATAGGCTGTGCTTCTCCCCAGACGATCAACCCGGCGAAAACCACCAGCGCCACCAGGGTCACCGGCCACAGGGGCCATTCGAACTTGTATAGGGCCAAGCCGACACACACAGCCACGACCATGAGGCCAGCCGAGGGCAGTATGGCATCGGGATTGTAGTCCACAAAGAGCGAGGAAATGGCATTGACAAAGGCTCCCATCGCCAGCGCCATGGCGAAAAAGATGACCAGCAAAAACAACAGTCGCGATCGCGGACCGATCAGCTCCCGACAGACATCGCCGATCGAACGGCCACGGAAACGCAGACTGACTACCAAGCTGCCCAAGTCGTGGACAGCACCGATGAACACACATCCGAACACGACCCATAGCAGTGCCGGGAGCCAGCCCCAAATCACCGCTAGTGCCGGACCGAGGATCGGTCCCAGACCGGCAATGGAAGCAAAGTGGTGCCCGAAGAGGACCGGCGCGGGTGTAGGTACAAAGTCAATGTTATCCCTGCGCGTATAGGCCGGGGTCGGACGCTGGGGATCCAGCATGAAGATCCGACGCGCCAAAAAGCGCCCGTAAGTACAATAGGCAAGCACAAGAATACCGAACGACGCGATCGCGACAGCCAGTGTGCTGACCATACCCACCTGCTCGAGCCTGCGGCGCGGGTGTGCGCCATCCTAGTAACTTACAGCGTCATTGTAATCCCAGCCAACTGCCGATGACAGGGGCATACTTGACGATCACCCCGGCAAAAACCACGCCCACCATGCTCATAAGTTTGATCAGGATGTTGAGCGAAGGTCCGGAGGTATCCTTGAAGGGGTCGCCGACCGTGTCCCCGACGACACCTGCTTTGTGGGCCTCCGAGCCTTTGCCGCCGTAATTGCCGGCTTCGATGAATTTTTTGGCATTGTCCCAGGCACCGCCGGCGTTAGCCATGAACACTGCCACGGCAAAGCCAGCAGTCAAACTGCCTGCGAGAAGACCCATGATGCCGCCTACGTCGAGTACCAGACCTAAAACGAGCGGCACGATGACTGCCAGCAGCGACGGAAGGATCATCTCCTTCTGGGCACCCGCCGTGGCGATGCTTACACACGTCGCGTAGTCCGCTTTAGCACGCGGGTCACTCAGCAGATTCAACTCGCGAAATTGTCGGCGCACCTCCTCGACCATCCGCGAAGCAGCCCGGCCCACTGCCTTCATGGTCAGTCCGCAGAACACGAACACCATCAGCACTCCCAAAAAGGCACCGACCAACACTTTGGGATTCATGAGACTGACGCGATAGAAGTCCATAAAGTCGGCCAGGGACGCATCTTTGACGCGCTTGAGATAGATCACTTCGCGAATAACCGGGATGGTAGGATCGTGGAAGGCGCTGATTTCCTCTTCCGTCGCCCGACGCAACCGGTTACCCTCGAGCACATACGGTTCGGTCTTTTCTCC
>Ga0209989_100143_pt1:0-5000 | contig 13091 bp, 15 predicted proteins | sample Antgeofumaro1A2B_FD_188083 | JGI IMG/M metagenome (GOLD analysis project Ga0209989, IMG submission 188083) | Geothermal fumarole subsurface microbial communities from Mt. Erebus, Antarctica - 1A2B (SPAdes) (version 2) | ecosystem: Environmental > Terrestrial > Volcanic > Fumaroles | place...
CGCAGGGGTCCACATCGAAAAGAAGGCAGAGGCCTTGAAACGGGCCAAGGGGGCTTTGGAGGCCACCTACACCCCGGAGGTCCTCAAGGGGCTTGGGGCCTTCGGAGGAATGTTCGACGCGGAGGGGTTAAAGGCCATGCGCCACCCGGTTCTGGTGGCCTCCACGGACGGGGTGGGGACCAAGGTTCTCCTGGCCTTAGAGGCGGGGGAGGTCTCAGGCCTGGGGTTCGATCTGGTGAACCACTCGGTCAATGACATCCTGGCCCAGGGGGCAAGGCCCCTCTTCTTCCTGGACTACCTGGCGGCCTCGAGGCTCTCCCCCACGCTGCTAGAAGCCCTCCTCACCTCCATGGCCGAGGCCTGCCGGAGTGTGGGCATCCCTCTTCTGGCTGGGGAGACGGCGGAGATGCCCGGGGTCTACCAAGAGGGGGCCTGGGACCTGGCGGGCACGATCCTGGGGGTGGTGGAGAAGGACGAGATCCTGGGCCCAGAACGGGTGCGGCCAGGGGAGATCCTCCTGGCCCTGCCCGCAAACGGCCCCCACACCAACGGGTACAGCCTCATCCGCAGGCTGGTGGCGGGCAAGGATCTCGAAGCCCCGGTGCCCGAGCTCGGGGAAAGCCTAAAAGAGGCGCTTCTCCGGCCTCACCCCCTTTACCTGAGGGAGGTGGAAGCCCTAAAGCCCCTGGGCCTCAAGGCCCTGGCCCACATCACCGGGGGCGGGGTCTATGAAAACCTGCCCCGGGCCCTTCCCCGGGGCCTAGGGGCGGAGATCCAAAAGGGAAGCTGGCCCATTCCCCCCATCTTTCCCTACCTCCAGGCCCTGGGAGGGGTTTCGGAGGAGGAGATGTACCGGGTCTTCAACATGGGCCTAGGGATGGTCGCCATCCTGCCCGAGGAGAGCCTCGAGGAAGCCCTTAAGAGGGTTGTGGCCTACCCGGTGGGCCGGGTGGTGGAGGGCGAGGGCATCCGGTGGGTATGAAAGAAGTCTGGCTCATCCGGCACGGGGAGACGGAGTGGAACGCAAACAAGCGCTTCCAGGGGCATCTGGACATCCCCCTCTCCCCCAGAGGCATCGGCCAGGCCTTCCGGCTCGCCGAGCGGCTTTCGCGAAGCCAAGAGAGTTTTGACAGCCTCTACAGCTCCGACCTCCGGCGGGCCGCCGAGACCGCCGCCCCTTTAGCCCAGGCCATCCGCCTCCCCCTCCTCACCACCCCCCTTCTGCGGGAAATCGACGTGGGTGAGCTCGCGGGGTTAAACCGCCAGGAGGCGGAGGCGCGTTTCCCCGAGTTCCTGGCCCAAGCCGCCCAGGACCCCTGGAACACCCCAAGGCCCGGGGGGGAGAGCATGGCCCAGGTGGCCAGCCGGCTCCAGGCCTTCCTCCAGGACCTTCCCCCCGGCCGCCACCTGGTGGTCACCCATGGCGGGGTCATCCGAGCCGCCCTTAAGCTCGCCCTGAACCTGAACGGGGAGGCCTGGCGGCGGTTTCACATCCAGAACACCTCCATCACCCGCATCCTCTTTCCCGGAAAAGAGGTCTTGTGTGTGGGGGATGTGGGCCACCTCGAGACCTGGGCCGACCACCTCTCCGATGAAAGTTTAAAGTAGAAGCATGAACGGCATCGTTTTTCTGCATGCCTTCCCCTACAATCCGGGGATGTGGGCCCCCCAGACCGAGCTTTTACAGGGACGGGTGCCCCTTCTTGCGCCCTTCTATCTGGGCCTTTCCCTGGAGGAGGCGGCCCGGAAGACCCTGGCCCTGATGGACGAAACGGGAATGGAAAAGGCTGTCTTCGTCGGGCTTTCCATGGGGGGGTACCTGGCCTTCCGCCTCTACAGTCTGGCCAGGGAAAGGGTCTTGGGCCTGGTTCTGGCGGATACCCGGGCGGGTCCGGACACGGAGGAGGCCAAAAGGACCCGGTACGCCCTGCGGGAAAGGGTCCTGAAGGAAGGGGTGGGCTTCCTGCCCGAGGCCCTTCTCCAAAGCCACCTGGGGCCGACAAGCCAGGCGCGGCCAGAGATCCTCAAAACCGTCCGAAGCCTCATCCTCGAGGCCAGGCCGGAACAGGTGGCGGAAAGCCTCCTCGCCCTGGCCCACCGGCCCGACTCCACCCCGCTCCTAAACGAGATCCGCATACCGGTCCTCCTCCTTTTCGGGGAGGAGGACACCCTCACCCCTCCCGAGGAGGGCAAAAGGATGGCCAGGATTCTGCCGGATGCCCGGCTGCTCATCGTCCCGGAGGCGGGCCACCTCTCCAACCTGGAGAACCCCAAGGCCTGGGGCACCGCCCTTCTGGGCTTCCTCCTCGAGGTGGGCTTAAAGATCTAGGCCCCTACTCCGCCTTGGGCTCCCGGGCCATGAGCTGGGAAAGGGCCCTTAGAGGCTCCTCCCCCTCGTAGGCCACCCGGTAGACCGCCTCAAAGATGGGCAGCTCCACCCCCCCCGCCCGGGCCCACTCCACCAGAGCCTGGACAGTGAAAAGCCCCTCCACCACCTGTCTGCCCTCCATGAGTTCCTTCAGGCTCGCCCCCCGGACCAGCCTCTCCCCCGCCCCGCGGTTGCGGGAATGGAGGCTATACCCGGTGGCCAAAAGGTCCCCCAGCCCCGCCAGTCCGTAAAACGTAGCCTCCCGCCCCCCCAAAGCGGTGCCGAACCGGATCATCTCCCTCAGCCCCCGGGTGAGGAGGGCGGCCTTAGCATTGTCCCCCAAGCGGAGGCCGTCCACCATCCCCGCCGCCAGGGCCAGAACGTTCTTAAGCGCACCCCCAAGCTCCACCCCTGGGAGGTCCTGGCTGGTGTAGACGCGAAACGTCGGGCTACTCAAAACCGCCTGGACCCAGCGGGCAGCCCTTTCCTCCCCCGCCACCACGCTGGCGGTGGGGAGAAACCGGGCCACCTCCTCCGCGTGGTTGGGGCCGGAAAGGGCCAGGACCTGGTCCACCCCCGTGGCCTCCTGGATGACCTGGCTCATCCGCTTGAGCACCCTGGAAGACCCCCCGCTTCCCGAGGACAGGTAGAGGCCCTTGGTGGCCGAGACATAAAGGGGCGCCTTGGGAAAGGCGGAAAGGATCTCCCGCACCGCCCGGGAAGGGAGGGCCACCAAGGCCAGGTCCGCCCCTTCCAGGGCCTCCTCCGCCTCCGAAGTGGGCCAGACCAAAGCGGGGAGGGCCACCCCAGGCAGGTAGGTGCGGTTCTCCCGGTAGGCCCTGAGCTCCTCGGCAAACTCCCGCCGCCGGGCCCAGAGGTAGACGGGGACCCCCTTGGTGGCCAGCAGAACGGAGAGGGCCGTCCCCCAGGCCCCCGCACCGATCACCGCCACCTTCACCCCTTCCCCCCCAGGAAGAAGACCACCTCCACCGCCTCGTAAACGGCCGCCCAGAGGAGGACGAAGGCCCCTAGGTAGCCCAGGAGGAGAAGCCGCCTGAACCCCTCCCGATACCCCTCCCGCCTTAGCAGGCTCTGCAGGAGCAAGACCCCCCCGAAGGTGCCCAGGATGTAGGCCTGGAGCTCCAGAACCAAGGTGGGGAGGTGCAAGAGGTACTGAGGGCCGGGAAGTAGGGCCGGGGAAAGGGCAAAGCCAAAGAGGAGGTACCGGAAGGCGTTGAGAAGAAGGGCGGGAAGGCCTAAGAAAAGCCCGGGAAGAAGGGTGGTAAGGACGAGCCCCTGGGTCAGGTTCCAGTAGTAGATGGCCCCCATCAGGGGAAAGACCCCCCGGGGAAGGACCTCCTCCAGGCCCACGGCCTCCAACGCCCCCCCGAGGCCCTTCTGCAAGGCCCGGGCCAACTCGGGCTTGAGGAAGGCCAGAAGGGATCCCAGGCCGAAAAGCCCGTAGAGGAAGAGGTTGAGCCCCAGGTAAACCCGCCTTTCCCGGCTTAGATGGGCCAGGGCCTCCCTAAAAAGCCGGGCGAGGACCCCCCGGCCGAGGAGGGCCGAGGCCCAGTACACCCCGAAGAGGAGAAGGAAAAGCCCCCCGGCCTCGCTCTTGGCCAAGGCGGGGATCCGGTCTCGTTGGACAAAGGCCACCCGCTCTACCCTCTCCCCCTGAAGGTACACCACCACCTCTCCCCCCTCCTCCCCCAAGGCGGCGGGAAACCGGACCCGGCCCTCCTCCACCAGGGGGGCCTCCAGGTTCACCCGTAGGTTCCCCGGGGGGGGAGGGTAGGCGAAAAAGCGCTCCAAAGCCTGAGGAAGGGCTTCTGGTGGTGAGCTCAAGATCTCTTCCAACGAGGGTGAGGCCTTTCCGGCAAGCCACTGTTTTACAAACACCCGGGCCACCTCCACCGAGGAGGCCAAGGCGAAGGAGGAGGCCAAGAGGAAAAGCCACAAGGCGCGCACCTACACCTCCTCCAAGGCCACCCCCGCCCGGCACAAGGGGCACGCCTCCGGGGGGTAGAGGGGGGCCTCGAGGGTGAAAAGGGCCCGGAAGGGCAGCTCCCATCCCACCCCCTTTCCCCGGTTTACGATGGCCCCCACCCCCACAGGCACCGCCCCCAGGGCCTGGGCGGCCCGGATCGCCTTCCGGACACTCTCCCCTGTGGTCACCACGTCCTCCACCGCGATAAACCGGTCCCCCTCGTTCACGGTGAAACCCCTTCGGATGAACATCCCCCCCTGCCCATCCTTCTCCGCGAAGAGGGCCCGCGCCCCCAGGGCTTTAGCGGTGACGAAGGATAGCACCACCCCCCCGATGGCAGGGCCCAGCACAAAATCCACCCGCTCGTCCTCAAACTGCCGGGCCAAGGCCTCCCCCACCGCCTCCGCGTAAAGAGGGTGCTGGAGCAGCGCTGTAGACTGGAGGAAGTACGGGGAGTGAAGGCCGCTTCGCAAAACAAAATGACCCTCCAGAAAGGCCCCGGTCTTCTTGTAAAGCTCTAGGATGTCCATCCTCATCACTATACGAAAGCCTCCGCCGCCTTAAGGGCCGCCTCGAGGTCGGGCCGCCCCCCGGGGTAGTAAAGGGCCCGGCTGGCGGCGTTGAGTACCCCCTCCTCCCGGAAAA
>Ga0209989_100143_pt1:7500-13091 | contig 13091 bp, 15 predicted proteins | sample Antgeofumaro1A2B_FD_188083 | JGI IMG/M metagenome (GOLD analysis project Ga0209989, IMG submission 188083) | Geothermal fumarole subsurface microbial communities from Mt. Erebus, Antarctica - 1A2B (SPAdes) (version 2) | ecosystem: Environmental > Terrestrial > Volcanic > Fumaroles...
CTGACCCGGGGGGAGGCGGGAAGGACGCTTGGGCTCTGCCCCCAAGAGGAGCTTCCCCAAAGGCGGGTGGAGGAGCTTAGGCGCTCGGCGGAGGTCCTGGGGGTGGACCGCCTCGAGGTCCTCTCCTTCCCCAATGGCCTTCCCCAAGAGCCAGATGCCCTGCCCAGGGGCCCTTTCAGCGGAAAGGGGCTTCAGGAGCATCCGGAGGCGGAAACGGCCATCCGCGAAAGGCTTCTCGCCTGGCGTCCTCGCTACGTGGTCACCTTTCCCCCGGATGGGATCAACGGCCACCCCGACCACGTGGCCTGCAGCCGGTACACCACCAGGGCAACCCAGGGGCTGGCCCGGCTTTTCTACTACGCGCCGCCCCAGGGAAGCCTGCCTATCACCCACCGGCTGCGGCTGGACGAGGAGGCCCTGGCCAGGAAGCTTCGGGCCATGGCCCAGTACAAGACGCAGGCGCTTTCCGTGCTGGCCTTCATCGAGCGGGCCCCCGAGCGGGTTTGGACCGAGACCTTCCACGAAGTGGGAAAGGAGGCCGGATGGGTGGGGAAGTGGTGGTGACCCCGCTGGACCACACCGCGGAGGTGGGGTTCCAGATCGAGGCCAAAACCCTGGAGGGTCTCTTCCAAGGCGCCATGCAGGGCCTTCTCGAGGCAATCTTCGCCCACCCCCCCAAAGGCGGAAGCCAAAGGAAGCGGCTCCGCCTGGCCGCTTCGGACTTAGAGACCCTCCTGGTCCGGTTTTTAAACGAGCTGATCTACCTTATCCAGACCAAGGGCTTTGTTCCGGGAAAGGCCAGGATCCGGATAGAGGAAGGGGAAGAGGGCGTGGTCCTTTCCGCCACCCTATGGGGGGAACCCTTCCAGGCGGCCTTCGGCTTCCTGGGGGAGGTCAAGAGCGCCACCTTCCACGGCCTGGCCATCCGGAAGGAGAAGGGAAGGTGGCGGACCCAGGTGATCCTAGACGTGTAGGGCCTGGACGGCGGCGCGCACCCGGTCCAAAAGCCCCGCGCCGACCAGGGCGTGCGCCCGTTTTAAAGCGTTTTCCACCGCCCGGGCATCCGCGGAGCCGTGGCCGATGAAGACCGCCCCCTCCACCCCCAAAAGGGGCATGGCCCCATAGCTGGAAGGATCCACCCGGGCGTACAACCGCTTGAGGGCAGGCCGGGCGAGAAGCCCCCCGATCCGGGCGAGGAGGGTTTGGGAGAGCGCCTCCTTGATCCAGGCGAAAAGGACCTGGGCCTCGCCTTCCGCGAGCTTCAAGACCACGTTGCCGGTGAAGCCGTCCGTCACCACCACCTCCGCGGTGCCCAAGAAGATGTCCCGCCCCTCCACGTTGCCGTAAAACCGCTCTTTAAAGGCTTCTTGAAGAAGAGGATAGGCCTCCAGAACCAGGGCGTTGCCCTTTCCCTCCTCCTCACCGATGGAGAGGAGGCCCACCCGCGCCTTCACCCCGGAGGCCTCGGCGTAGGCCAGGCCCATGGCGGCAAACTGGACGAGGAAGGCCGGCCGGCAGTCGGCGTTCGCCCCCCCGTCCAGGAGAAAGGTCCGCCCCTTCTGGCTTGGGAACTCCACCAGAAGGGCGGGCCGCTCCACCCCCTTTACCCGGCCCAAAACAAAGAGGGCCGCAGCCATGGCGGCCCCTGTGTGCCCCATGGAGACCACCGCACTTACCTCGCCCCGCTTGAGGAGCTCCATGGCCACCACGATGGAGCTTCCCCGCCTTTTGCGCACCTCGGTGGCCTGCTCGGCCATGCCGATGGCGTCCGGGGCGTGGTGAATGGGCAAAGCCTCCCGGACCAAGGGGCGGAGCCTGGCCTCATCCCCTACGAGGAGGACGGGAACCCCCGCCCTTTGCGCTCGAAGCGCCCCTTCCACCGTAACCTGGGGGGCACGGTCCCCCCCCATGGCGTCCAGGGCGATGGGCTTCATGCCTTGGCGGGCAGGTGCTTCTGGATGCGGGCTTCAAAGTCCCGCTTGGGCCTTGCCCCCACCAGGGCCTCTACCGGTTCGCCATGCTTAAAGAGGATCACGGTGGGGATGCTCATCACCCGGTAGCGCATGGCGGTCTTGGGGTTCTCGTCCACATCCAGCTTGGCCACCAGGAGCTGGCCTGCATACGCCTGGGCCAGCTCCTCCAGAATGGGCGCGATCATCCGGCAGGGAGCGCACCACTCCGCCCAAAAGTCCACCAGGACCAGGGGGTTATCCCGCAGGATCTGGTCAAAGGTCTGGTCGGTCACCTCCAGGGGCTTCGCCATAGCGGCTCCAGTTTACCAAAAAACCCCCCCGTGGGATTGGGGGGGTTACAATCCCACAAGGACCGAAAAACGCCTAGCGGCGCTTCTTTCCGCCCCTCCCCTTCTTCTTCTCCCCAAAGCCCCCCGAACCCCTGAGGAAACTCTTGAGCTTGTTCTCAAACTCGGGGGCTTGGCGGGGAAGCCGCCTCGGCCTAGGCGGCTCGGGGTTTTCCGGGGGAGGCAGTAGCTCCTTGATGGAAAGGTCCAGCCGCCCCTTAGGGTCCCGGCCCAGGACCATGACCTGGACGATGTCCCCCTCGTTCAGGAAGTCCCGGACGTTCTTGACGTACTCGTGGGCGATCTGGGAGATGTGCACAAGACCCGTCTCCCCTCCCGGAAGCTCCACAAAAGCCCCAAACTCCATCACCCGCGTGACGCGGCCCTCCACGATTTCTCCTGCTTGCACTCCCACGCTCATTCTCCCGCGCGAGGCTGGCTCGCGATGCCCCCACTATAGCACACGCCGGATGCCCTGGGTGTCCAGGCCTTCAAGGAGGGCCCGGAAGCTCCGGCCCAAAACGGGGTGGATGGCCTCCGGGATGAGATCGCACAAGGGGACGAGGACGAAGGCCCGTTCGTGTAGCCGCGGATGGGGGAGGGTGAGGCTAGGCGAGGAGAGGACCAGCTCCCCATAGAGGAGGAGGTCCAGATCCAGCGTCCTGGGGCCCCATTTCTCCCGCCGCAGTCGGCCCAAAGCGCGCTCGATTTCCAGGAGAGAGGCTAGGAGGGCCTCAGGGGGAAGGCCGGTTTCCAGCTCCGCCACCTGGTTCAGATAGAGGGGCTGGGGCGGCCCCACGGGAAGGGTCTCGTACACGGAGGAGAGCCTGAGGAGGCGGGTTTCGGGAAGCCGGGAAAGGCGGGCCAGGGCCTCGAGGAGATGGAGGGCCCGGTCGCCCAGGTTGGAGCCCAGGGCCAGATACGCGCGCGCCACGCCCCTAGAATAAGGGGCGGTATGTTCCAGCTTAAGCGGCATCCCGCCAACCCCATCCTGCTCCCAAGACCCGACTCCCCCTGGCAGGCGCTCAACGTTTTTAACCCCGCGGTCGTCTTCCACCAGGACCTCTTCCACATGCTCTACCGGGCCCAGGGGCTGGACTACGTCTCTCGGATCGGGTACGCGGTCTCCGAGGACGGGGTGCGGTTCAGCCGCCTCGAGGACCCCGTCTTCTGGCCAGAGGCCCCCAAGGAGGCCAGGGGGGTGGAGGACCCCCGGGTGGTCTTTTTGGAAGGCCGCTTCTACATGACCTACACCGGCTACTCCGCCCAGGGCATCCAGCCCTTCCTGGCCGAAAGCGAAACCCTCCTGCGCTGGAGGAGGCTGGGGGAGGCCCTTCCGGAGATGGGCAACAAAAATCACGTCCTCTTTCCCGAGAGGTTCGGCCACCGCTACGCCATGCTCCACAGGCGCCCCCCCGCCATCTGGGTCGCCTTTTCCTCCGACCTAAAGACCTGGGAAGACGACACCCTCCTCCTCCCTCCCCGGCCCCACCTGTGGGACAGCGTCCGGGTGGGGGCGGCCGGTCCTCCCCTCCTCACCCCCAAGGGCTGGCTCCTCCTCTACCACGGGGTGGACCACGGAAACGTCTACCGGCTGGGGGTGGCCCTCCTGGACCGGGAGGACCCCCGCCGGGTCCTCCACCGGCCCGAGGGGTTCATCCTCCAGCCTGAGGAGGTATGGGAGATCCGGGGGGATGTGCCCAACGTGGTCTTCTCCTGCGCAACCGTGATGGTGGGGGAGGAGGTGTACGTGTACTATGGGGGGGCGGACCGGGTGATCGGCCTGGCCACCGCGCCCTTGGCCGCGCTTTTGCGCTACGCGGAGGAGGGCTGATCCAGAAGGCGCACGAGCTCCCGCACCTCCCGTACCCGTTCCTTATCCGCCACCAGCACCTCCTGCCCCTTTTGGGCGATCACCAGGCCAGAGACCCCTAGGGTGGCCACCAGCCCCCCCTCGGTGTAGACCACGCATCCGCGGGTGTCCAGCCCCAGGTGCCGCCCAGAGCCCAGGACCACATTCCCCGCCTCGTCCGGCTCGAAGATCCGCTCGAGGGCCCGCCAGGTGCCCACGTCGTCCCATGGGAACTGGCCCAAAACCACCCGGATATGCTCCGCCTTCTCCATGACCCCGTAGTCGATGGAAACCTTAGGAAGGCTGGGGTAGACGGCCTCCGGCCGCAGGCCCGAAAGAAGCCCCTCCAGGGCCTGGGCATGGGCGGGAAGGTGCCTTTGGAAAAGGCTGGCCATGGTCCTTGGGGTGAAGGCGAAAACCCCCGCGTTCCAGAGATACCCCCCCTTGAGGTACTCCAGCGCCCTCGCATAGGGGGGCTTCTCCACAAACCCCTCCGCCCGGTACCACCGCCCTTCCCAGCCCCCAAGGCGGATGTACCCGTACTCCGTCTCGGGCCGGGTGGGCTTTAGGCCCAAGGTCACCACATACCCTTCCTCCGCGGCCTCGAGCATGGTGGAGACCGCCTCCCGGAAGGCCTCCTCATCCCCCACGTAGTGGTCGGCGGGAAGGACGAGGAGCCGGTCCGCCCCCTCCTTAAGGGCCCAGAAGAGGCCCAGGAAAATGGCCCCGGCGGTGTCCTTGGCCTCAGGCTCGAGGAGGAGGCGGGCCCTATCCCTAAAAGGGCGCACCGCCTCCTCATGCACTTTCCGCACCACCAGGAGGGTTCTTTCCGCGGGGAAAAGGGGGGCGATCCGGTCCAGGGTGGCCTCGAGGAGGCTTTTCCCTTCAAAAAGGCGCAGGAAGGGCTTGGGCAGCTCCTCCCGGGAAAGGGGCCAAAGCCTCTCCCCTCGGCCTCCCGCCATCAAAAGGGCGTAGGCGTTCCTCCTCATCGCCGTTCTCCCAGCACCTTGCGGTACAGATCCAGGTAGTCCCGGGCCATCCGCTCCCGGCTGAAATGGGCCTCCGCATAGGCCCGGATGGCCGATCGGTCCATCCTGAGAACCCTATCCAGATGCTCCAGGGCCTCCTCCCAGCTCTGGACCAAAAACCCCGTCTCACCGTGCCGCACCGTCTCCCGAAGGGCCCCGAGGGGCCGGGCCAAGACGGGGACCCCGCTCATCATGGCCTCCACCGGGGCAAGCCCGAAGGGCTCCGGGAAGTTGACGAAATGCAAAAGGGCCACCGCCCCTCCCAGAAGCGCCGCCCGCTCCTCGGGGGTGACCGGGCCCAGGAACTCCACCCCCTCCCCCAGAAGGGGAAGGATCTCCTCCTGGAAGTACGCCTGGTCCTGGACGGGACCCGCAATCCTTAGGGGCAGCCGGGCCCGCCGGGCGAAGAGGA
>Ga0209989_100145_pt1 | contig 13055 bp, 12 predicted proteins | sample Antgeofumaro1A2B_FD_188083 | JGI IMG/M metagenome (GOLD analysis project Ga0209989, IMG submission 188083) | Geothermal fumarole subsurface microbial communities from Mt. Erebus, Antarctica - 1A2B (SPAdes) (version 2) | ecosystem: Environmental > Terrestrial > Volcanic > Fumaroles | place: Mt....
AGCCACGGGGTTAAGGTTCGGGGTTGGCAGGTAACCTTCAGGATGCGGGGCCCGGTGCCCCTACTGCGACTGGCCTACGAGGCGGGTCTTGGCGAGCGCACCTCCCAGGGCTTCGGCATGCTCCGGCACGTTGGGCCTGTCCAGGAACGGTTGGCGGACAGCTCCGAGGCTGGCGGGAGCACCGGGCGATGGTTCACGTCCGTCCAGGGTTCCGAAACGGGGTGACGGCTATGGCGCAAATTCGGTGGACGGGTCACCCCTTTGTGGATGCCGGGCTTGCGGCCCTCGCCGCGGCGGTTGGGGTGTCGAGCTTGGATAGGCTCGAAGGGCATCACTTAAATCGGGCTTGTGAAGAGCTCTCACGAATCCTACTGAGCCACCAGGCACTGGGACTAGGCATTGTCGGGAAGGCTTTCGTCAAAGGTCCCCATTCTCAGGTTTTCCCTAACAGCGAGCTGGTTAACCCGTCGAACTGGAAGGGTGGCACCGACGGGGCCCGAACCAAGTTTATATCGGCCCTTAAAACAGACTTGGAGCGGGCCCTGGCCTGTTTGAAGTCGTCCGGTGGAGAGGTATCGTGTCCTGCCTGTGGCGAGTACTACCCGGCGGACTTGATGGTTAATCTTCGCAATGACAAGATGCCCCTTTTGAAAGGGGTCGTTAACTTTTACCCGGGTTGGGCCTGGGGAGTCGAGATGTGCGGCCTCTGCGCCCTGGCGGTGCGATTCCTACCCATGTCCATAATGCGGGCCGGGGTTACCAATCGGCTCTGGTTTATCCACACCCAGTCGCCGGCTGTGGCCTTCGCCATTTCGAAGGCTTACGGGTGGCAGCATTTCAACCAGGCGATAGCCCGAAACGAAGCACTGGACTTTTACAGCGGGTGGCGAACGGCCGGCGAAGCGGGCACGGTGCTTTACCTGCTTTGCGAGCTTCTCGAGCGGTTCGGAACCCAGCTCGAGGCCGCTTATCAGGATCCTTTGCCGACTACAGTTTACGTGTTTTCTAACGATACTCGCGGCGGATTTGTCAATGCCCTGCTGATCCCTAACCAGCTTTTCCGTTTCCTGGTAAAGCTCAGGCTGGCCTCAGAAGCCGCATTTAAGCGGTTCTGGCGGGAACTGCTGGTCGTTCCGGACGGCGTTAATAACGAGCGGCAACGCCGGCCACGCATTGAATTTGTCAAGGATATTGCCGAGCGTATACTGACCGCTCGGGGCATTATCGGGCTATGTCTGGACCAGGACAGGACCGAACTGCGGGGCGGCTGGCTTGGTCACCGTCGCTATCTTGTGGAGGTGCTCGGCATGCCTGTTTCACGGCTGATAATCCTTGAGCGACTTGGCATCGACATTGCCGGTTCAGACGACGCCAAGAAGATAACTAACGAACTCCGAACCGTCCGGACAGGAAACGACATCTATGCAATCCTGCTCCGGCTGGTTCGAGCTGGACGACTGAGTCACGAGGAGCTCTATACCCTCTTGCCCCCCAATGAAGATACAAGCGCCGGTGAAATTCGCGATATCCTACTTGCAATTATCTATGAGTGGCAGCGGTGTCAGGAGCGGGGGGAGGAGTTCCCAACCCTAACCGAACCTCCGGTGTTGACAAACGACGAGACCCTGGCACGCCTTCAGCAAATTGGCCACAAGTTACTTGACGACCTGGTTAATCCGGGTCGTTGGGTCGGCCAGCTCCAGACGGCCCGGAGTAGTGACCGAATTCGGGCGACGTATCTAACTGCCGTCCAGCAGGGTGCGCTTCGGTTCGAAGATTTTATCTTCCTAGCGCCCCTCGGAGACCGTCATCAACTGTGGACCCTGAGGGATTACCTGCTAGCCTTCCTGTTCGACAGGGCCCGGGAGAAGATTCCAGTTGGCCAAGAGGCCTTCGAGGAAACTTTTAACGATGGAGGTGTTGCGTAGTGGCGTATCCAGTTTTGACCGGAGCCGTGCTGATTGAAGCGCCCGGCGCGGCTTTAAATAATGCCGGGCTTGATCAGGGCGCGCGGGCAGAGAACGCCGTCGTCGTAAAGCAGATCCGTATAGGAAGACTAAGATACCCGTACGTGTCCGGACAGGCTTGGCGCCGCTGGTGGCGGGAGGTGCTCTACCAGGATTTCGGCTGGAAGCCGAGCGAAATTACCCGCGAAGCTAAGAGCGCCTACACAAAGGGTGACCCAATCGCCTACGAAGAGGACGACCTTTTCGGCTACATGGCAGCCCGGAAGCGGTCCCGTGGCCGCGCGGGGGCCGAATCCCAGGAGGCCGGGGTCGGCGGCACTTACCGGCGCATCTCGCCCCTTAAGAACAGCCTTTTGATTTCGGTTCTGCCCAACGTTATTACCAGCGATTTCGGGCACTTCTCCAGAAATCTACCTATAGGGTCCGACATCATTCCGTTTGAAGCTGAACATTATACCACATTCCTTCAGGGCGTATTTACTATCTCGTTAAGTGACGTCGGCCAGTTTCAAGTCGGAGAGATGCTTGACCTCCCGGAAGAGATGTTATCAAACTACCAGGCTCAGCTTAGTCAGGGGACGGTAAACGGCCGGAGGGTTTATCGACTTTCCCGGGATACCCGAATTGCTAGGGTACAGAGTGTCCTCCGGGCCCTAAAGCAGCTCCGGGGTGGGGCGCACCTGGCCCGGAACCTCTCAGATGTAACCCCGGTTGTTGTTTTAGTTGGATTTCTTGATGGGGGCAATGCCCCGTTCCAGCGGATTTTCCAGCCGGATGAGAACTATGAGCGGGTCAATCTAAACCTGACCCGGCTGCGCTCGGTCATTGGAGACTACCGGGACAGGTTCCTTGTGGACGGCGGCCGGGGGATATTTTTCGGCTATCGCCCCACGGTTTTGGCGAATGAGGCTGAGGTTTTAGACGCCTTTAGCTCCGACGAAGTGCTCAGCACCTGCATAGACATTGCTGGCAGCCCCCAGGACGCCCTTGAGAAAGCCGTCGGGAATGTCCCCGCCGTTTTTGAACGGCATGTTCCCTGAAACCCGAACCGGCGTATGCTTCACGGGATCCGAGTCATTCTGACGGCCTATACGGCGTCATTCCGGGTGCCGGCCTTCGTCGGGCACCAGCTTACGCTGCCCGTCCCTCCACTTTCGACCGTTTACGGCCTTCTCGCTGCGGCCAGGGGCGAATGGGTGACCCCGGACGATGTCGCCTGGTTCGCGTACCGGCTAGAGTACGAAGACCAGGCCTTTGACCTCGAGGCGATTATCCAGGTCGAGCGCAAAAGGCCTGACGAATCGCCGCAGTTTAGCGATAGAAATGTTATAAACCGGCAGTTTCTGGTATTACCGCGTCTTACTCTCTACCTGCCTCCCGAGTGGACCGGGCCGTTCCAGAGACCCCGTTTTCAGCTCCTCCTTGGCCGGACCCAGGACGTGGCCACCGTCGAATCTCTGACCCCCGTTCGGCTTGAAAGCGCGGGTGAGGGTCTTGTTGCCGGCGTCCTTTTGCCCCGTGAGCTCGTGGAAACGGTTGGCGGCCCCGGTACCGTTTGGCTGCACAACCTCCCGATAGCCCTATCTGCTGAGCCATACCGCCGCCGTTTGGGCAGCGACATCTTTGGGGTGGTCGATGGGCGCGGACGACCAATCCTGGTCCGGGCCGATGGCTGGCTCATTCGGGATACCGAGACGGGGATTGTACTGCCGATATGGAAGCGGGAATGGATAAAGGAGCGCATCCAGGGTGAATAGGTCCCCAGGATTTGGCCGGGGCCACGGGGTCACAACCGACGTCCCGCTGGCGAAATCCGGGCAGCCGTTGAGCTACCTGGACGCCCACCTGGAGCAAGTTGCAGCCTATGCCCAGGCGGTGGTGCACGCCTATCGCCGGCTTTGGGTCCGTTTGTTGGGGGCCCCTCTTGCCAAAGCCGTTTCGAAGGCGCTGGTGCTCGCCGCTGTAAGCCACGACCTCGGTAAGGCTACTAAAGGGTTTCAGCGGTCCCTTCTTGACTCCAAATACCGCTGGGAATTTCGGCACGAGGTGCTTTCAGCTGCCCTGCTACTTGTTGCCCCCCCACCTCAGGATCTTTGGCTCACCCTGGCTGTTGCGGCGGTGCTTACCCATCATCGGGAATTAGATGACCCGGAGCTTCGAACTAATTCGGGTTGGACCCCCCTTCCGGACCCAGATATCGTTGCCGAGGCCATCGGAAAGTTCAGGGCCAAAGCCCTCGAGCTTGAACCCTACTGGGACTGGCTCCGTAGGTTCTGGCAGGCGCACCCGAACCTGAGGGAGTTGCCCTTGCCCAGGGGCCCCCGCAGCCTCCAGCCCCCCAGCGCTTTTCTCAAAGAGCTTCAAAGCCGCCTGAACGCCCTTGAGTTGCCGGGCAACCCTTTGGCCCTTGCAATCCTTCTAACCAGGGGCTGGCTTATGGCCTCAGACCACGCGGCAAGTGCCGGCGTCCTCGAGTTTAAAGCGGCGTTGCCCCGACCCATATTCCCGGCTTCCCGCCGGTTTCAGGAGCTATTGGGCCAACATAAAGGGGACGCTTTCCTCGAAGCACCCACTGGCTCCGGCAAGACCGTTGCGGCCCTCCGCTGGGTCCTTAGCAACCGGGGCGTCGGTGAGCGGGTATTTTACCTGCTCCCTTATCAGGCTAGCATCGAGGCGATGGCTGACACCCTTGAACGGTACTTCGGACGGGAGAATGTGGGCGTGCTCCATGCCCGGGCCCTTGACTACCTCTTCCGGGAATATTTTGAAGAATCTAAAGAGTACGAGGCAGCCTATACCGCCGCTAAGGCCGAAGCTGAGCTTAACCAGCTGGTTCACAAACCGGTTAAGGTTGCAACACCATTCCAGTTGCTAAAGTGGCTGTTCGGCATCCCCCGCTTCGAAGTGGGGGTAAGTGAAATGGTTGGCGGCCTTTTCGTCTTTGATGAGATTCACGCCTACGATGCCCACGTTGTGGCCCTCATCCTTGAGATGGTCCGTGTGATAAAAGCGCTTGGCGGCCGCTGCTTATTTATGAGCGCCACGTTCCCCGAATTTCTGAAAGACCTCCTTAAGGAGACCCTTGCCGGGGAGCCGGCGGACTTTATCTTGGGAAAATCAGGTATCGACGAATGGGCGCACGACTTTCTAATGACTGCCCGGCACAGGCTCCGGTGGCGGGATGCAACCCTTGAACAGCTCTGCCCGGAGATTATCCGGGCGGCCGGAGACAGGCGGCGAGTGCTGGTCGTTGCGAACCGGGTCGCTCAGGCCCAGGAGCTTTTCAGGTTCCTCAGCCGCAAGATGGGCGGTGTTCACCTGCTGCACAGCCGCCTTACCCGTCGGGACCGGGTTACCCGGGAGCAGCAGCTAATCGGCGAGTTGCGGAGGCGAAGTTCGGAGAATATTCGGGTACTGGTCGCAACGCAGGTCATCGAAGTGTCGCTGGATATAAGCTTCGACCTGATCTTTACTGAGGTGGCCCCCGTCGACGACCTGATCCAACGCTTCGGCCGGGTCAACCGCTACGGCGAACACGCCGGGGCAGTCGACGTCCACGTGGCACGGCTCTACGATGCCGACCGACTAAAATGGGTTTACCAGCTTGAATGGCTACGGCGTACCCTGGAAGCGGCGCCGAACGATGGGACATTGCTCAGCGCCGTGGTGGGAAGGCGTTGGGTGCAGGATGTTTATCTTAACGGCTGGACGGAGCAGGAGTGGTCCCGTTTTAAGTCCGCCCGGGCCGCCTTTAAAGAAGTTCTGAGCGCTTTACGCCCCCTGCGGCATCTTCCCGAGGCCAAAGAAACATTTTATGGTCTGTTTCAAAGTGTCGAGATACTCCCACGTAAATTTTATCATGAATTTATTCAGTATCAAGAACAAAAACATTATCTCTTAGCATCTGAGTTATTTGTTCCAATACCATTGGGTACTTTTCATATGCTAAAGCAGCAAGGTCGAATACAGCAACTAGCTGACCGCACGTATCTAGCAGATGTCGTGTACGATGATGAGCTCGGTATCTTGTCCAAAGAAGTGGACTTAGATGTCAATATCCTTTGAGTCGCTTACGGACGAGGAGTTTGAAGAACTGCGGACGAATGGGACGAAGGTAAACTACTGGGCGGTGTGTCCGCGTAAGCTGTGGCTCTTTGCCAAGGGCGTCCGCTTGGAGCCCCTCTCCGACCGGGTCGCCCTCGGCCGCCTCTTCCACCAGCAGGCTTACCCCGACGCCCGCCGGCGGGAACTGCTCATCGATAACCTCATTAAAATCGACCTCCTCGAATCCGAAAACAAGCTCCTGGAGGTCAAATATTCCCGAAAGCTCATCGACGCCGCGAGACTTCAGCTCGCCTATTACCTCCTTTACTTGCGCCGCCTCGGGGCCGGGGACCTCGTGGGCGAGCTCCGCTTTCCCCGGGAACGGCGCCGGGAGGAGCTCAGGCTGAGCCCCGAGCTGGAGGCCGAGGTGACCCGGGCCCTCAGGGGCGTCGCCAGGGTCGAGGCCATGGCCGAGCCACCCGAGGTCGACTTTATGCCCGTTTGCCGGGTCTGCGCCTACGCCGAGCTGTGCTGGGGTTAGCTCGCCGTGCCTCAGGCTTACTATATCTTCCGAAGCGGCCGCCTCCGTCGAAAACATAATACCCTTTACCTGGACCCCCCTGACCCTCAGGAACCGCCGGACCCAGAGGACGACGCCGATGGCGACCCAGAGACACCCCCTGAGGAGGCCGGCGGGACGGCCCGCAAGGTTATCCCCGTCGAAGATATCTCCGAACTCTACGTCTTCGGGGAGCTAACCCTCAATACCAAGCTGCTTAACTTTCTCGGCCGCCTGCAAATCCCGATCCACGTCTTTAACTACCACGGTTTTTACACGGGGTCATTTTACCCGCGGGAGGGCAACGTGTCCGGCGAGGTGCTTATCCGCCAGGTCCAGCACAGCACCGACCCCGCCCGGCGGCTTGTCATCGCCCGGGAGCTGGTCCAGGGCGCCTACCAGAACCTGCGCCGCAACCTGGCCTACTACCGGAATCGGGGCAAGCCGGTTGACGACGCCCTTACCGCCATGGAGGCCGAAGCCACCGCCATCGACCAGGCACCGGACGTCGGCACCCTTATGGGCATCGAGGGGCGCATCCGTAACAATTATTACCAGGCGTTCAACGAGGTGCTCCGCCTTGAAACCCCCTTTGCCGGCCGGGTTAAACGGCCGCCGGACAACCTGGTAAATGCCCTGCTCAGTTTCGGCAACAGCCTGCTCTACGCCGCCGTGCTGAGCCAGATCTACTGGACGCCCCTTAACCCAACGGTAAGCTTCCTTCACGCCCCATCCGCCCGCCGCTTTTCCCTGGCCCTGGACATCGCCGAGGTTTTTAAACCCGTGGTCGTGGATAAGCTGGTCTTCCGGCTGATAAATACCGGCATGGTCTCCGAAAAACACCTTCTCAGCCAGGTCAACTACGCCTACCTGGACGAAGCCGGCCGGAAGCTGGTGGTTAAAGAGTTCGAAGAGCGCCTTCGAACCACGGTGCGCCACCGGCGGCTCGGCCGCAACGTCAGCTACCGGGGCCTCATCCGAATCGAGTGCTACAAGCTTGTCAAGCACTTGCTGGGCATCGAGCCTTACCGGGCCCTGCGGGCCTGGTGGTGAGGGAGGGGGCGATCCTGCCGTGTACGTTATCGTGGTTTACGACGTGGAGCAAAAGCGGGTAAGTCGGGTGTGCAACTATTTGCGCCGGCACCTGCACTGGGTACAGAACAGCGCCTTCGAGGGCGAGCTTACCGAGAGCCGGCTGGCCAAGGTCAAGGCCGGCCTGGGCCGGATTATTGACCCGCGCACCGACTCGGTGTATTTTTACGTCCTGCCCGACCGGCGCTGGCTAAACCGGCAGGTCCTCGGCCAGGTCAAAAACCTGACGGACAACGTCATTTAGGCCGACTATCGGACTCTCCCTCCAGACCTTTTGCGCCTGGCGTTCCCGGCGGTGAAAACGGGGCGTCATGGGACAACTCCATTGAATGCGGCCGATGAGCGGCTAAACGGGGCTGCCCGGCGGCCGGTTCAAGAACGGCCCAGGGTCCGGGCGGTCTACCTTTTGGGCTCCCTGGCCGAGGACCATGCCAGGCAGCGACGCCGACATCCTTATCCCGCTGGAGGCATCCGAGCGGCCCTGACCGCTGCCCAGCGCCGGCCAGGCGCTGGCCCAGGGCATGTTACCGGCCGGGAAATTTCCCCACCGGGCGAAGCCTGAGACTTCTGCCTGCCGACCCGCCTGCGGCCCAGGCTCCATTTCGCCCGTTCCAGCAGGGCTTTTATTCCCCTAGGCTGTAGGGGTGCACGGCCGTAGGATCCCCACAACCAACCGGACACCCTAAGCCGCTGGGGCCCAATTTGACAGGCTAAAAACGGGGTTACTAAACTGGGGTTAGGATGGAGTTGGTCGGCGAGGAACACCGCGCAATCCGGCGGCTGGTGCGGGAGTTTGCCGAGCGGGAGGTCAGGCCCGTAAGCCGGGAGCTGGACGAAACCGGCCGTTTCCCCCTGGAGCTGGTCAGACGGCTGGGGGAGGTGGGCCTGCTGGGCCTCACCATTCCCGAAGCCTACGGCGGGTCAGGGGGCGATACCCTCAGCCTGGCCATCGTCATCGAGGAGCTGGCCCGGGTCGACTCCAGCCTGGCCGTAACCGTCTCGGCTGGGGTTACCCTGGCCGGCGCCCCCATTAACATGTTCGGAAACGAGGAGCAAAAGCGCCGCTGGCTGCCGCCCCTCTGCGCCGGGCAGATGCTGGGGGCCTTCGCCCTCACCGAGCCTGAAGCCGGCTCCGACGCCGGCGCCGTCCGGACCCGGGCCGTTCTGGAAGGGGACCGCTGGGTGATCAACGGCACCAAAGCCTTCATCACCAACTCCGGCACCCCCATCACTGGGTTCCTTGTGACCACCGTGGCCACGGGGAAAGCGGACGACCGCCGAGAAATCAGCAACATAATCGTCCCGAGGGATGCCCCGGGGCTGCGGGTGGGCCCGCCGTATAAAAAGCTCGGGTGGCGGGCCTCGGACACCCATGAGGTGGTCTTCGACAACTGCGTCGTCCCGGCGGAGAACCTCCTCGGTAAGCGGGGAGCGGGCTTCAAACAGGCACTGATCACCCTAGACGGCAGTCGCATCGGTATCGCCGCGATGTCAGTGGGCCTGGCCCAGGCCTGCCTGGAGGCCTCCCTGGAGTACGCCCGGAACCGACGCCAGTTCGGGCAGCCCATCTACGAGTTCCAAGCCGTCCAGTTCAAATTGGTGGACCTGGCCGTGGGCCTGGAGGCCGCCCGGCTTCTAACCTACAAGGCGGCCTACCTTAAGGACCGGGGCGAGCCCTACACCACGGCGGCGGCCATGGCCAAACTCTTCGCCTCAGAGCTGGCCGTCCGGGCGGCCGAGGCGGCCGTGCAAATCCATGGCGGCTTAGGCTTTATCGAGGACGGCCCGGTGGCCCGCCTCTACCGGGACGCCAAAATCCTGACCATCGGGGAGGGTACGTCCGAGGTCCAGCGGCTGGTCATCGGCCGGCGGCTTCCCTCGGAGCTGTCCAGACTTTCTTGGCTGGAATAGGCGGGATGCCCGCGAAGTTTTTCACCGTCGAGGAGGTTAATGCCCTTCTGCCCGAGATCGAGCCGCTCATGCGGCGGCTCCAGCAAGTGAACCAGGAGCTTTTAGAGGTTCAGGGCCGGATAGCTGCCTGGCAGTGGAAGGTTCGAAGCAACGGCCACCTACCGCTGGCGAACCTGGGGGCCGATACCCGTCGGTCCCAGCGGCTGGCGGAGGAGATCCGGGATCTGGTGGGGCAGATTGAGGCCCTGGGCTGCGAGGTCAAGGACCTGGAGCTGGGGCTGGTGGACTTCCCCGCGCTGCGCAACGGCCGTCCCATCTACCTCTGCTGGCGGCTTGGTGAATCCCGGGTAGCCTACTGGCACGAGCTGGATACGGGTTTCGCCGGCCGGCGGCCCATCGACTGGTAAAGATGGGGCTCCTTCCAACCCGCGTCGACCCCAACTCGACCGAATTCCGGGAAAACAAGGCCTACATGGAGGCCCTGGTGGCCGAGTTGCGCCAGCGCTTGGAAAAGGTCCGGCAGGGCGGGGGGCCGGAGGCAGTGGCCCGCCACCGGAAGCGGGGCAAACTCCTGGCCCGGGAGCGCATCGAACGGCTCATCGACCCGGGGACCGCCTTCCTGGAGCTGAGCCCACTGGCCGCCTGGGACATGTACGATAACGAGGCCCCATCGGCTGGCATCGTCACGGGGATCGGCGTTGTCCACGGCCGGGAGGTAATGATGGTGGCCAACGACGCCACCGTCAAGGGGGGCTCGTATTTCCCGATGACGGTCAAAAAGCACCTTCGGGCCCAGGAGATCGCCGAGCAGAACCGGCTTCCCTGCGTCTACCTAGTCGATTCGGGCGGGGCGTACCTGCCCCTCCAGGCAGAAGTTTTCCCCGACCGGGACCACTTCGGCCGGATCTTTTACAACCAGGCCCGAATGTCGGCCCAGGGGATACCCCAAATTGCGGTGGTGATGGGTCCATGCACCGCCGGCGGGGCGTACGTGCCGGCCATGAGCGACGAGACGGTTATCGTCCGGGGGACCGGAACGGTCTTTCTAGGCGGGCCGCCCCTGGTCAAGGCCGCCACGGGCGAGGAGGTTTCGGCCGAGGAGCTGGGCGGGGCCGACGTCCACTGCCGGATCTCCGGTGTCACCGACCACTACGCCCAGGATGACGAGCATGCCCTGGCCATCACCCGGGAGATCATCGCCAACCTTCCCGGCAAGAAACCCGACCTGCCCTGGGAAATCACTGAGCCGGAGGAACCCCGCTACGACCCGACCGAGCTCTACGGGATCGTCCCCCGGGACCTGCGCCGCAGTTTCGACGTCCGGGAGGTTATCGCCCGCATCACCGACGGCAGCCGCTTTCACGAATTCAAGCCCCTTTACGGCGACACCTTAGTCTGCGGGTTTGCCCGGATCTACGGCTACCCGGTGGGAATTGTGGCCAACAACGGGGTGCTCTTCTCGGAGAGCGCCCTAAAAGGGGCCCAGTTTATCGAAATCTGCTGTCAGCGGCGCATTCCCCTGGTGTTTCTACAGAACATAACCGGATTTATGGTGGGCAAAGAATACGAGAACCGGGGCATTGCCAAGGACGGGGCTAAGATGGTGATGGCCGTGGCCAATGCCCAGGTGCCCAAGTTCACCATCATCATCGGGGGCTCTTTTGGGGCGGGCAATTACGCTATGTGCGGCCGGGCCTATTCGCCCCGGTTCCTCTGGATGTGGCCCAATGCCCGGATATCGGTAATGGGCGGTCAGCAGGCGGCCAGCGTGCTCCTTACGATTCGGCTGGAGGCGCTGCGGGCCCAGGGACAGACCATGACGGAGGAGGAACAGCAGGCCTTTATGGCCCCCATCCTGGCGCGCTACGATTACGAGGGCAGCCCCTACTACAGCACCGCCCGCCTCTGGGATGACGGTATAATCGACCCGGTCGATACCCGCCGGGTGCTGGGCATGGCCCTTTCGGCGGCCCTGAATGCGCCCATTCCGGGCCCCGAATTTATGGGGGTCTTCCGGATGTAACTTTGGGGCCAGGCACCCGACGGGGCAGAAGCTTTTGAGGGCTGGGCATAATGCAGGAGGCAGCACCAACCTACCCGCATCTGGCGGTGGAACGGGACAAGGATGTCCTGTGGGTCTGGATCAACCGGCCGGAGGTGCACAACGCCCTAAACGGGGAGACGATGGACTCCATCCGGCGCTGCATCCAGGATGCGGCGACGATGCCCAACGTGCGGGTGGTAGTCATCGGCGCCCGGGGCCGGACCTTCTGCGCCGGGGCCGACCTTAATTGGATGCAGGCGGCCCTGGGCTGGAGCTTTGAGGAGAACGTGGCCGACGCCCTCCGGCTGGCCGATATGCTGGAGGCGGTGGAAAACTGCCCCAAGCCGGTGGTAGCCCGGGTGAACGGGTCGGCCTTCGCCGGGGGGATCGGTTTGATTGCGGCCTGCGACATCGCCATCGCCGTCCGGGAGGCCCGCTTCAGCCTCACCGAGGTCCGGCTGGGGATCGTACCGGCTATTATCTCACCATACGTCATCCGCAAGGTGGGCCAGGGCCATGCCCGGGCCCTCTTCATAACCGGGGAGGCCATCGACGCCGAGCGGGCCCGTGAACTCGGCCTGGTTCACAAGGTGGTGGACGCCCAGGAGCTGGACGCCGCCGTCGAAAACGTCATCGGTCACATCCGCCGGGGCGGACCCCTGGCGGTGGAGGCCGCCAAGCGGCTGGCCCTGGAGGTCCCCCGAATGGACCCGTCAGCCGTCCGCCAATACACCGCCGAGCTGATCGCTAGCTTGCGGGTGAGTGAGGAGGGCCAGGCCGGGATCCGGGCCTTTCTAGAGCGTCGCCTGCCCCCCCTGGGTTGAGCCGTGAGGAAGGTCCCATCGCCAACCGGGGCGAGATAGCCGTCCGGGTGGCCCAAGCCTGCCAGGAACTGGGCCTCAAAACGGTGGGAATCTTCTCCGAAGCCGACCTGGGTGCTCCCCACACCCGGTGGGTCGACGAGGCCTACGAGGTGGGCCCGGCGGCTCCCGAGGCCAGCTACTTGAACGGACCCTACATCATCGAAATCGCCCTTAGGGTCGGGGCCGACGCCGTCCACCCCGGTTACGGGTTTTTGGCGGAAAACCCGGACTTTGCGGCCGCCTGCGCCGCCGCCGGCCTCACCTTCGTGGGTCCCCCACCTGGGGCCATCCGGCTGGCCGGGGATAAGGTGCAGGCTAAGCAGATCGCCCGCCGGGCCGGAATTCCCACCGTTCCCGGTTATGATGGGGACGACCAGTCGGACCGGGCCTTTCTTGAGGCGGCCGAAAGGCTTGGTTTCCCGGTGATGATAAAGGCCGCCGCCGGGGGTGGGGGGCGGGGGATGCGGCTGGTCCGTACCCCCGCAGAGTTGCCCCAGGCCCTGGAAAGCGCCCGGCGGGAGGCCCTGGGGGCTTTCGGTGACCCCCGCCTCCTGCTGGAAAAGGTTATCAGTCCA
>Ga0209989_100146_pt1 | contig 12949 bp, 12 predicted proteins | sample Antgeofumaro1A2B_FD_188083 | JGI IMG/M metagenome (GOLD analysis project Ga0209989, IMG submission 188083) | Geothermal fumarole subsurface microbial communities from Mt. Erebus, Antarctica - 1A2B (SPAdes) (version 2) | ecosystem: Environmental > Terrestrial > Volcanic > Fumaroles | place: Mt....
TCGTTGGTGGACGTCGTTCTCCTCCTGGGTCACTTCCGCCTGAACTCGCGGACCGACGGAGCCGGCTGGCCCGACTGAAGGAATGCAAGGAGCGGTTGGAGCGGGAGGCGGCCGCAGCCGCGGCCAGGCAGCAGGCCAAGATCGAGGCGGCGCAGGCAAGAGGAGGCCGCCACCGGGAAGAAGCGGCGGGGACGCAAGCCGAAGGCGGCCAGTTCGGCGCCGGCACCGGACGCGCGGGCCAACGTGACCGACCCGGACAGCCGGATCATGAAGACGCGGTCGGTCTACGTCCAGGGGTACAACGCCCAGGCGGTGGTGACGGAAGACCAGATCATCGTGGCGGCGGAAGTGACCCAGGAGGAGAACGACGTCCACCAACGGCACCCCATGTTGTCCCAGGCGAAGGAGAACCTGGCGGTCGCCGGCTGCTGGGAGAGGATCGAAGCGGCGGATGCGGACGCGGGCTACTGGAGCGAGGCGAACCTCCGCCACGCGGACCCCGAGGGTCCGGAGTTGCTGATCGCCACGACGAAGGATTGGAAGCAGCGCAAGGCCATGCGGGAACAACCGGTGCCGCGGGGGCGCATGCCGGCGAATCTCTCTCTGCGGGAGCGGATGGAACGAAAGCTTCTAACCAAGCGGGGGCGCACCCGATACAAGCAGCGAAGCCAGACGGTGGAACCCGTCTTCGGGCAGATCAAGGAGGCGCGGGGCTGCGACCGCTTTCTGCGCCGGGGCAAGTCCGCCTGTGACAGCGAGTGGTGTTTGACGTCTTAGGTTTGACGGCGGGCGAGCACGAGGCGGTGGTGAATCTAGTGCGCGCGCGGCTGGAGAAGGCGAGGAGCGTGTGATGGAAACGAGGGCGTTCCTGAAATGGGTGCATGAGCGCGTCAGGTGAACTACTTATGGAAAGCGTGGAGCCTATAACATGACCCCCATTCCTGATCTGATTGACAATCAAAAACACAGGCTGGCGGAGGTTCTGCGAAACATCCTCGCTCAGAGTCATGCGCCATGCCTAGACGTGGTCACAGCCTTCTTCAACTTGCGGGGCTTGGAGGTGCTGAAACCCGAGATAGAGGCGCTGGAGCGACTGCGCCTCCTGCTGGGCAAGGAGCAGGAACAGTCCTTCGTGGTCGGTGAGCGGTTATTGGAGGAACTGGAGGATGCCGCCGCACAAGGGCAAACGACGGCGCAGGAGATACAGGCTTGGAGGGAGTTTATCCAGAAAGATTCGGTGCACATCCGCCTTTATACCAAGACCTTTTGCCACGGCAAGGCGTACATCGTAGAGGGTGTGCCCGCGCTTGGTGCAGTGGGCATCGTGGGGTTTTCCAACCTGACCGGGGCAGGGTTGACCACCAATCTGGAGCTCAATGCGGTGCTCAAGTAGGCCTCGGCGGTTCAGGAGTTGAAAGCATGGTTCGAAGCCCTCTGGGCATCTGCAGAGGACTATAAATCCGACTTATTGACCCTGCTGGAACGCTTCACCCGCCCCTATAGCCCCTATGAGATCTACATCAAGGTGATCTACGAAGCGCTGAGAGACAGACTGGACCAGGATCTGGGCGAGCGGGACGAGAAGCCATCGCCCATCGCGTTGACCGACTTCCAGCACGATGGCTATCTGGCGGCGCGAGAGATTCTGGACAACTACGGCGGCGTGCTGATCGCCGATTCCGTCGGCTTGGGGAAGACCTTTCTCACCTTGCGCCTGTTGGAGGACTACGCCTATCGCGAACGTCAAACGGCGCTAGTCATCTGCCCGGCGGCGGTGCGAGAGACCGTGTGGCAACCGCTTCTGCAGAGGTTTGCCATCCCCTACGAGATCGTGTCGATGGAGCAGGTGAGCCAAAAAGACTTCCCTGTGGACGAATACGCCCAGCGCTTCCGGGTCATTGTGGTGGATGAGAGCCACAACTTCCGCAACCCCAGCACCAACCGCTGGCCCAACCTGTTCCGGCTCATCACCCAGGGTGACCCCGACAAGAGAATCTTTCTCTTGACCGCAACGCCGGTCAACAACACCGTGTTTGACCTTTATCATCAACTGCGCTTCATCACGCGAGATAACCGGCACTTCCTGGTCTCCGCTGGCATTTCTGACCTTTTTGAATATTTCCGTCGGGCGGAACAGAGCCGGGAAGCCCTTTACGAGGTGTTGGAGGCGCTGGCGGTGTGGTGCAGTCGCCCGTTCATCCGCCAGAACTACCCCGAAGCGGAGATCGACGGGCAGAAAATCCGTTTTCCCGAACGCCGCTTGCACACTGTTCATTACAGCCTGAAGCAGACCTATGGGAAAGCGCTTTACCGAAGAATCGCGCAGAGCATCGAGGAGCTGTTCCTCGCCCCCTATCAGCTGGACACCTATCGGTGGGAGCTCATCGAAGCGCGAAGGGCACACGCCGGGCAGCTGAGCCTGTTTGAGACCGACCGAGACCACGAGGGCATTGTCCAGCGTTTGCAGGATGGGTTGGGCTGGTCGAAGCAAGAGGCTGAGCAGTTCATGATGACCATCAGTCGCCAGACGGCACTGGCGCATATCCTGCGCGTGCTGTATCCGAAGCGGCTCGAGTCTTCGGTAGAGGCACTGCGTATCTCCCTGAAACGGCTTCACGGCTTTCTCCAGCGATTTCTGGAGGCGCTTCAGCAGGGACGTCTCCTGCAAAGCGGGGACTACCGGCAGTGGCTCTTGCGGGAAGGGGAGGACGAGCAGAGCACGGAAGAGAACGGCAACTGGTCGGCGTTCGTGGCGGAACTGCCTGAGATTGCGCACCAGCGTTACGACGTTGAGAGCATTCGCAAAGCCGTGGAAGCGGACTTGAAGCGGGTGGAAGCGGTTCTGGCGGAGTTGGAAAACCAGCAATCCGACAATAAGATCGAGACTCTCAAAGAACTGCTCACTTCCCCGCAATGGCGCGGGCAAAAAGTTCTGCTCTTCTCCTACTTCAAGGACACGGCGCGGTATCTGCACCAGAATCTGATGGGTGATAGCGCGTTTCTACAACGGTTGGGGCATCAGCGAATCAGCATTGTGGACAGCAGTATCAAACCTCAGGAGCGCACCCAGCGCATCGTCCGCTTCGCGCCTCAGGCGAACCACCGAGCAGGGATGCCAAAAGAAGAGCAGATTGACCTGCTCATCAGCGCCGATGTGCTCTCAGAAGGTCAAAACCTGCAGGATGCCGAGGTGCTGATCAACTACGACCTTCACTGGAACCCGGTACGGATGGTGCAGAGGATAGGACGAGTAGACCGCATCGGCTCGCCTCATGAGACCATCTCGGTTTATAACTTCTTCCCGGAGGAGGAGCTGGAGGAGCTCCTGAGTCTGGTACAAAGGCTCCATGAGAAACTGGACGCCATCAATCGCACCGTCGGACTAGACGCGTCGGTGATCGGTGAAAAGCCCAGCCCGATGGAGTTCAACATCTTACGTCGGGTGCAACAGCAGGATGAAACCGTTCTGGACGAGCTGGAAGAAGCGAGCGAGCTGAGCATGGGGGAGTTTCTCAAGCAGGACCTGCTTCGGTTTCTGAAGGAGCTAGGGGAGGAACGGCTCGAAAACATTCCGCTGGGCATGGGCACCGCGCGCGAAGGGCAAGAGGGAAGCCGGGGGTTCTTTGCCGCCTTCCGCAATCCGCAGACCAACCAGAGCCACTGGCTTTTCCTCGATACAGTGAAAGGGCAGATTGTGACACAGCGACTGCCTGCCATCCGTCATATCCGATGTGAGCCATCGGAGCCTGCCAAGCCTCTGCCGGAAGACTTCGCCCCGCGTTCCAATATCGTCAAACTGCGCAACCATCTTTGGGACCGCATGCGCGCCGCGCAAATCGCGCCACCCAAATTGCCAGCTCCCCAACGGCAGGTGGTCAACTGGCTACACGCCTTGCCTCCTTCGACAGAGCGAAACCGCGCCCTACAATATTTTGAATCGCGTGCCCTGGTTGGCACCGACCTAAAAGATCTGCACCGCCTCTGGCGCGAACGCATAGCGATGACGCACGATACCTTGCTCGAAAAACTAGTGGAGTTTGCCCAAAGCCATCCCCAGCCGGCTCCTAGCACGCTGGAAACTAACAGCCTCGCCCCGCAAAGAGAGGAGGACCTCGAGTGTATCGCCTGGATGCTGGTATCCTAGAGCGGCTATGCGCTATGTATGACGCCGACGCGCTAGAGGAATGATGTCATGAAACCCATAGAGGGAACCTTTTTACAGTTCTGGTAGAGTATGCGTGACGTCGGCTCCAAGCGATGGGAACGCGAGGTCAACGCGATGCATACTGCCGGACTACATACCATGATCCTGCAGTGGACACAAGCGGAGGGTAAAAACCTGTTCGAACCGCCAGACCCCTTTGCTCAACTGTTGGACATCGCCCATCGGCGGAAGATGCGGGTGGTTTTCGGCTTGCGCCACGACGAACGCTGGTGGCACGAGTGGGGTAGCGCTGTCTACCTGCGGGAGGAGGCAAAGCAGAGCGTGACACTAGCGCGCGAGGTCTTCCTCCGCTACGGCAAGCATCCCGCGTTCGCAGGCTCCTACATCCCCTATGAGATCTGGGATGCGCCCTTCACCGAGACCCAAGCCGCGCAGATTGGGGAACTACTTGCTACCATCGGTCACGCCTGCCGGCAGATGGCGCCTGGCAAGCCGGTGTTGCTAGCGCCCTTCTTTGCAGGGTTACTGCCTCCCGAACGGTTCGAGCAGTTGAGGCTGAGTCTGCTGAAGGAGCGTCCTGTGGATGTGGTGGCTTTACAGGACGGCGTGGGCGCACGGGCTGGGACGAGGAGACCGAGAAACGGGTGCCGCCCTATTTTTCCGCCATGCAAAGCGCCTGCCGGGGCTTAGTAGACCGAACGAGACGCGCGTTCGCCCAGTTTGCGCAGTCGCAAGTGATGCCATCGCCCGCATCGGTGACCACGAGGCGCAGTTCGTTGGCGCCCTCCACGCGGACGCGCACCGGTTTAGGCGGGTCGGTCTCCCGCATCACGCCGCTGTCAAACCGCTTTTTGCCGTCCACATACACCTGAAACACCACACTGCCGGTTGTGCCCTGTTGCCACTGCACGCCCACTTCCGCTTCGAACAGCGCGTATTCGCCGTTCAGGTCGAGGATGACCTCCCTCGGTGCATGGTGTCCCAACTCTCGGGAATAGGTCTTTTCTCCAATGCGCAGGGGCAGGGGTGTTTGTCCGGGAGCATGGGCGCAGGTATCGATGCCAAGCTCGCCCCAGCCCTGGTTCAGCAGAAGGACGCGATGCATGGGTTCGCTGAGGTATTCCACCGGGGGGCGGACCGATGCGTCACCAGCAAAGTAGCACCCAGCAAAGGCGCAATTGGTAACCACATGACTGCCTCCTCCACGCAACAAGCTGGAAAGCTCATTCGGGGCGGGGCTTCGGTTTTCCTGTGCGGTTCGCCTAGTCAGCCTTCACCTGGTTCTGCACCAGCACCCGCTTGCGCACCAGCGCCAGCTCGCGGTTGTCGGAGTCCACCGCGCGCGCCTCGATCACATACTCCCCGTCGGGAACCTGCATGCTGTTCCAGCGGAAGATGGTCGGCAGAACGTTGGACGTGCCGAGCAGGGTCCCATCCACCGCGAAGAACACGAACTTCACCCGCTCGGCATAGCGGGCGGTCACCTCGAGGTTCAGTGTGCCGTTGACCACAGGCAGTTTATCGCGCCGGGCGCGAGCGACACTGCGTTGAACGGCGTCGCGGGCAGAGGTATCGAGGCGTTCGGCAACATACTGGACGATGCTGGCTCGTTGCGCTTCGTCTGAAGCCATCACTTGAAGCACCCACACGTCGCCTACTTTGTAGCGATAGCCAGGCGGTAGCGAGTAAGCCACTCGCCCTTCCTGAAGCAGGAGGCGGACGGTACAGCCTCGCAGAGGCAGAGAGAATAGCAGAGAGTCTTTAGGTAGGTCGCTCTCTAGCGCAGAGGCGTCTTTCGTGCCCAGCGGCGCCAACCTGACCGCCTCCCGCTCGTTGTGCTGGATCAGCCATACGGGCTCGGATTGTAGAACGGCGGTGGCAGGAGGGTACCTACCGGTGGTCAGGCGGGAGGGCAAGGCGGTGATGCGCCCGATAACGGTGTAACGCTCACCGCCGTCGGTGCTGACGCTGATGGTGCCGCCCTGCAGAAGTGCAAGGCGGATTCGTAGCACCTCCTCTTGCGCCTGTGTCTGCGTTAGCGCGAGCAGGACCAGAAGCGTCGCGAGCCACCGTCTCATCGCGCCACAGTGGTACCCGCAGTCTGCCTCGCCGATTCGGTGACCTCGATCATGCGGTCCAGCGCCACACGCGCCCAGTGGGCGATGTTTTCAGGGACCTTCACCTGGTTGACCACTCTGCCCTGCGCTAGGTTCTCCATCGCCCAGCATAGGTAGGACGGGTGGATGCGGTACATGGTGGAGCAGGGGCAGACGATGGGATCCAGGCACATGATGAACTTGTCGGGGTGTTCCGCCGCCAGCCGATGCACCAGGTTGATTTCGGTGCCTACCGCCCACTGACTACCAGGGGGCGACTCGCGAATCACCTTCACGATGTACTCGGTCGAGCCGTTGCAGTCGGCGGCTTCCACCACTTCGCGCCGGCACTCGGGATGCACGACGACTTTGATTCCCGGGTACATCTTGCGTGCTGCCTGGATTTGCGCTACCGTAAAGCGCATGTGCACCGAGCAGTGCCCTTTCCACAGGATGAGTTTAGCCCGGCGCAGGGCGTGTTCGGTGTTACCTCCAAGGGGCAGGTCTGGGTCCCACACCACCATCTCGGTGTCGGGATCTATGCCCATCTTGATACCGGTGTTGCGCCCCAGATGCTGGTCTGGGAAGAACAGCACCTTCTCGCCCTGTGTGAACGTCCATTCGAGGATGAATCGGGCGTTGGAGGAGGTGCACACAATGCCGCCGCGCTCGCCGCAGAAGGCTTTGAGGTTGGCGGCGGAGTTCATATAGGTAACGGGCACAAGGCTTTCGGGCGGGAAGAGCGTGGTAAGGTCGCGCCAGCAGGCGCGCACCTGGTAGATGTTCGCCATATCCGCCATCGAACAGCCGGCGGACATGTTGGGCAGGATCACCTTCTGGTAATCCGGCGTGAGGATATCGGCGGTCTCCGCCATAAAGTGTACGCCGCAGAAGACAATGAACTCGGCGGACGGGTGGCGCGTGGCGTCCCGTGCCAGTTTGTAGCTGTCGCCGCGGTAGTCGGCGTGCTGGATGATCTCGTCGCGCTGGTAGTGGTGCCCCAGAATCATCACGCGCTCGCCCAGAGCCTGTTTTGCCCGGCGGATACGCTCGTGCGTCTCCTCATCGGAAAGCTGGGAATACTCAGGTGGCAACGGAGCCTGTACCATCTTCCCTTGTCCTTTCTCTGCTGTGCACCAGTCCCGGTTACACGGGACGGGGATGTTGGCGCACAGCACGTGATGTGGTTTTCTGTGCTTAGTATACCGAAAGATGCAGGACAGATGCAACGATCGGCCCCCTGAATAGATCGCAATGGCTTGACTTACTCCGCGTCATCCCGCAAAATGTAAGGGATATTCAGCAGAACGGAGGAGTACCCATCCATGCGACAACGGCTCTTCGTGGTTTTCGCGGCGATTTTGTGGTTTACCAGCAGTGCTGTCTGCGCGAACGTCTCGAAGATCAGCATCCTGGTGCGGCTCGATGACCCATCCCAAAACACGCTGTCCCTCGAATACACCTTGCATGACGTCAGTTCCCATACACTGACCATCGCGATACCAACCTGGACGCCTGGCTGGTATCAGACCATGCCCTTCAGCCAGGGCCTCAGCGACCTGCAAGCAGAGGGCGAGCGCGGGGAACGCCTCAGCGTGCAACCCGTGAACCATTACAGCTGGCGGGTGGAGACAGCCGGCTCGCAGAGCGTGCGTCTGCGCTATCGGGTGCGGGCAGGTGACGAGGGGTTGGGCTTCTTTGGCGTGGCGATGGGCGCGCACCATGCCTTTATCAACGGCGCGGCTGCCTTCGTGTACGAGATGGACTCCAAAAAGGTGCCGCATGAAGTGCGCTTTCAGTTGCCGATGGGGTGGCAGGTCGCCACGGCGATGGATTTTGTGGCACAGAGCGAGCGAAGACCTTTCGGCGATAAGGACGATACCTTCGTCGCCCCGAACTACGACGAACTGATAGATAGCCCGATCCAGATGGGGCGGTTCGAGGTGCGCGATTTTCGCGCGCGCGGTGTGCCCATGCGGGTGGTCTTTGCCTCGGAGAGCGGGAACATCCTGTGCAATATGGAGCGGGTCGCCACCGATTTTCAGCGCATTGCTGAAGCGGGCATTGACCTGTTCGGAGGTGCACCGTTCAAACGCTATCTTTTCCTCGTGCATCTGAGCGGACGGGGATTCGGCGGCGGGCTGGAGCACCTTAACTCCACCGTGCTCAATGTGCCCGACCGGCGCGACTTGAGCATCAACGAGCTGGCGGCACACGAGTATTTTCATGCCTGGAACGTGAAGCGCATTCGCCCCAGGGTGTTGGGACCGTTCGATTACACTCAGCCGGTGCGCACCAAGGCGTTGTGGTGGTGCGAAGGGGTCACGGATTACTATGCCAGCGTTCTGTTGGTGCGGGCTGGGCTGATCGCGGACCGTGCGTTCTGGCAGGATATGGAACGGGAGATGCAGACGCTGGAGAACAACCCGGCGCGCGAGCGCGTCTCAGCAGAGGAAGCCAGCTGGAACGTGTGGGAAGGCAATGGCATGGGCTACGGCGGTTTAAGCTACTACAACAAGGGCAAGGTCGTGGGGTTCTTGCTGGATGTGTACATTCGCGGGGTTACCGGCAACCGCAAAAGCTTGGACGATGTGATGCGCTTCCTCATGGAACGCTATGCCTACCCTCTGCCTGGCTTCGAGGAGGATGGTATCCTGCAGGCGATCAACCGGGTGATTGCGCGTGATGTGAGTGACCTTTACCGCCGGATGGTGCAGAGCACCGAGCCTCTACCGTACGACGAGATTCTGCCGTACGCAGGCTTTCGGCTGGAACGCCGGAGCACTTCCACCACGTATTTTGGGGTGACCAGCGCCGTGGATGAGATCGGGCGTGTGATCGTGCAGGCGGTGGATTCGCAAAGCCCGGCTTTTCTGATGGGGTTGCGAGCGGGCGATATGGTCATGGAGATTGACGAACAACCTGCCGAGAATACGCGGATAGAAGCGGTGATAGCCCGCAAGAAGCCGGGTGACCCCATTAAGATCGCCGTCAGGCGGAGCGGCAGGTTGGTGGTCATGGACGGCAAGGTCGGTGGTGAGAGCTGTTCCACCATTCGTCTGGTACCCGTAGAGACCCCCGACGAAGCGGTGATACGGGTGCGCGAGGGCTTGTTGCGGGGCACCACGCGGGTCTCCGTCGGAGCACGGTAATTGCAGGCATGGTGGGAGCAAGAGAAGCGAATGAGCAAGACAGCGCGTTTTGTGTGGTATGTCGGTCCGATGCTTGCATGGATGGGGTTGATTTTTGCCCTCTCCACGGAGCTGGGCTCAGCAGCGCACACGGCGTCGTTGCTGTACCGGCTACTCCAGCGTTTCTTCCCCGATTGGCTGGCGCAGGCCACACCGGAGGAGCTCTTTGAACTCCACTACTGGATACGCAAGGGCGCGCATTTCACGGAGTATCTCATCCTGGCTCTGCTGGCTTACCGGGCGTTCCGCTACGGTGAGGCGTGGCGCCACTGGCGTGCGCTGGGGTTCTCAGGCAGTTTCAGCATCTTGTATGCCTTCACCGACGAGTTTCACCAGGTGTTTGTGTCCTCTCGCGGTCCCGCCTTGCGGGACGTGGGCATCGACGCCTTAGGCGCGATGACGGGCTTTGTGCTGTTGGCACTGCTGTATGCGTGGCAGAGCGCACGGGCGGTGGCGCGTGCAGGGGTGGTGCGGACGGCTACTCGGGCGACCGACTGACGTCCTCGCGCACGCGCCGCACGAAGGCGGAGTCATAGGCTCCCAGTCTGCCCGCTTTGCGGTAGTGAGCGGCGGCGTGTTTAGCCATGCCCATCCGCCGGTAGGTATCTGCCAGCAGGTAGTGATAGCTGGGGTTATCGGGGTTCAGGCGTATCGCTTGCCGGAAGGCGGAGGCGGCTTCGGGCAGAGCGCGCAGGTGCAGGTACATGATGCCCAGACACGCGCTGTAATAGTCATCATACGGGGCGAACACCGTTGCCAAGTGCATTTCGTGCGCTGCCTCCTCGTACTGCTTTAGGCGGGCGAACATATCGCCCAGGGCATAGTGGTAGAAGGCATCCGAGTGCGCCATCTGCACGCACTGCACCATCTGCTCGATGGCTTCCCGGATCTCGCCGTGCTCGAACAGCGTCTTGGCGAGGCGATAGCGGTAGAAGGGGTTTTGCGGGCTGAGGTCCACCGCCTTGCGGTATTCCGCGATGGCGACCTTCAGCAAACCGTATCGCCGATAGACCTCTCCCAGCCGGAAGTGCGGCTCGGCGCGCCTGGGATGACTGCGAGCCGCTTTGCGATAGTGGCGCACCGCCTTGAAGGACATATCCGCCAGCAGGTAGGCGTCGGCGATGCGCAGATGGGCTTCCAGCGATTCGGGATTCGCCTGCACCATTCGTCGGTACGCGCTGATGGCTTCCTCCACAAGACCTCGTGCCAGATGCTCATCGCTCTCTCGGGTCGCCTGCTCCGACTCTTCGGGCGTCAGAGGGATCTCCAGTTCGGCACTCTGGAGGTCGTTTGCCACCATCGCCTCCAGGCGCGCCGCTTCCTCTGGCGTCAGCGACTCGATCTCCAGCAGGTCGAGCTCGTCCAGCCACAAATTGGGGTCCTTATCCAGCTCGTATGGGTACTCCATTGCTGACCTCTACGACTACCTATGCTATCAATAATGGCATCCGCCGACTTGGACACAAGTGTCCTTCTGCTCACACCTATGCATTAAACCAGAAGAGACGTTCAGGAGTCAAGCGTGGGGCAGGGAACTGGACAGAGAAAGCCGGCTTATCCTATCGATAATCCCAGTGATTTTACCGGTTTTAGCCGAAAAAAATTATGGATTTTTTGCCTACGCAGGGGGGTTACCTTCAGGAATGGTACGATTCTTGCATTATATACATAGTGGAAGGCAGGCGGGGCGGCAGACCTCGCGCGAAAAATAGGATAGTATATTCTTGTTGTTGGTTCGCTCGACCAAGATGCGAATGAAGGAGTGAGGCGAATGGGACTGCAAGTAGTGGAACGTCAACCAGCGGTGTCTGCCATGGATCGCCGACAGGTGTTTTTCCTGCTGGTGTCGGTGGCTCTTTTCATCGGCTTTTTCCTGCCGAGCATGGCTTACCTGGTGAACCGATGGTCGAGCAGTGATGAGTTTTCGCACGGTTTTCTGGTGCCGTTAGTCAGCCTGTTTTTACTCTGGCGAAAGCGGGAGGTGATTCGCCAAACGCCTCTGCAGGTCTGCCGGTGGGGACTGCTGGTTCTCGCCGCAGGTCTGTTGATGCAGATAGCCAGCGAGTGGGCATCGGTGACGTTTCTGAAGGCGCTGGCGGTTCCGGTGGCGCTGGGTGGTCTGGCGTGGTATCTGACCGGCACGCAGATGATACGCATGGTGCTGTTTCCGTACCTCTTCCTCTACTTCGCCGTGCCCTGGCCGGACTTTGCCATTGAAACATTGAGTGTGCCACTCCAGCATTTCAGCGCTGCATCCTCGGCGATGCTGTTGGGGCTGATGGGAGTGCCTATCGAGCGGGACGGGGTACACATGTGGACACCGCGCTTCGATGTGGAGGTTGCCGTACCCTGCAGCGGCATCCGTTCGATGGTAGCGATACTGGGCATTGCGGCGTTGGTGGGCTATCTGACGCAGAGCAGGCTTTGGGGCAAAGGAGTGGTCTTCCTGACAGGCATACCGATTACGATGCTAGCGAACGTCCTGCGCATCTCGGCGATCGTGCTGATGGGGCACTACATCAACGCGGATTTTGCCATGACCTTTTTCCATGACTACTCTTCGCCATTTTTGTTCTTTATCTCGGCGTTAAGCCTTTTAGGCGTCAAAAAAATCGTGGAGAGGGTATAATGAGAGAGTACCGTCCGAACTACTGGTTGGTGATCGCGATGTTCCTGGTGGCGTGGGGCATGGTTGTCTACGCCAGGCAGGCGGAAACGCGCGTGATCACCTTCCCAATAGATACGAAGCAGGTGCCCGCAAGCATCGCAGGGTTTCACCTGGTGCAGGAACAGGACCTGGACGACCTGTCGAAGCGGATGCTCAATCCGGATGCGTACATCGTGCGCAACTATGCGAGCGAAGCGGGGTATCCGGTCAACGTGCTGGTGATCTACGGACACCAGAAGGATACCTTCCACTCGCCGGGGTACTGTCTGCCTGGTGGGGGATGGGCGATCCAGAAAAAGCTGGTGGAGCGCATCCCCGTCACCGCGCCCGACGGCAGGCAGTACGAGGCGGAGATGAACCGCTTCCTTCTGCAGAAAAACGAGCAGAAGCAGGTGGTGCTGTACTGCTTTGTGGAAGGCGGGCGTGTGACGCCTAGCATCTTCCGGCACAACTGGTATCTTCTGCAGGACAGGTTACTGCATCGTCCGGCGATGGGCGCGCTCCTGCGAATCATCGTGCCCGTTGCCGATAATGAGGAACAGGCAGCCGAAATCGCGCGGGCGTTCGCGCGGGAGCTGGTGCCTATCGTGCAACATCAACTGGTCGGGAAGCAAGCGAAGCGTACGTAAGGAGTGAGTGAGGCACATGAATTCGGTCATCATGAACGAACCGGGCACAAACCAGTGGGACTTCTGGCGGATATACCGTATCCTGCGCAAGCGGATATGGCTTATCCTGGCAACGGTGCTGATTACCGTTGGCACTGCCGTGATAGGACTGCAGTTTTTCGGGAAGCAGTATATCGCTTACCGCTACCTTCAACCCTCGG
>Ga0209989_100147_pt1 | contig 12939 bp, 11 predicted proteins | sample Antgeofumaro1A2B_FD_188083 | JGI IMG/M metagenome (GOLD analysis project Ga0209989, IMG submission 188083) | Geothermal fumarole subsurface microbial communities from Mt. Erebus, Antarctica - 1A2B (SPAdes) (version 2) | ecosystem: Environmental > Terrestrial > Volcanic > Fumaroles | place: Mt....
GCCCAAAACGACATCACCTTCGGGGTAGGCCCCGCGGGCACGGGAAAGACCTATCTGGCCGTGGCCATGGCGGTGGCCCACCTCAAGGGGAGAAGGGTCAAGCGGATCGTTCTCACCCGGCCCGCGGTGGAGGCCGGGGAAAAGCTGGGCTTCCTCCCTGGGGACATCCAGGCCAAGGTGGACCCCTACCTGAGGCCACTTTACGATGCCCTCTTTGATATGATCGACGCAGAACGGTTCGAACACTACCTCCAGTCGGGGGTCATCGAGGTAGCCCCTTTGGCCTTCATGCGAGGGCGTACGCTTAACGATGCCTTTATCATCTTGGACGAGGCGCAAAACACCACCCCCGAGCAGATGAAGATGTTCCTTACCCGGATGGGGTTCAACTCCAAGGTGGTGGTCACGGGAGATGTGACGCAGATCGACCTTCCCAAGCACCAGAAGTCGGGGCTGGTGGAGGCGGTCAGGATCCTCAAGGGCATTGAAGGCATCGCCTTCATCTTCTTCAAGGAGTCCGACGTGGTCCGGCACCCCCTGGTGGCCCGGATCATCAAGGCCTACGAGCAGGCAGAGGGTTCGCCAAGCGAGCCCCGGGAGGGGTGATGGTGGATCTGGTGGTGAACAAGCGTCCTCCCAAGGGGCTCAGGCCCAGGCTCCGCCGGGCCCTCTCCCGGCTTATGGAGGAGCTTCAGGTGGGGGACAAGGCGGTTACCCTGGTGCTCACCGGGGATCGGACCCTGAGGCGGCTTAAGCGGGAATGGTGGGGGGAAGACGAGGCCACGGACGTCCTATCCTTCCCGCACTACGAGCCCGGCGACCCCTTCTTGCCTCCCCATCTGGGGGACATCTACATCAGTCTGGACACCGCGGCCCGGCAGGCCAAAGCCAGGGGGGTAAGCTTGGAAGACGAGGTGCTGGAACTGGCCGCCCACGGCCTTTGGCACCTCCTGGGCCACGACCACCAAAGCGAAGGGGAATGGGCGGGCTTCCTCCGCGTCCAAGAAAGAATCCGCACCCTCTAAGGGGGGTGTGGGCCTCCTTCCGCTTTGCCTGGGAAGGGCTCCTTTACGCCTGGCAAGAACAGAGAAACCTACGGGTTCAAAGCCTTCTGGCCCTTCTCGCCTTAGGCCTCACCCTCTGGCTGGGGGTGGACCCCGTCCCCATCCTTCTGGCCAGCGGCCTAGTCCTCTCCTTGGAGCTCATGAACACCGCCCTCGAGGCCCTTACAGACCTGGTCGCCCCCACCTCCCACCCCCTGGCCAAACGGGCCAAGGACACGGCGGCGGCAAGCGTCCTTATGGCCAGCCTGGTCGCACTTCTGGTGGGAGCCTTTCATCTTCTGCCCCCTCTTTTCCGGCGGCTTGGGCTAAGCTAAGGGCATGGACTATGAGGAGAGGGAGCTCATTCTGGAGCTCTTCCCCGGTACCCCTCCAGACCTCCTCCCCCTGGGGGAGATGCTCTACTGGCAGGACGAGGAAGGGCAGGTTCACATCGAGGAACGGGGGGCGAAGGGTCTCCATCTTGTTCTGGAGCCCGTGGGGGAGGCCCCCAAGGCTCCCCAGGTCTGCGAGGCCTGCCGCCGCCACCTCTCCGGCCAGGCCCTAGGGTTTTTCCGCACCGGGTGGGGGGCGACCCTTTGCACCTCCGCTACCTGGTCCTCTGCCGGAACACCGCCCGCTGCGCCAGCCATGCGGAACCTGGGCGTTTGAGGGAAATCCTTCTTCGGGGTATACTCACCTAGGTAAGGGTGGCCGTTGGCCGGGGGTCGGCAGGTGCCGGCCTTTCTGTCTATGAGGTGTGTATGGCGCGGGAAGTCAAACTGACCAAGGCGGGGTACGAGCGGCTGATGCAGCAGCTTAAGCACGAAAGGGAGCGCCTGCAGGAGGCCACGCGCATCCTCCAGGAGCTCATGGAAAGCTCGGACGATTACGATGACTCAGGCCTCGAGGACGCCAAGCGGGAAAAGGCCCAGATCGAAGCCCGCATAGACGCCCTAGAGGACACCTTGAGCCGGGCGGTCATCATCGAGGGCACGAGCGAGGTGATCACCCTAGGGTCCGTGGTGCTTCTGGAGGACCTTTTGAGTGGAGAGAGGCTGGAGGTCCAGGTGGTCTCCCCGGCGGAAGCCAGCGTCTTGGAAAAGCCCATGAAGATCTCCGACGCCTCCCCCATGGGTAAGGCACTTTTAGGCCACAGGGAGGGGGATGTCCTCACCCTGGAGACCCCGAGGGGCCGGCGGGAGTACCGGGTGGTTCAGGTCCAGGCATGAACGAGCAGACCCGTCAGCGGCTTTTAAACCTAGAGGCCTTGGTGGAGGCGGGGTTCGAACCCTACCCCTACCGCTACCCCAAGACCCATTCGGCCTCGGAGGTCCTCGAGGCCAAAAAGGGGGCCCCTCCGGAATCGGAGTGGCCGGAGGAGGTGGCCCTGGCGGGCCGCCTAATGGCCCTACGGCGGATGGGCAAGGTGACCTTCGCCCATCTCTTGGACGAGAGCGGAAGGATCCAGCTCTACTTCGCCCGGGACCTGACCCCCCGGTATGAGCTTCTAAAAAAGCTGGACGTGGGGGACCTGCTTGGGGTGAGGGGAAGCGTCTTCACCACCAAGACTGGGGAGGTCACCCTCAAGGTTCTGGACTGGACCCCCCTGGCCAAAAGCCTCCACCCCCTGCCCGACAAGTGGCACGGCCTGAAGGACAAGGAAGTCCGGTACCGCCAGCGCTACCTGGACCTCATCGTGAACCCCGAGGTACGGGAGGTCTTCCGGCGGCGTTCGGAGATGGTCCGGTACATCCGGGGCTTTTTTGAGGACCGGGGCTTTCTCGAGGTGGAAACCCCCATCCTCCAGGCCACCACCGGGGGGGCGGAGGCCAGGTCCTTCAAGACCTATCACAACGCCCTGGACCACGAGTTCTACCTGCGCATCTCCCTCGAGCTCTACCTGAAGCGCCTCCTCGTGGGGGGGTATGAAAAGGTCTTTGAAATCGGCCGGAATTTCCGCAACGAGGGGATCGACCACAACCACAACCCTGAGTTCACCATGCTCGAGGCCTACTGGGCCTATGCGGACTACCAAGACATGGCCAAGCTCGTGGAGGAGCTCCTCTATGGGCTTGCCCTTCACCTCTATGGGAGCGCCGAGGTCCCTTACCAAGGCCGCAGGCTCAACTTCAAACCCCCCTTCAGGCGCATCCATTTCGTAGAAGCCCTCAAGGAAAAGGCAGGCCTGCCCTTCGACCCATTAGACCTGGAAAGGCTCCGCATCTGGGCGGATGCCAACCATCCCGAGCTTGCCCAGATTCCCTCCTACAAGCTTCTGGACAAGCTTTTTGGCCTCTATGTCGAGCCCGAACTCCAAGACCCCACCTTCGTCTTTGACTACCCCCTGGCCATCAGCCCCCTGGCCAAGAAGCACCGGGCGAAGCCTGGCCTCACCGAGCGGTGGGACCTCTACGTGGGGGGGATGGAGATCGCCCCCGCCTACTCGGAACTGAACGACCCCCTGGACCAAAGGGAGCGTTTCTTAGAGCAGGCAAGAAGGCGGGCCCAAGGGGATGAGGAGGCCTATATGCTGGACGAGGACTTCCTTTTGGCCCTAGAGTACGGGATGCCCCCGGCGGCCGGCCTCGGCCTGGGGCTTGACCGGCTGGCCATGATCCTGACCGACCAACCCTCCTTAAGGGATGTCCTCCTCTTCCCCCTTCTCAAACCCAAGGTGGAAGAACCCATCCCATGATGCCCAAAGCCGCCCTATACAGCCTTCTTTTCGGCCTCCTCGTTTTCGCACTTAAGGGTTTGGCCTACCTCCTCACGGGCTCGGTGGCCCTCCTCTCGGATGCCCTGGAATCCATCGTCAACGTGGTGGCGGCCTTGGCCGCCTACCTGGCCCTTAGGGTCTCCGCCAAGCCCCCGGACGAGAACCATCCCTTCGGGCACACCAAGGCGGAGTACTTCTCCGCCGTGCTCGAGGGGGCGCTGGTGGTCTTAGCCGCCTTCTCCATCGCCAAGGAAGCCCTGCCCCGGCTGGGGAGGCCTACCCCTTTGGAAGGGATTGGACCCGGGCTTGGGGTGAGCGCCCTGGCGGGAGGGATCAATCTGGCCCTGGCCCTTTACCTCATCCGGGAGGGAAGGCGGCACCGGTCCCCCGCCTTGGTCGCGAACGGCCGGCATGTGCTCTCGGATGTGCTGACCTCCTTGGGGGTCCTCCTAGGGGTGGGGCTTGCCAGCTGGACGGGGCTTTGGATTCTGGATCCCCTCCTCGCCCTTTTGGTGGCAGCCAACATTCTCCTCATAGGCTTCCGCCTGGTCCGGCACTCGGTGGGCGGGCTCATGGATGAGGGGCTTTCAGGGGAAGAAAGGCACCGCCTCGAGGCCGCTTTAAGCCACCTTCCCCCAGGGGCTTTGGAGGTGCATGACCTAAAGACCCGGCGGGCCGGGCCCCGGAGCTTTGTCGAGCTCCACCTGGTGGTGCCGGGCCGGATGCCGGTGGAGGAGGCCCACCGGCTTTGCGACGAGCTCGAGGCCCGCCTGAAGGAGGCCCTCCCCGGGGTGGAGGTCACGATCCACATCGAACCGGAGAAGGAGGCCAAGGGGGGGTAGGCCGGCCTCAGGACAGGGGTTTGATCTCCAAAATGGTGTAGACCTGAACCCCCCGCTTCCCCTTAAGCTCCACCACATCCCCCACCTTCCGCCCCAGAAGGGCCTGGCCTAGGGGGGATTCATCGGAAATTTTCCCGTTAAAGACGTCTGCCTCATGGCTGCCCACGATGGCTAAAGAAAGCCGCTCCCCCGCCTCCGTCTCCAGCTCCACCACCGTGCCCAGGCCGACCTCCTCCGGGGCATGGTTCCCCTCCACGATCACCGCCCGGGCTATGAGGTCCTCCAGCTGGGCAATCCGGGCCTCGTTCTGCCACATGGACCGCCGGGCCTCGTCGTAACCTGCGTTCTCCCGCAGGTCCCCCTCCTCGAGCGCCTGTTCAAAGTCCCGGGAGATCTCATTCCGCTTGGTGGTCTTCAGGTAGTTCAGCTCCTCCTGCAGGCGCTTGTAGCCTTCGGGTGTCAGGTAGACCGGTTTCTTCATCCTCCAACACTCCCTTCGGGGCCCTGGCCAACCCCCCAGGGCCTCCTCATGTGAAAAGGCCTAAAGCCCAGGGAACCCCCAGGGCCTACTCCCCAGTATACCGGGGGAGGAAGGCCAAGACCAAGGGCCAGAGCTCGGAAGAGGGAGGGGCCACGGGAAGAAGCCCCACCCCCGTGCCCGCAAGCAAAAGAGCCCCTTCCGGCCTTCGCATCCGCCTTTGCACCACCTTGAACCCCTCCGCTTGGGCCCGCTCCAAGACCTTCCTCCGGGTGATGCCCTCCAGCCCCCCCTCGGGCAGGTAGAAGACGCCGTCTCGGTAAAAGAGGGGGCTGGTACGGCTTCCGTCCACCAGATAGCCGTAGGGATCCAGGAGCAACGCCTCAAACGCCCCTGCCGCCTGGGCCTCCCGATGGGCCAGAAGGTAGGGCAGGTGGGCGCCGGTCTTGTACCGGCCTAAGCTGGGATGGGTCCGGTACCGGCTGACCTGGACCCGCACGCCCTCCTGGTAGGCCGCCCTAGGAGGGGGGCAGAAGGGCCGCGCCTCCGTGAAATACCCCTTTTCCCCCACCATAAGCCGGACCAGAAGAGGCCCCTCAAGCCGGGCCAGGTCCCGCTCAAAGACGGCATGCCCGGGGTAGGAAAGCCCGAGGGCCTCCGCATGGGCCTTAAGCCGATCCAGATGCTCCTCGGGCCAAAGGGGCTCTGGCTCGAGGCGAAGTGTGGTGAAGACGCTAAACCCAAGGAAAAAGGAGGAAAGGGGGCCTTCAAAGGGCTCACCCAGGTAAAACCGCACGTCCCACCTCCAAAAACCTGGCCAAGAGGACCATCCCCCACTCCGAAAGGAGGCTTTCCGGATGGAACTGAACCCCAAAGGCCACCCTCCCATCCCAAAGGGCCTGGAGGACCCCGTCCTCCGTCCAGGCCAGGACAAGGGCCCTAGGGTCCTTCACCGCCAAAGAATGGTACCGGGTGAAGGGAAGAGGGCTCGGAAGACCCCTGAAGATCCCCTCCCCGGTGTGAAAGACCAGATGGGCCTCCCCGTGTACCGGCCTTTCCCGGTAAAGCCTTCCCCCCAGGAGCACCCCTAAGGCCTGGTGGCCCAGGCAGACCCCCAAAAGGGGAAGACCCACCTCGAGGGCCTTCTGAGTCCATTCCAGAACCCGGCCCGCGGTGAAGGGGTCCTTAGGCCCAGGGCCCACCACCAGATGGGTGGCCCGGCCAAAATGGGGGGGTTCCTCCTGGTCCACCACCCGCACCTCCGCCCCCAAGGCCCTTAAGTAGTCGACCAGGTTGTAGCTGAAAGAATCCCGGTTTTCCAGGAAAAGGACGCGGGCCTCCCTTTTGAAAAGGGGCCTAGGCGGGGCCCAGGAGGCGTGGCGTTTGGGCGGTGCGGGGGGGCTTCCGGCTTTTCCCTGCTTTAGGGCAAGAAGGAGGGCTTCCGCCTTGTGGAGGGTCTCCTTGTACTCCGCCTCGGGACTGCTCCCGATCACCACACCAGCCCCCGCGGAAAAGTAGAGCCTCCCTCCCACCTGGGTAAAGCTCCGAATGAGGATATTGAAATCCGCCCCCCGGCCCGAGACGTAGCCTAGACTTCCCGTATAGGCCCCCCTGGGGACGGGCTCGAGGTCGCGGATGGCTTCCATCACCGTGCCCTTGGGAGCCCCGGTGATCGTCCCGCCGGGGAAGAGGGCCCGGAAGACCTCTCCCAAAGGGGCTGTGGTTTCCGCCACCACCTCGGAGACCAGGTGCATCACGTGGGAGTAGCGCTCTACGGTGAAAAGCTCCCGCACCCGCACGCTGCCGGGAAGGGCCACCCGGGCGAGGTCATTGCGCAAAAGGTCCACCAGCATCACATGCTCGGCCCTTTCCTTGGACGAGGAAAGGAGCTCGGCCTCCAGGGCCTGGTCCTCCGCCTCCGTCCTGCCCCGGGGCCTCGTCCCTGCGATGGGCCGGGCCGAGACCCAGGGCCCCCGTTTGTCAAAAAGCCGCTCCGGGCTCCCCGAAACCACGGCAAACCCCTCCCCTTCTAAAAGGCCCATAAAGGGGCTGGGGTTGAGCTGGCGAAGCCTAGCGTAGAGGGCCAGGGGGTCCAGGGGAAAGTCCAGGCGGAAGCGGTGGGAAAGGTTGACCTGGTAGACGATTCCAGCTCGGATGCGGTCTTGCACCTCATGGACCCCTTGGAGGAAGGCCTTCTTAGGGTATTCGCTCACCGGGGCTGGGAGAGGGGGAAGGGAAGGAATGGGGAGAGGCCTTAGGAGAAGGGAGGGCGCCTCCACCACCCGCCCCGCGAGAAAGGCATACCCCTCGGGGTAGTAGTAGAAGGCGGCCTCGGGCAGGCCGGGCATAGGAGGGTGGGTGGCGTAACCCAGGTGGCGGGCGAACTCGTAGGCGAAAAACCCCGCCCAAAGAGGGAAAAAACCCCTACCAAGTCCCTTTTGCAGGTGGGCGAAGAGGTCCAGAGCCGACCCCACCCGCCTTCCGTCGAGATAAAGCCGCCCCTCCCAGACCTCGAGGCGGTGTCGTGGACCAAGGCCCAGAAGGGAGAGCCGGCCAAAGGGGGTCCGCGCACCCAGAGACTCTAAAAGAACGGGCTTAAGGCCCAAGCCCCGCGCCCTTGCGTAAACCCCCACCACCTTCCCATCCTAAAGGGAAAGATCTACGCCATGCCGCCCCAAAGAAGCCCAGGGTGTATGGGATGCACCTGGACCGGATCTTCCAGGGGGCGAGGGCAAAGGGCTATCTTGGGAACGTCCTCCTGGTGGCGGAACCCCCCGAGGCCATCCGGGTCCAGGATCGCACTCCCCTTTAAGGGAAAAGGCGGTGACCCCCGCCTTTCTCAACTGGCCCCTCCTTTGGTGGGTCTAGACGTTGAAGTACCGGGCCTCGGGGTGGTGGACCACGATGGCGCTGGTGCTGTGTTCAGGATCCAGTTGGAAGTTTTCCGTAAGCCGCACCCCCACCCGGGCAAACCCCATGAGCCGGTCCAACTTGGCCTGATCAGAAAGGTCAGGGCAGGCCGGGTAGCCAAAGGAGTAACGGGCCCCTCTGTAGTGTTGCTGGAACAGCTTGCGGATCTCTGGGGCATCCTCTCCCGCAATCCCCCACATCTGCCGCATCCGTTTGTGCCAGTACTCCGCCAAGGCCTCCGTCATCTCCACAGAGAAGCCATGGACAAAAAGATAGTCCTGGTAGCGGCCCGTCTGGTAAAGGGCCTCGGCCTTCCGCTTGGGCTCCTCCCCCATGGTCACGAGCTGCACGCCCAGGACGTCCCGCGCTCCTTGAGCAAAGCCAGGAAGCCAAGCCTCCTCGTCCTTTAAAGGTGGGGCGTGGCGGGGCCGGAAATAGTCCACCAGGCTCAGCCCCCCGCCTTGTTGCCTGGGGAAGTGGAAAGCCTCTAAAACCTCCCCTGTCTTGGGGTCGAAGACCAAAAGGCTTTCCCCCTCCCTGGCCACGGGGAAGAAGCCGTAAAGCACCCGGGGACTGAGCCAGCCCTCCCGCATGGCCTCCTCGAGAAGGCGCTTGAAGATGGGGTCGGCCTCCTTTCTCACATAGGCCTCCCACTCCTCCTTGGAAAGCCCCCCACGGGAAAACCCCCACTGCCCGCGGTAAAGGGCCAGCCGGTTCACATAGTGCGCGATGGTGGCCAGGTCCAAGTCCTCCTCAAGCCGCACCCCAAAGAAGGGCGGGCGGGGCAGGTCAGACGCGGGGCCCACGGGCTTGGCCTTCGGGGGTGGGGCCTCCTTTCGCCTGGCCGGGCCGACCCGCCTCTGGGTAAGAAGAGGCGGGCGGTGGCCGGTGATCTCCTCCATCAGGGCCAGGCCCTCAAACGCATCCTCCGCATAGTAGACCTGGGGGTAGATCGCCCGGAGCTCCTCCACGTAGGAGCGGGTCAGGGCCGCCCCACCCAGGATCACGGGAAGGGTGTACCCCCGCTCCCGCATATACTCCAGGTTCTCCTTCATGACCACGGTGCTTTTGACCAGAAGCCCGCTCATCCCCAGGGCGTGAGGCCGGACCTCGTCCACCGCCTTGAGCATCTCCTCGATGGGGACCTTGATGCCCAGGTTGTACACGGTGTAGCCGTTATTGGTCAGGATGATGTCCACCAGGTTCTTCCCGATGTCGTGCACATCCCCCTTGACCGTGGCCAGGACGAGCTTCCCCTTGCCCTCGCCCTTTTTCTCCATCCGGGGCTCGAGGTAGGCCACCGCCTGCTTCATCACCTCCGCCGCCTGCAAAACGAAGGGGAGCTGCATCCTCCCCGCCCCGAAAAGCTCCCCCACCTCCTTCATCCCCGCAAGGAGGGGGCCGTTGATGATCTCCAGGGGGGAAAGCCGCCCAAGGGCCTCTTCCAGATCCGCCTCCAGGCCCACCCGCCTCCCTTCGAGGATCCGGCGCTTCAGCCGCTCCTCCACCGGAAGGGTCTGGAAGGCCTCCTTGTCCTCGGCCAGCGCCTCCTGGTGCTCCTCAAAAAAGCGCATAAAGGCGAACAGGGGATCGTACCCCTCCTTTCGGCGGTCGTAGATGAGGTCCAAGGCCATGCGGTAGGCCTCCTCAGGAATCCGGCTTATGGGCAGGATCTTCCCCGCGTCCACGATGGCCGCGGTGAGCCCCCTCTTGCGGGCCTCATCGAGGAAAACCGAGTTCAGCACCCGGCGGGCCTTGGGTTTTAAGCCGAAGGAGACGTTGGAAACCCCTAGGACGAACCCCACCCCAGGAAGCCTCCCCCTCAGCTCTTCTATGGCCAAGAGCGTCTCCCGGGCCAAAGGCCTGGTCTCCTCGTCCCCTTGGGTGATGGGGAAGGTGAGGAGGTCAAAGAGCAGGTCCTCCGGACGGAACCCGTGGTGCTCGGTGAGGCGCTCGTACATGCGGAGGGCCACCTCTACCTTCCGCTTTTGGGTCTTGGCCATCCCCTCCTCGTCGATGGCCAAGGCCACCAGGGCTGCGCCGTGGGCCTTGGCCAAGGAGGCCACCCGGTCAAACCTCTCCAGACCGTCCTCGAGGTTGGCGGAGTTCAGGATGGCCCGGCCACCCAGGCGCTTTAGGGCCTCCTCCATCGCCTCGGGGCTGGTGGAGTCCACCATGAAGGGAACCGTCACCCCCGTGGCCAGCTTGGAGAGGACCGTTTTCATGTCCTCAAGCTCGCTCCGCCCCGTCCAGGCCACGGAGAGGTCCAGCACATGCGCCCCCTCGGCCACCTGCTCCTGGGCCAAGGCCAAGATGCCCTCCAGGTCCCCAGCGAAAAGCATCTCCCGGAAGCGTTTGCTCCCCGTGGCGTTCAACCTTTCGCCCACCAAAAGGAGGCTCGTCTCCTGCCTAAGGGGGACCGCCTGGTATAAGGAGGCCACCTGGGGTGGAAAAAAGCGCTTGCGCAGGGGGGCGGGCCTGCCCTTGACCACTTGGGCCACCTTCTGGATGTGGAGGGGACCGGTGCCGCAGCATCCACCCACCGCGTTCACCCCGTACTCGGTGACGAACTTGAGATGCCACCGGGCCAGCTCCTCCGGGGAGAGGTCGTAGACCACCCTCCCCCCCTCGTTGCGGGGCAGGCCCGCGTTGGGCAGGCAGGCCACAAAGCGGGTGCTCTCCTGGGCGAAGTAGCGGATCTTGGTGTCCATGAGGTCAGGACCGGTGGCGCAGTTCATCCCCACCACATCTATGGGCAGGCTCTCCAAAGCGGCCAAGGCCGCCTGCTCATCCGTCCCCAAAAGCATCGTCCCCGTCGCCTCCATGGTCACCTGGACCTGGATGGGCAGCTCCACACCCAGCTCCGTCATGGCCTCCCGGGCAGCCAAGACAGCGCACCGGACCTGGAGGATATCCTGGGCGGTCTCAAGGAGAATAAGGTCCGCACCCCCCCGGATGAGGCCCCGAACCGCCTCTTTGTAAGCGGAAAAAAGCTCCTCCCAGCCGATCTGGCCCAAGGAGATGAGCTTCGTCCCCGGGCCCAACGCCCCGGCCACGAAGGCCCCATAGGGCCCTGCCGCTTCCTTAGCGATTTTGGCCGCGAGGTAGGCGAGCCCCTCCGCCTCCTGCCCCAGGCCGTACTCGCTCAGGACGTGGCGCAAGGCCCCAAAGGAGTTCGTCTCAATGACCTCGGCCCCGGCCTCGAGGTAGGACAGGTGGATCTCCTGGACCACCTCGGGCCGGGTACGGTTCAGGACCTCAGGGCAGCCGTAGTAGGCCTCTCCCCCGTAGTCCTCCGGGGTGAGGTCCCGCTTTTGCAGCTCCGTCCCCATAGCCCCGTCAAAGACCAGGACCCGTTCGGAAAGGGCCTGCAGGTAGGGGAAGCGGCGGGCACGGGCCTCCTTGTTGTAGCCGAGCCGCACCAGAGGGGCCTCCCCCCAGCCTGCCCCCCCAAGGTGGTGGCGGCAACCGGGGCTACAGGCGTGGGTCCGCACCATATAACCCATTACTTTAGCAGAAAAAGGCGCGCTATGCTAGGGGGCATGGACCCCTTCGGCATCCTTTACACCGACCTCTACCAGCTCACCATGGGGCAGGTCTACTTCCGCATGGGCCTGCACGAACGGGAGGCCCTCTTTGAGGCCTTCTATCGTAAAAACCCCGACTACGGGGCCCACCAGGCGGGGTACGCCGTTTTCGCGGGGCTGGACCCCCTTCTGAGCTGGATGGAGACCGCCCGCTTCCAAAAAGAGGAACTCGAGGCCCTCAGGACCCTCAAAAGCCGGAGTGGAAAACCCCTTTTTGACCAGGATTACCTTCGCTATCTGAACGAGATGGGCGGGTTCCAAGGGCTTACCCTCCGGGCCCTCCCCGAGGGCCGGGTGGCCCACCCCCAGGTCCCCCTCATCGCGGTGGAAGGCCCGCTTCTCCAGGCCCAGCTCCTGGAAACCGCTCTTTTGAACCGGATCAACTACGAGACCCTGATCGCCACCAAGGCCAGCCGGGTCCGGGAGGCCGCGGGGGAGGCGGTGGTGCTGGAGTTCGGCCTGCGCCGGGCCCCGGCCAAGGGCGGAGAGGCCGCCACCCGGGCCAGCCTTATCGGCGGGGCCAACCGGAGCAGCGCCGTGAGCTTATCCCACCTTCTTGGCCTCCCCTCCTCTGGAACCCACGCCCACAGCCTGGTCCAGGCCTACCTGGCCCTGGGCTATAGCGAGCTGGAAGCCTTCCAGGCCTTCGCGGAGGTCTTCCCCGATGACACCATCCTCCTTTTGGACACGGTGGACACCCTCCACTCAGGCCTCCCGCACGCCATCCAGGTCTTTGAAAGCCTTAGGAAAAAAGGGCACCGACCCGTGGGGGTGCGGATCGACTCTGGGGATCTGGCCTACCTGGCCATCCAGGTGGCCAAGGAGTTGGATAAGGCGGGGTTCTCCGAAACCCTCATCGTCCTTTCCGGGGATCTGGACGAGCTCGTCATCTGGCAGATCAAAAGCCAGATCCAGGAAGAGGCGCCCCGGTACGGGGTGGACCCGGACCGGCTGATCCGGCGGCTGGTCTACGGGGTGGGGACCAGGATGGTGGTCTCCTGGGGGGCCCCCGCTTTGGGCGGGGTGTACAAGCTCGTGGCGGTGCGCACGGACGGCGCCTGGGCCCCGGCCATCAAGGTCAGCGACTCCCTGGAAAAGGTTCTCAACCCCGGTCATAAACGGGTCTATCGGGTCTACGACGAGCGGGGCCTGGCCACTGCTGACCTTTTAACCCTTGCGGAGGAGGTCCTAGACCCCTCAGTCCCCTTGGTCCTCCGCCACCCCCAGGACACCACCAAGCGCCGCACCCTTCCGCCCGGGCGGTACACCCTCGAGCCCCTTTTGGAGGAGGTCTACCGGGGCCGCCGCCTCTTCGACCCCCTTCCCCTCCCCCTCCTCCAGGAACGGCGGGCCAAGGATATCC
>Ga0209989_100149_pt1 | contig 12789 bp, 8 predicted proteins | sample Antgeofumaro1A2B_FD_188083 | JGI IMG/M metagenome (GOLD analysis project Ga0209989, IMG submission 188083) | Geothermal fumarole subsurface microbial communities from Mt. Erebus, Antarctica - 1A2B (SPAdes) (version 2) | ecosystem: Environmental > Terrestrial > Volcanic > Fumaroles | place: Mt....
ATCCCGTGATGCTTTGGAAGAACAGCTGCGCAATTTAGAGCAACAGCGTTCGCGCGTCAGCAGCCAGCAGGAAGAAAGCCAAAACCTTCTGCATGCCTGCCAGACCGGAGCCGATCATCCAGTCATCGCTGATCAGGTCGCAAGGCGCCGACAAGCGCTTAAAGATGAATACAAGCGATCAAAACAAGAGTTAGTGAAGCTGCGGCGACAAATTGAATCTGTCAATGCCAAACTATCCGATCTACGAGCGCAGCTGGCTGACCTGCAGGCTGCTGACGCAGATTGGAGACAGCGGAATCAAAAGCCTGTCCTGGCCAAAATTTTCGACCCGACTTGGTGGTCAGGCAGGTTCAAGTCCTACGAGGAGAAGATTCACAAAGTCGAAACCACCCTCCAGAAAACGATCGCAACTCGCGACCGGTTGAAAAAGGAGGCTAACGAGCGTGAAAGGCTGTTGCGTTCGATGGAACAAGACCTACATCGTAGACTGGCCCATTTGGATGACGAAATCCGCCGCGAACTGGCTCGCCATTGTCAACAACGCATCCTAAAGCTGCAAGTCCGCATCGAAGAGTTGATTGAATCAATGGCGCCTGTTCGCGAGCAACTCGAAGCCCGCGAATCGAAAATCAAGGCCTTGCAGGATCAGGAACGTGAAGAGGCGCTGCAAGCCGAAAGAGACGGGCTAGCTCAAATCGTACGTGACCTGGAAAACGAATGCGTTGACGCCGCACAGGAATGTGAACGACTGAAGGCAGAAAGCAGCAGGGTGTCAGCGAAGTACCTACGGAGGCGGGACCGCTTGCCCCAATGGCTGTCCTGGCGGCCGAAAACAATCGAAACTGAGCTGGAAGTCCTCCAGGACCAAAGTCGCCGCTTGGAGCAAGAACAGCACGACCTCGCTCAACGCATTCAACACGTACTCGAGCAAACTGGTTTGCCAGTTGACGAACCTCTGACAGCGAAGCGCCTCGAGCACATTCGTGCTGAACTGGAACAGCGATCGGCACAACCCAGGCTTCATGGCGCATGGATACGAAGGAACGTTCCGCCGGCGACAGACCGGGTTCTTCCACACGATGCAATCCAGGGTAGCGTCACCCTCGATTTGGTGCGGCGCGCAGAAGACGATGAACAAGGCCGTCCAGGACTTCGTAGTCAGCTTCGGCAAATTCGTGCCAAATTTCCGGGACAATTCTTCCCGGATTTGCAATCCGGCCAGGATATTCTGGAAGGGTTTCGCGAAGCGTTTTTTCCTCCTGACTTGCCCGTAGGTATACTCGTATGGAATGCTACGTCCGAGCAGGGCGAGCAGTCTTATTATGTGGGTTTGAGGCCATACGCTATTGGACCCCGCTTGGAGCCCCTCTTGCCGCCGGGGCTAAGCCTGGCCATCACGGGTAACGTTTTCTTCGATAAGCGCGCTAACCGGCATGTCATGATGGTGCAAAGCATAGTCCCGATTTCGGACGCGCCTCCCAGGCCATTCGAGCTGGCAGTTGTTGCCCAATTTCTTAGCCGCAATGGCCACAGTCGCGATGCGACAGCGGAAAACCAGGACGACCTATTTGCCTCGTCCCAGTTTCAGCAGCTGCCCTCCATCGCTCGGAACACTGCCGTGCGATTGAGTTTATGGCGAGACTACTTGACATGGAAAGAACGACTGACCCAACTCATGCAGCGCGGGCTCCGCTTTGTCGGCAAGCCCCAGTTGATTCGGCGCCGCGGGTGGGTGTGCAGGTTTCTGGTTGTTGCACCATCGCGGGAAGACTTGCAGCGCCGCTGGCGCCTGCTCAGACGCGGCGACCCGTTGGTCTGTGATCTACGCTGTTCCACCGACCGGTTCGACTTCCGCCCACGTCAGGATGAAATGGCAGAAGGGGTCATCCTCGGCGATGCTTGTCACTACGAGTTAGTCCAGCAGCCTCCAGTTCGCCTGTCGCTGCCGGACGACTGGGAGCACTCGTGTTATGCCTGGGCTGACTTTTTCCTGAGTGACGATTGGCAAGAAGAGATCCCCGACAACGAAGAAGCTGCACGGCAATGGTTCGAGAAGAGAATCGCTCCGCGCATGCCCGAAGAGGGCTTTATTGTGCCCTCGATAATCGGCGATTTGGCTTTAGTTCGCCGTCTCAGCCGCGAAATTGACAACGTGGAGCGACAAATGGGGTTCGCTCCGTTATTATCGCTGTATCTCTTTGACATCGGTCAGGCGGACCAGCCGCACCGGCCCGTTCGACTGGGCGATTCAGAATGGTTCACACCGCTGCTCAACGAGGACCAGAAGAAAGCGGTGGAGTTGATTCTCAGCGTACCGGATATCGGCTTGATCCAGGGGCCGCCTGGTACTGGTAAAACGACGGTTATTGCCGAAGCCGCAGCTCAGCTGACGCGCCTGGGGCAAAAGGTCCTGATCGCCTCCCAGGCCAACATTGCTGTGGACAACGTTTTGGAGCGACTGCCCCCAGCTATCAGCATTCGCGCTATCCGTCTCGGGCGTCGCGGAGAAATAGACAATCCATACAGTCCAACCAACGCCATCGCCACCTATTATCGGACCATCGCTGGGATATGCGAACAACGCTGGCTGTCCCGTTGGCGTAGCCTGGATGCGGACATCCGCGATCTGGAACGGTACCAACGTAGCCTGACCAGCCTCCAGACACAGCTGCACCACATTCGGCGTGAGCGGGAGGAATTGCAGGTACGACTCAGCTCCTTGACCGAGCGCGAACAAGCAGTACGCGAACAGCTCGCGGACGTTACCCGACACGCCATGTTGGCGGACAACACGCGCCGTTTCCTCGAAGCGTGGCGCAACGCCGATCCGACTGGTACGCTGGAAGAGTGCCCCCTGCCCCCGAGGTTCGAAGAAGCATTCCGCGAACAGCTCGAGAGCATAATCAGTCAGGTTGCCGAGTTGGGTTTAGCTTGGAACAACGTACCTGTTGCAACCACGCTGCGACATGCCAACCTGTAGCAAGTACTGGCGTGGAAAAACCGGGACTTGCCCGCCATCGTCCAACGCATCGAGCACGACATCCGGGCTTTGGAACATGTTATAGCGCAGCCTCAAGATGAGGTACACCGGCTGCGAGCACACCGAGAGCAGATCCGCCGACAATTGGCCGAAGCGCAGGACCCAAACGAAACGGAGCGCCTGCGAAAGGAATGGCAAGGCACCAACGCAAGACTCCGCGAAATAGAGGCTGCCGCAGCGAGCCCCGACCCACAATGGTACGAACAACTCCTGAACGGTGGCGACAAGGTCCGTGAGCGCTGGAGCGACCTCATCCGTCAGGACATCCCCTTGGATAGGCGTTTGCAGACCCTACGTGAGCTGAGAACGCTCCTGACACAGCTTTTGGACCAAGTGCAGCGCATCCCGCACAACGCCGATGACCGGATCCAAGCCATCCTGAGCTTGACACCGGACGATGAGCAGCTTCGACAAGAGTTGGCCCGACTGGCCGACACCCGCTTCGATGCCCAGAACCAACTTGCCGACCTGGAGCACAGGCAACGAGATGGCGAGCAGCAGCAGGCAGCAACCATTGCCGAAATCATAAAGCGTTTTCCCGAACTGCAGCCTCATCAAAACGCCCCGGCCGAACTGTTGCGCATACTGACCAGGCTGCTTGGGATGCGGCACGATGAGGTGGCATGCCATGAGCCTGTCCGGCACGTTTGGGAACCTATTTTACAAGACTGGGTCGGCATGCTCGGCAACTCCAACCAGCAGGCCAATGACCAGCAGTCGTTGATCAACGCCTACATTCGTCATTGCCACGTTATCGGTATCACTTGCACAGAGAAGCGATTTACCCTCGAAGGCTACGGCCATCATCGCTTCGACGTGGCCATTGTGGATGAAGTCAGTAAGGCTACCGCGCCGGAAATTTTGATGCCTTTGCTCCTGGCTCGCAAATCCGTGCTCGTAGGCGACCACCGACAATTACCGCCGCTGTTTCGCGAACACGAAGGCTCTTACGCCGAATCTGTGGAAGATTTGCAGGAACAAAGCGAAAACGGCGAGATCGAAGTGGACGGGGAAACCTTGCGCCTGTTCAGCCGTGAGAACTTTGACCGATTCCGCAGACTGGTAACGGCGTCGTGGTTCAAAGAGCAGTTCGATCAGGCGCCCGACTCTCTTAAAGTCACCCCGACCACGCAATACCGTATGCATCCTGAGATCATGGCTGTTATCAACCGCTTCTACGACAACCTGCTGACATGCGGACTGCCCGATCCGGATGGGACAGATCCGAATTCGGACGTCCGCCTGCGACGTATCCATGGGCTCAGCTTGCAGGGAGCAGGGGGTGCCCACTATGTCAAACCGGACAATCACGTCATCTGGATTGACAGCTCGTTGGAGCCTGGGAATCAACGCCCCCATTTTGAAACGACGGAAGGCACCAGCAGGGCAAATATTCTCGAGGCGGCCGTTATCGCCACTTGTTTGCGCGACCTGGAATTGGCCTTGCGGCAGCAGGGCTACGGCGCTGAAGGCAAACCCCCGAAGCGCGTGGGGGTAATCACCTTCTACGGCAGGCAGGTTCAGGTGCTGCGCGACGCCATCAACAAAATGCAGAGCATGTACCGGCTGCAATTCCAGGCTCTCAAGTACGATTTGAACACCGTAGACCGCTATCAGGGTCGTGAACGTCCGATCGTCATAGTCAGCTTGGTACGTGCCCCACGTCGGCCTTTGAGCGAGCGTGCAGTCACTGCACAGTTCGAGCGAATAAACGTCGCTTTCTCCCGAGCCCAAGAACTACTGATCATCACCGGATGTGTCAACGCATTCCGCGACTATCAGGTTCTGCTGCCTAGCCTAGTTGACCGCAAGGAAAGTGATCGGCGGGTAGCCGTATACCGCCAAATCATCGAATACGTAGCCAATCGGGGCGGCTACTGGAAAGCCAGGGACATTGTGGATCGGCCCATGTGGCGCGACTTCAGCGCAGCATGAGGAACGCACCTATGGGAGCACCAAAAAGCCGGCAAGACCGAACCGTGAAATTATCCAACCTCCGCCTCGGTTTTCCCATCCTGCGTCTGCGCATCCAGGTGGACTATCGCTTGACCCGCCAGCCCACCGCGTGGGAAAAAATCGTGCTACGTCTCGCGCAAGACTTGAGCACAACTTCCCCGTGGAACTCGGTACCCCTGCAGCAGTTATTTAGCGATCTCCTTGGGGTGCACAACCCCGCACCGCTTTTGGAGGAAATCCTCAGAGAGATGGAGGTGAGCAATATGGTTCGCCTTCATGGCGGGATCCCTCTGGAACAGATAACCTTGAGCCATGTCGAAATAACGGAGGTGGGCAGGCAACTGCTCGCGGGCGCCGATGCCAATTGGCGGTTCCAGACTGTAGAGGCGAGCGTAGATTACGACCCGATCCAGCAAACTATCGTCGCATGCGGCACAGAAGCGGATTTACCCCCGCGCACTCAGGAACCGCCAGCAGCAGCCCTGCCGGCTGAGATATTCGCTCATGTCAATCCGACCGCCCAGATGGCCCCGGAAGTGGTGCGCCAGCAAGCTGCCCGCTTCGAGGGAAACCCTGAGATCCGCTCGGCACGCGAAGTAGAGCGCCGCGTTCTTTGGGAGGAACAAGCGGTCGCGCTCTCTTTGAGCGGGGACCGACTCGCGTTCCAAACCGGAAAAGATACCCACCAACAATACCTCAACGGAATGCCGGGCCGAGATCTGTACGATCACATTCTCGTTCCGGTGAGCAGAGAGCTCATCTTCATGCGTTCCAATGCACCTGCAAACGGGGATGACGGACAGCAAGTTTACTTTGCCATCGAGCAAACACCGGAGCAAGTGGTCAACAAAATCGTGCGCGATAAGTTCGTGGTAGTCAATGCACGAGCTGATTGGCAGAATGTGCCGCAATCGGCTGCCGAGGGTCAAGTGATCGTGATCATAGACCCCGATGCGCACGATGAACCAAGCGTACGCTGGAACACATTCAACACCGGCTGCATCGTTACCGTCCGAGAAAACGCCGGCGACTTGGTTATCGCCAATCGGCGCAGCACACTGCGTACGATGCCCCTCGACTGCCAAGTGGGTGGGGATAGGTATTCATGCGAAGTTCCTTTCCTGGTTTTGGATCCCCAGACCGGCGCCCGCGACCGGTACGGCGAGTTGCTGGATGCGCTAACCAGTCACTTGCTCGATCACGGCGGTGCAACAGGCATGCTGATTCATCTCGCTTGGCAGCGGGACGAAGACTTCTGGCGTTATGCCGCCAGCCACTTTCTCACAAAGTCGGCCACTGTCTACCAGGCCATTCAGGATTTTCTCGATCTGCTTCAGGCGGCCCGTGAGGCAGAAAAAATGCCGCCTATGGACTTGCAAATGCAAATCTTATCGGAGATCGTAGACGAAGCGGCCCGACAAGAGAAGTGCGATTGGCGACAGAACGCTCAGGAAACCATGATTTCCCTGGTCCGCATCTACCGGCGCTATTACGGCGAGCAACTGAGCGACATCCTCGTTCGGCTCAACCGCTACATTCCGGACGATGTTATGGACAGACTGGATTCTTTGCTCGGCTCCTAATTGTAAAGTGTGCGTGCTGTCACTCGTAATTATTAGGGAGGCACAAATGCAGATAGCTAAGCGGAGAAGAAAACAGGCACTTGCACGTACGTAACTCCTCGAGGACATGTTAATAAGGGGAAACCTATGAGTGAAATAAGCGTAAGCGTGCTTGTGGTGGGAGCAGCGGGGGGCGCTTTGGCACGAGAGGCAGCGAGACGCCGACGCGAGGCGGAGCAACGGCGCCGACATGAAGAGTATCTCGCTCGGCAGGCCGAACGGGAGCGGCGCCACCAAGAATACCTCCAACGTCAGGCAGAGCGTGAGCGTAGGTACCAAGAATACTTGCAGCGCCAAGCACAGCGGCAAGCGCGCGAGCAGGCCTACCTGGACCGCGTTCAGGAAACAACCTCTTCCTTCTATCATCGCTACGTCAATGCGCTCGAAGAGTTAGAACGTGAAGGACTCGCCGAATACGTCCAGCAGGAATTCGAGCGTTTGCAGCAAAGAGTCGAACAACTAGCAGACATGTTGGAGTCCGATCCGATCGTGGCTCGAGATTTATCGTTCGAGTTGGGAAGAGAGATCGGTCGGTTGCCGCATCTGGCACGGGAAGCGAAACGGCGCGTCGAGCAGCGTCGCAAGGAAATGGAAGCAGAGACGCGTCGCATCCAGGCCGAACAACGTTCTCAACTGGGACGTTTGCTACAGACCCTTCTCGGCGAAATCCGCGATCCGATCGAGTACGATTTTGCCTTGGACGATCTCCGTCAGCTGCGCCAAGAAATAGCTCAGTGGCCCCAAGCCTCCGCTTCGCTTGCCGAATTCGAACAACGGCTTCGCGCTCGCATGGACGCCATCCGCACGCAAGCAGCCCGCAAAGCTGAGGAGTGGAAGCAGGCAGCATCGCGACAAGCAGAACAACAAGCGGCGGACTACGTACGCCAAGTGGTTGCCGACGAAATCGGTGCACAAGCCGCCAACCAGGCGAGCGATGTAACCAGGCTGCGCGAACTGGTAGATCAGCGGGATCGCACGGAGGCAGACGAGTCGGTCCGCCGCTATGCGGTTGCAGCCATCATGGATAGTTTGCAGCGCAGCGGTTTCCTCGTCGAAGAACCTATGCTGGTGCCGCAAAACGATCAAGAGGTTGTCCTGATCCAGGCTCGCAAACCCGCCGGCCAACAAGCAGCATTTCAGGTCCAGTTAGACGGACACCTTACCTATAAGTTCGACCAGTACGAGGGAATGGCTTGTAAGGAGGACATCGAGAAGGTGCAGCAGATGCTGGAGGAAATCTACGGCGTCAAGCTTTCCGATGTGCGTGTCCTTTGGCAGAACCCCGATCGCATTTCGCGTACTGCTAAACCGCTCGCTCCAGGAGATACACGCCATGGCCATGCATGACACGCAAGAAAATGCCTGGCTCGACCTGCTCGCACGTGAAGCAGGCATCCGCAAGGCGTTGATCGTGCACGGGAATCTGCTCGACCTGTTTTATTGGCCCGAGGAGCAACGCTACGTGCCGCTCAGCGAATTGCTCCCCCGCTTGTTGAAGCGGCGTGGCTACCGGCTGGTCGTGATCTGGGACCGGTTCAGTGGTGTTCGCGGCGTCACCGCGCAGGAGTGGAACCAACTGGCACGCGCTGTCACGCAAGCAACTGCTCCAGCCCGACCAGCTGCGGCTCGCAGCTACGATCTGGGTGGTCAAACTCCGCAACCGCAAGCTCCGGCTGCCGATGCGCCAAAGCCTTCCCCGGACGACTTCTTCGCTGTAGTGCATCACTACCTCATCCGACCTCTTCGGGAACAGGGCGAACCGGTGGCCTTCGTCGCCGATTGGACGAATTACCTCTTCGGCAATGCCAATGCTTTGAGCGAACAGGAACGGCAGTGGTTGCTCATCATCAACCGCTCGTTGGTATCGGCGCCTGTAGAATTAGCCGACCTCAACAGCATGCCCAAGAATCACCACCTCTTGATTTTGTTGTGTCCGAGACTCACCGGAATACCGCCAGTCCTTTACACGGACAATCCCGCGATCAAAGAGATAAGCATTCCCTGGCCAGGCCGCACAGAACGGCAACGGCTGCTCGAGCGGACCATAACGGCCTGGCGCATCAGTAACCGCCCTGCAGTGGGACAGGTAGCCTTCGCAGAATTTGTGGATTCCCTAGAAGGTTTGTCGTTACGCGACCTATTGCAAATGCTGCGTTTGTCGCAACAAACCAATGAGCCACTCACTGCGGAACGCCTGATCAATCTCTACCGCTACGGCGAGCAGCGCAGCCCTGGGAAGACCTGAGCTACGAACGTCTCAGCACACCGGAGGATACGCTTCGTGAACGGGTCAAAGGTCAGGATGAAGCCATCGAAAAGGTGGCCAGTGTGATCAAACGAGCTTACACGGGGTTGGCTGGTCTGCAACATTCCAAGAAACAGCGCATGCCCAAAGGGACCCTCTTTTTCGTCGGCCCCACAGGCGTGGGCAAAACCGAGTTGGCCAAGTCCCTGGCACAATTTCTTTTCGGCGACGAGGAAGCCTGTATTCGCTTCGACATGTCCGAGTTCAACCATGAACACTCCGACCAGCGCCTGGTCGGTGCACCGCCTGGTTACGTCGGCTACGAAGAAGGTGGCCAACTTACCAACGCGGTCAAAAAACGCCCCTTTTCGGTTCTCCTCTTCGACGAAATCGAAAAGGCCCATGTGCGCATCCTCGACAAGTTCCTGCAAATATTGGAGGACGGAAGGTTGACCGATGGGAAAGGGGAAACCGTTCATTTTTCCGAGACGGTGATTATTTTTACCTCGAACATCGGCGCCGCCGAAGTGCAATTCAGCGAAGATAAAACATCTGTCCGCGAGGAATTTATCGAAAAAGTCAAGCGGCACTTTATAGAAGTGGCTGGCCGTCCCGAATTGCTCAATCGCCTCGGCGATAATGTAGTACCTTTCAATTTTATCGCCGATCCAGGTGTGCTTATCAATATCGCTCGCACTAAGCTACGCCCGCTTCGCGAACGACTTCGCGAAAAATATTACATTGCCGATCTAGTCTTTGACAACGAGGAAAAAGCCCTGGGTAGTATCGTCCAACTTGTGGATCGCCGCATGGGCGGCCGGGGAGTTCTCAATCAGCTCAACGAACGGTTGCTCACGCCGCTGTCGCAATGGTTGTTCGAGAACAGCCGACAACGCTCTCGTTTAGCCAATCGTACCATCCGCGTCTTGCAAGTCGGCTCACTTCCCGAGTTCGAATTCGATCTGGAGTAGCACGCATGGCCCTCTTGAACTTGGCTGCCTGGCTCGATTGCACCGAGGCGGAAGGACCGGGAAGGAGATTCGCCCTATGGGTGCAGGGCTGTTCCATCCGTTGCCCAGGTTGCTGTAACCCGCACATGTTCGATTTCGTGCCCAAGAAGATTTTGGAGGCCGCACAAGTCATCCAGCAAATCGAAAAAGCTCATAGCCTTCACCATTTGGAAGGTGTAACCTTTTTGGGCGGCGAACCGATGCTGCAAGCGCGTGGCTTAGCAGCAGTCGCTCAGGGCGCTCGCCGGCTCGGGCTCAGTGTCATGGTGTTCACGGGTTATACCCTCGAGCAGTTGGAACGCATGAATTTGCCAGGCGTAAAGGACCTGCTGGACTATACAGATGTTTTGGTTGATGGACCCTATCGCGCTGATGTGCCGGAAACGGAACGCAATTGGGTCGGCTCCCGCAATCAACGATTCTTCTACTTCACCAATCGCTACGATAGCACCATCGAATACGATCCCCGCTATCGGCGAAGTGTGGAAATACGTATAGCACGCGATTTGCGGATGACCATTTCCGGCTGGCCTACGCAGATTGTGTCAGCATCATGAAATGACACGTCCCCGCCCAACCTCTCTACGGCTCATCGTGAAACGACCCAGAATCCCGACAATTTGTTAGTGACAACTACTACTCGAATAAGAACGGCTCCCGAGCGTCCCATATCTGCAGGTAATTCGCATTCCACATCGTAACCTTGCCCGGCTGTGAACTACCGGCAGTGAACATGCCAACGTCCGATGATCTGATGGATCCACAATCATGTCATAGAGCCACTGTTACACAAGGGTGACATCCGTCATTGGAACGGTAAGGCGCGTTGACCGAACGGCAATAGTCCACTCCATTCAGCCCGTTGACCAGTTGTACGACCCATGATACCCTAACGTTGGCTAGGTTAGGTATAGCCTGCACTGCATCACCCCATTGCGGAGCGCTTTATGGCAGAGAACTTGGGGTTGCCTGGTAATTTGAATACTTTGTTAGCGCGAATTCAGGACCCAGCCATTCCTGAGCCTGAGGCGGCACATCTCTACTTCGATCACGTTGACCATGTAGCAGAACAGGCAAAGGCTCGGGTTGCCCAACGTTTTGGCACTGATTCTCGACTGGCCCAACTCCTCGACGACCACTGGCGGGAGTGGACAATGTATGTGCTTATCGAGAAGCCCCGCAAGCTCGGGAAGCCTGGCTACGATGCCAGCCGCTCGGGAAACCACTGCGAGATTCTGTTCAAAAAATGGCTGGACCGTGTGCTGCACCGTCGCACGATTAGCGAACTTAGGGGGACCGTGCCTACAGCAACTGATTCGATGGAAGAACTGCCTGATACTCGACAGCGCGTCGACGAACTAAACGAGCAATTAGAACTGCGCAAAAGTTCCTTCCGATCGGCCATCAAAGAGCTGGCGAGAAAAGTCGGCCCTCCGAAGCGCCGAAACGCTGTTGATTACCTCGTCGTGTTCTGGATGACGCTTTACATTAAACTCAGCTGTATGGGTTTCAAGACATTTCGTGAAGGTCGGCGGGCGGTCGATGGAAACGTGCTTGCTGACTGGGTCGCTGAGCTACTTCCCCTGCCCGAGGAACTAGCCGGTCGCTCTATGAAGCCCGGCATGCCGCCATTGTCAAAGATCCGCGAGATTTTCCGTGATGTGTTGTCCCAGCTTAACGAGCGGTCGGCTGTTCCTCCATATGCCGACTTTGTGAATCCAGTTAATGAAATGCTTAACATAGGGGTGTGGAGCCAGTGGATATCTCGCTCGCTCAAGCAATACGAAAATGAGTGGAGGGAATTACTGCCCCAGGAAGAGCGCGAAGTGCTCGACGATTTTGTTCGCAGGCTGCGACGTCATCCCGAACGAGAAGCCGAAAATCATACTTAGAGCGACTGCACGAGGGACACCTGACATGGAGCTACAGCACGTTCGTATGCCCAATAGCGAGCTGGGACGCTGGGCGCAAGCTTTTTCGAGTGCCGAAAAGGTTCTCGAGCACATCGAGGCACACCTTCTCGATCAGGAAGAAGGATTGCGCTGGCGCCGAATTGCCCCAGGCTTGCATGAGTTGCTTCCTGACGAGCGTACCGGCGTTAGAAAGCTCCAAATGGCTCGGAACGGTGACTTTTCCGAAATAGAACCAATCTACGCCCTGTACTGCGAGACGGTAAACCAGGAGATGGGGGACGCCCAGTCGCTCGGCTGGCATAACTGTGGTTCGCGCCCCAGCGTGACGGTGTGTGTCGCGATGGGCACCAGTGGCGTGTTGGCTCTGTTCGAATGCGATTATTTTAGTCCATGGATCATGCGTACCGCGTTCATCCCCGGCGTGGGATCGAAGGCGAGAACTGTGAAACGTAAAATGCAAGCCTTTGGCTACTACGTTGCGCAGCCTCCGGGACGAGGCATGCTCGAGGGACGATTCCGGAAGAGCAACATGGACCGTCGCGATCTCGAAAAAATGCAGGAGCGCGAAAGGCAATGGACCACCGAGCAGTGGATCTTCTATCGGTCGTTTCGGCCTGCTTTGCAATTTGTTTGGAAGACCCATCGCAACAGTACCGCGTTGGACGGGAAAATAATCAAGAAGGACTACGCTTTGCTGAAGGATAAATTACCGCCAAGGAGCTTGCCCTACGAAACTTGGCTCCGATGGCGTCGAAGCTGTCGCCAATAGGGCGTCAAAGTGTAATACTTGCATTCGGGCGGGCGTACATAAGTGCCAGCGCAGAAGTCCGCCGTTCTTCAAAGGAAAGGAGCCTGTGAAATGACGCGATCGTAGCAATAAGGAGCGATGGTACATAACTCTGGAGTATTTTATAATAGTTTATGGAGTTTAAAACATGATGCGCAATGGGCGTTACGCGAGACATTTGCAGGCCACGCGGAAAAAGACCGCCCAGCCGGTCGA
>Ga0209989_100150_pt1 | contig 12777 bp, 12 predicted proteins | sample Antgeofumaro1A2B_FD_188083 | JGI IMG/M metagenome (GOLD analysis project Ga0209989, IMG submission 188083) | Geothermal fumarole subsurface microbial communities from Mt. Erebus, Antarctica - 1A2B (SPAdes) (version 2) | ecosystem: Environmental > Terrestrial > Volcanic > Fumaroles | place: Mt....
GGCTTTCCAGTTTTCTCATGACCGGTGGTTGATGAGGAGGCTGAAGCCCCGGTCGGCCCTGCCGCTCCGGGCCCGAAACCAACCGGTCGCCCAGCGCCCTGAGCACGTTCAACGCCCGGTTCCGGATCACGCGGAGTCCGGGCCCACTGCTCCTGCCCGGCAGCCGGTCCGCCGCAAAGCGCACCTCCCGGACCCCGGAAAGCCGGTTCTCACTCTCCCCGTGCCCGCGCACGCCCTTGAGGGCCTGCGGTGGGCTCAGCGGCCGGATGGACCCGCCCGCACCCCACCCGACGTCCTGTGCTTCCCCGCCCCGGCTTCGGCCAGCCGCGAGAGCCGGCACCGCCGCCGCTGGTATCCCCCGCACCCCGTGAGTCCGGGCCCGCCCTCCGCGGCCTCCAGAGACGCCCCACGCTCCGCGCGTTCCTCACGCCCCCGCTCCCGGATCTCCCGCCGGCCGACGACCAGTCCCGTGGACTGGTCGTCCCCTTGTGCACTGCTCGACTATCCGCCGCCCGGTCAAAAACCCCATTGCTCCGGAGCCAGAACCGTCTCGCCTGCTCCAGCCCCGGCTGCTTGCCCGTGATCGGACCTAAATACGCCCCCTTTTCGCCCACCTGCTGAACGACCGGCTGAGTCACGAGCCCCGCAGCCAGGGTCCCTCTCTGGGGAGGCGCGTGAGGCGGCACGGGCGGCCGCGGTCTTCTCCTGGCCTTCGGCCACGCGCTGGCCGAGCACCAGCCCACCCCGATGCCCAAAAGCCGCACCCACCCGCCGCGGCGCCGCACCATCCCGCGGGCTCCCCGCAGGACCTTCTCAGCAAGGCTGATCCGCTCGGCACGGAGGGCTTTGAGCCAGGGAATGATCCGCGTGGGTGCCTCTGTCCACGGGACAGAGGCACGGCCCACAGCCCCATGCCCCGCAGGGAGCCTTGGCCGCTCAAGGCGGCGAACAGCAGGACGGCACGGAGGGTCGGGCGAGGCTCCCGGCGGCCAAGGCTCCCCCGGGGGTCGGGGATGGTGGCCAGGACATCCAGCACGCGGCGACCGGCAGCAACCGCGTGCATGACACCACCTCCCTAACGCCTTCAGCCCAAAATACCTCAACCTCAGAAAACTGGAAAGCCCGGGGCGGCGCGCGCCGCCCCGGGCGACGGTTCTCCGGACCCGACGGCCAGACGGCGAGCCAGTGGGCGCCCGGCCACGGGCCGGTCAGGGCAGGGTGGCGGCGATCTGGCGGAACTCCTCCTCGCTGAAGGCCCGGAGCGTCTCGGTGCGGATATCGCCCTGGGCGGCGATGGTCAGAACGGCCCGGGCGTAGGCCTCGTCGGAGGGAAAGTCGCTGATAGCCACCAGGTCGTAGCGGCCCAGGACCAGGTACACCGCCCTGACCTCGCCACCGGCCGCCCGCACCGCCTCGCGGGCCGCCGCCAGTCGGGACGGCGCCTCCTTGACCGTTCGGATCCCCTGCTCGGTGAAGGTGATGAGCGTGATATAGGTCGGCATCGCACTCCCTCCCCTCGCCCGGATAGCGTCCGGGCGCCTCCCCGGTAGCATACAAGCAGACCGACCTTCTGTCAACTCCCGGCAGGCCTGTGTCCAGGCCCGCCGGCCAGGACCGGTCGGGTCAGGACCGCCCCTCAGACCGCTACGTCGGGCTTCCCGTCGGATCGGGGGCCAGCGGTCCCAGGAGGACCGCCGCCCCAAACGGCTCCAGCTCAACCCGAAGGCCGGTCTCATCCTGGTAGACCGGCCGCTCGCTGAGCACATCGCGCAGCGGCTGCCCCCAGCAGGGGAGCGCCCGCCGGGCGAGGGCCACCCGACGGGGGACCGGGCTGTTGTTGAAGACGACCAGCGCCATCTCGGCCGCGTCCCAGCGGGCGAAGGCGAAGCCGTTGGTCGCGGCGTCGGCCCACACCAGGTGCAGGTCGCCCCGGCGGAAGACCGCGTGCCGCCGGCGCAGAGCGATCAGCTGGCGGTAGAGGGCCAGCGTCCCCTGGTCCCAATCCCGCGCGTCCCACGGCATCGGCCGGCGGCAGTCGGGATCCGGACCGCCCATCAGGCCGACCTCGTCGCCACAATAAATGAGCGGCACACCGCGATAGGTGAAGAGGAAGACGGCCGCCAGCGCCACCCGGCGGGCGTCGCCCTGAGCGAGCTGGCGGATGCGGGGGGTGTCGTGGCTGCCGATCAGATTGACCAGCACCGCCTGTACCGGGTCGGGGTAAGCGACCTGGAGCCGGAGGAGCCGGGCGGCGAACGTCTCCGCGCCGATCGCGCCGGTGGCGAAGAAACTGACAATGGCGTGCCAGAGCGGATAGTTCATCACCGTATCCCACTGGTCGCCGCGCAGCCAGCGCTGGGCCTCCTGCCAGAGTTCGCCCAGGATCACCGCCTCGGGCTTGACCGCCTTGACCGCCTGACGGAACTCCCGCCAGAGGGCGTGGTCGCAGCCCTCGGCGACGTCCAGGCGCCAGCCGTCGATATCCGCCACCCGCAGCCAGTACGTCGCCGTCTCCAGAATAAAGCGCCGCACCTCCGGGTGATCACTATTCAGTTTGGGCATAGAGGGAGTGAAGGCGAAGGTCTCGTAGTTTTTGGGATCGGTGCGAATCGGAAAACTCTCGATGTTGAACCACCGGGCGTAGCGCGAGGCAGCCCCGTGGGCGACGACATCGCGCCACGGGCCGAAGTCGGCTCCACAGTGATCGAAAACACCGTCCAGCACCACCCGGATCCCCAGCGCGTGGCAACGACGCACCAGATCCTGGAAGGTCGCCAGATCGCCAAAATGGGGATCGATCTGGTAATAGTCGGCCGGATCGTATTTGTGGTTCGACGGAGCGGTGAAGATCGGTGTCAACCAGAGGGTGTTCACGCCCAGCGCCTCCAGGTACGGCAGGCGCTCGATGATCCCCCACAGATCGCCGCCGTAGAAACCGGTCGGCGTCGGCCGGGCGTCGACGCGCCAGGGGGCGACCCCCGGAACGACCCGCCGGGGGTCGCCGTTGGCGAAGCGGTCCACGAAGATCTGGTAGATGATCGCCTCGGCCAGCCACTCCGGCGGGGTGAAGAGATCGCGGCGGTGGACATACTGGTAGTGGAAGTGCAGCACCGTGTCGGCCGGGCGCTCTGGCGTCAGGCCCAGCGGGGTGTACCAGAGGGTCTCGCGGCCGTCGCTGAGCAGAAAGGCGTAGCGCAGCCGGCGGCCGCGCAGCGTCGCCTGATAGTAGTCGAAGAGCGCATCACTCCCGATCTTCGTCATCGCCTGGACCTCGTCCCGTGGCGGGTGAACGAAGCGCTCGCCGTAGACGACCCGGCAGGTCACCAGATCGTTCCGCGCCGCGCGCAAGCGGACCACGACGCTGTCCTCAGCGACGGGAAAAGCGCCAGCGTCGTAGGGTTGATGGAAGATGGCTTCGCGGATCACCTCTATCCTTTCAGCGCACCCCTGGTCAGTCCCTCGACCAGCAGGCGTTGTGCGAGGAAGAAGATCGCCAGGATCGGGAGCGAGCCCAGCACCGAAGCCGCGCAGAAGGCGGTCCAGTTGGTCTGATAGGCCCCGCTGACATAGGCCCGCAGTCCGACGCCCAGCGGGTACAGGTCAGGGTCAGAGAGGACAATGGTCGCGGTAAGATACTCGTTGTAGACGCCGATGAAATGGAAGATGAACTGGGCCACCAGCATCGGCTGAAGGAGAGGGAAGAGGATCTGCCAGAAGACCTGCCAGTGATCGGCGCCGTCAACCTGGGCCGACTCATCAAGTTCGCGCGGAATGCTGTCCAGATAATTCTTGAGCAGCCAGACCGAGAGAGCGCTGGTGCCAAGTCCAAAGACCAGAATCAGCCCTTCCAGTTTGTTAATACTACAGTTCCCTTTATATTTCTTTCGTGGTATGCTGGGCGTGGGAGGTGATGCGTGTGGAGCGCAGCATCTGTGGATGTGACCGGGAAGAGGTCCGCGCGGCGCAGGTGGCGACCGTGATCGACCAGGTGACAAACCTCCTGCGCCCCCGCTTCCGTCGTGCCGCGGCCCACCGCCACGCGGTGGACTACCTCCGGGGACTCCTGGCCGATGTCGAGCGCCAGAACGGCTGGCAACTCGCCGAGTACGCTGGCTACGCTCATCCCCGGGGGATCCAGCGGGTCCTCGACCGCTCCGCCTGGGACGCCGATGCCGTGCGGGACGACCTGCGGCGCTGGGTCGTCGCCGAGCTGGGTGACCCCAACGGCATCCTGGTCGTCGACGAGACCAGCTTTCCCAAGCAGGGCAAGCATTCCGTCGGCGTGGCGCGGCAGTACTGTGGGACTCTGGGGAAGATCGCCAACTGCCACGTGGGGGTCTTCCTCGGCTCTGCCAGTCCCACGGGCCACGCGCTGATCGACCGGGCGCTGTTCGTGCCCGCGGCGTGGTTCGCCGAGCCCGACCGGTGTCGGACGGTGGGCATCCCCGCGGCGGTCGGCTTCCGCACCAAGCCCCAGCTGGCCCTGGAACTGATCGAACGGGCGCTGGACGACGGGGTGCCCGCGCGCTGGGTGGTCGCCGATGAAGTGTACGGGAGCGACGGGAAACTGCGGCGGGCGCTGGAGGAGCGCGGGCAAGCGTCCGTCCTGGCGGTCCGCAGCAACGAGACGACGACGCGGTGGCCACCGTCCGGGCCGCCGAGCCAGGTGGTGGTCGCCGACCTTGCCACAGCGGTTCCCCCGGACGGCTGGCAGCGGCTGCGCTGCGGGGAAGGTGCCCAGGGGCCACGCGTCTACGACTGGGGACGAACAGTCCACTGGACTGTTCGTCGGTTCCGCTGCGGCCGGCGCTGCGGGAGGGCTGGGTGCACGCTCTGCTGGTGCGGCGCCATCCCGAGCGGACCGACGAGTTGGCGTATTTCCTGGTGTATGCCCCGCAGGACACGCCGCTGGCGGAGGTCGTCCGGGCAGCCGGGGCGCGCTGGACGATCGAGGGCCTGTTCACGCTCGCCAAGGGCCAGGTGGGGCTCGACCAGTACGAGGTCCGCAGTTGGCACGGCTGGTACCGGCATATCACCCTCGCCATGCTGGCCTTGGCCGCGCTCGCGCTGGGGGCGGCGAAAGGGGGGGAGCCACGTGTCCCCAGCACATCCCCATCACCGTCCCCGAAATGCGTCGGCTCCTCGTCCGGCTCGTCTGGACGGCCACCCGCACCCCAGACGACATCCTCGCCTGGTCCCGCTGGCGGCGCCGGCACCAGCACGTCGCTCAGGAGTGCCACCGCCGTTGCCGCTTGAGACGCTGGAAACAACAAGGGGAACTGTAATATTAATCAAGCCCGCCAGATGCAACATCCGGAAGATAGCGACGATAGATACAGTACTAGGGAGCATCTGAACGATAAAAAGAAGAAGAATTCCGTGACGTCGACCACGGAAGTGAAAACGCGAGAAAGCATAGCCACCAAAGGTGGCGCAGAGGAGCGAGAGAAGCCCAGCACCGATGCCAAGAATCAGACTGTTACGGACCCAGAGCGAAAACTTTGATTCAGCCAGCAACCGCGAATAGTTTTCGAGAGTGAAAGTCTGAGGAATCAGCGTACTCGTGTACAGACTCTCGCCCCCTTTGAAAGAGATCGCCAGAATATAAAGGGTCGGCAGCAGAGACCCGCCAGTGACCGCGATCAGCACGAGACGTGTGAGCCACAGGCTCAGAGAGGCGGACCGGACATGGGCCGTGCGCGCCCGGATCGTCGAGGAAACCTTCGGCAGACTGACAATTGCTCTCTCGTCCACGACAGCACCTCCCCAGGCGCCCGCGATCCCCGATCACATGTCCATCTTACCGCTCATTTTCCTCAAACGCGCGGGTCAGGCGCGCGTTTACGTAGGTAAACGCGGCAATAACCAGGAAGAGTAGTGTACCGTAGGCAGCAGTGAGACCATAACGCTGGGAATCACGCATCAGTTTGTACATATACGTAACCAGAATATCGGTCAGACCATAATCAGCCCCAGGGTAGGCCAGAGGGTCACCACCGGTCAGAAGATAAATAATCCCGAAATTATTGAACTGAAAGGCCAGCTGAGAGATAGTTAACGGGATGGTGGCGATTGTCAGGAGTGGAAACGTGATCAGCCGGAAACGGGCCCAGCGACCAGCGCCGTCCAGCGCCGCCGCCTCGTAAAGCTCGGCGGGGATACTCTGGAGAGCCGCCAGGAAGATGGTCATAAAGAAAGGATAAGAGAGCCAGAGATTGACCATTATCAGCGAGACCCTGGCCAAGAAAGGATCGGAGAGCCAGCGCACCGGCGCAAGGCCCAGTATCTTCAGCAGAAGATTCATCGCTCCCTGATCGAAGGCCAGAAGCCCGGCCCACATCTGGATCGTGATGATATTCGGCAACGCCCATGGCAAGATCAGCAGAGTACGGTAGAGATTACGCTCCCTTAGCCGCGGATTGTTCAGCAAAAGCGCCAGAAAAAGACCGGCGGCAATATTACAAAACGACGTTAAAACAGTCCAGATCACTGTCCAGGTCAGAACATGAACGAACACCGAACCGGTCGAAAAGATCTCAAAATAGTTTTCGAGTCCGACGAAATCAAACTGACGAAAATGAAACATCCCAAAGTTGGTGAATGAGATGTACACATTGTACAGGGCTGGAATCAATGTAAACAGAACGGTGCCGAGCGCCAGCGGCGTGAGGTAGAGATAGGGGACAAACGTCCCCCGGCGCCAGCCCCGACGAGCCGCTCCCGCCATCCGCTGCTCCATCGCCGGATATCCCCCGCGCAATTCAGACCACACGGGCCGCTGCCGCCGTCCCCGGGGAGTCCTCCGGCCGGTCGGCGCCGAAGGACTCCCCGCCGGCGTGCTACCGCTGCAGTTTCGCGATCCCCTCCCGGATCTGCTGGACCGCCCGCTCCAGCGTCGGTTTGACCTCCGCCTTCTCCGGGACGATCACATCCAGGGCGTCGCCCCACGGCTTCCAAACCGCCCCCATCTCCGGGATGTTGGGCATCGGCAGGGCCAGCGCGGCCTGCTCCGACCAGACCTGGATCTCGGGGTCGCTTTTGAGATCGGGCCGGGCCAGCACATCCTGCCGAACGGGCACCTTGGCGAACGCCTTCCAGAGGGTCACCACACTGTCGGGCGTGGTCGCGAAGCGGGCCAGGCCGAAGGCCTGGTCCCAGTTTTTCGCGTGATTCCCCACCATCAGGGCCTGAACGCCGCTGAACGGCTGCATGTCCGCCCCGCTGGGCAGTTTGGGCAGGACCGAGATCCCGTAATCGATCCTGGCCTTCCGGGCCCCGGGGATCGTCCACGGCCCGCCGATCATCATGCCGGCCTTGCCCTCTTCGAACTTCCCGGTCGTCACCGCGGACATGTTCTTGCGCTCAAGCAGCGCCTCAGGGAAGAGCCGGTGCTTGAGGTTGAGGTCCCGGATGAACTCGAACCCCTTGACCGCGCCGTCGCTGGCCAGCCCGATATCCGTGATGTTATACGCCCCGTTCTCCCATTTGAAGATGTAGCCGCCGTGGCCGGTGACGAAGCCGTAGGTGTGATACTAGTCAAGGATCGGCATCAGGAACCCGTACTGGTCCCCTTTCGTCAGCTCCTTGGCCACGCTCAGCAGTTCGTCCCACGTCCGGGGGGCCTGCGGCACCAGCCGCCGGTTCCGGATCAGGGCGACGGACTCGATAAAAAGAGGGAAGCCGTAAAGTTTCCCGCCGTAGGTGACGGCGTCCAGGCTGGCCCGCAAATACTGATCCCGCGCCTCAAGCGCGTCCGCCGGCAGCGGCGCGGCCAGCTCCTGCTTGGCCAGCGCCCCGAACCAGTCGTGGGGAACCGGCCCCATGATCTCCGGCCCCTCGCCGGCCTGGCTGGCGGTGGCCAGTTTCTTCCGCAATTCATCCCACGGGACGGTGACGAGATCGATACGGTGGCCGGTGGACCGGGCGTAGGCCTCGGCGACCGCCTTGAGGGCGGTCAGTTCGCTGCTGCCCTCGGCGTAATTGCTCCACCAGACCAGCCGCACCCCACCGGTGGCCTTCGAGGTCACCTGGACGGCGGGCGTGGGCGAAGACGGGGCCGCCGGCGCCACCGTCGCGGTCGGGGTTGGCGGTGCCGGCGCCTCCGCCTTCGGCGCCGGCGTGGGGGTTGGCGCGGCCGGCTGGCAGGCCGCCACCACACCAGCTGCGGCCATCAGCCCGGCCAGGCGAAGAAATCGACGACGGCTCCATTGGTCGACCTGCATGGCACTCCTCCTGGACCTGCAACCTTCAACAACCTGCTGAATGACTCACTGACCGCCCATCAGCACGTGTTGTCCAGCCCGCCGGGTGGCGTCACGGGAACCGGAGAGGTCACCGGCTCACCTGAATGCCAGCCCTCATCTCACCCCCTCTCGCGTCCCGGGACCATCCCCACGAGATGGTCAGCGGCCTGATGGGCCGCCCCGACCTCCAGGGAGGCGCAGAGCCGGGAGAGCAGGCGCTCCAGCGCGGCCAGATCCTCCGGCGCCAGACCCCGGTAGAGGCCGGCGACAAACGCCAGGTAGGCGGCCCCGGCCACCTGCCGCAGACGCCGCCCCGCGGGGGTCAGATGCACCTCGATCCGGCGCCGATCCTGTCCCGGCGTCCGCTCCCGACGCACCAGCCCACGCGCCTCCAGACGGTCTACAATGCGGGTCATCGCACTCTTCTCGCAGATCGTCCGCCGGCTAAGTTCCGTCAGGGTGAGCGACCGGCCGTCATCGAGGTGCCAGAGCACACTGAACTCCGGCAGGGTCAAGCCATACTGGCGCAGGTACTGGCGGATACGATCGTCCAGCATCAGGAAGGCCTGGCCGAGCAGCTGATGGACCGCAACGCTCCGCTCACGACCGGTCCCCGCCGACGCCACCCCTGCCTGCGGGTCCATACGCCCTCACCGCTCCCAGATGATTGAATTTGCAACGATTATATTTTCAACCAAATGCCCTGTCAAGAGGGGACCAGCCCCACAGCGCCGATCACCCACCCCGGGGCAGTGCAGGACCGTGGGCCCATTGACAGCCCGTCTGTCCGTGCGCTATCCTGCCCTGGCGAGAACACCACCGAGGAGCCGATCTGTGCGACTGGGCTATTCGACCTGGAGCATGCCGATGCTGCCGGTGGAGGAGGCCCTGGCCGTCATCGCCCGCACCGGCTTCGACAGCACCGAATTGACCGTCATCCCCGGCTGGAGCACCGACCTCGACACCCTCGACCGCGCCGCCCGCCGGCGCCTCCGCGCACTCCTCGACTACCACGGCCTGCGCCTGCCAGCCATCGCCGGCCACCGCAGCCTTCTGGCCACCGACCCGGCCGAGCACGCCGAGAACTGGCGCCGCCTGACCGGGGCCATCGACCTCTGCGTGGACCTGGCCGGCCCCGAGGGCCCCCCGGCCCTCAACACCACCACCGGCGGTCAGAGCGGCGCCTGGGAGGCCACCAAAGACCTTCTGGTCGAGCGGCTGGGACGCCTCTGCGACTACGCCGCCGCCCGTGGCGTCACCATCGCCATCGAGCCCCACGTCAGCCACGCCCTCGACACCCCCGAACGCACCCTCTGGCTGCTCCAGGCCGTCGGCCGGCCCAACCTCAAGGTCGCCTTCGATATCAGCCACTTCAACATCCAGGGCATCCCCATCGAGCAGAGCGTGGAGACCATGGCGCCCCACGCGGTTTTCACCCACGTGAAAGACGAGCGGGGGCAGGTGCCAAACTTCGAGTTTCTGATCCCCGGCGAAGGGGAGTTCGACTACGTGCGGTACCTTAAGGCCATGCACCGGATGGGCTACACCGGCGACATCTGCGTCGAGATCAGCCTGATGGTGCAGCGCCGCCCCACCTACGACCCGGTGGCCGCCTGCCAGCAGTCGTACGCCGTGCTCAGCCGGGCCTTTGCCGAGGCCGGCGTGCCCCGGGGCTGAGAAGACACGAGCAGACAGGGAGAGGGAGCGTGGACCTCAAAGAGATCGCGCCCGCCGTGCGCGTGACCATCGACAGCCTGCGCCGCTTCTGTGAGGAGGGGTTCCGGCGGGCCGGCCTCGACCCGGAAGGGGCCCGCATCGTCACCGAGGTGCAGCTGGAGGCCAGCCTGCGCGGCCAGCCCACCCACAACGTCGGCAGCATCCCCGGCTACGCCCGGGCCATCGCCAGCCGGAAGATCAACCCCCAGCCCCAGATCCGGGTCGAGCGCGAGTCGCCGATCCACGCCCGCGTTGACGGCGACAACGGTCCGGGCCAGTGGGTGAGCATGGTCGCCACCCGGCTGGCCATCGCCAAGGCTCGGGAGAGCGGCATCGGCGTGGTGGGCGTGCGCCGCTCAAACCACTTCGGCGCGGCCGGCCACTACGCCTGGGTGACGGCCACCGCAGACCTCATCGGCCTCTGCACCACCAACGGTGGCCTGGTCCTGGCCCCCTGGGGTGGGGTGACGCCCACCTTCGGCAATAACCCCCTGGGCGTGGGCATCCCCTCGGGCCGCTATTTCCCCATCGTCCTCGACATCGCCATGAGCGTGGTGGCCCACGGCAAGATCGCCCTGGCCATCGCCGAGGGCAAGCCCATCCCCCTCGGCTGGCTGATGGACAAACGGGGCCGTTTGACCACCAACCCCGAGGACTTCAAAGACGGCCTGGGTGTTCCCATCGCCGAGCACAAGGGCTACGGCCTGACGCTGGTGATGGAGACGCTCGCCGGCATCCTCACCGGCGCCGGCTTCTGCTGGGACCACGGCCGCGAGCGCATCTACAATCCCCAGGAGGAGAACGACCTCGGCCACTTCTTCCTGGCCCTCAACCCCACACTCTTTTTGCCGCTCGAGGAGTTCAAAGCCCGGGTGGACCGGATGATCGAACAGGTCAAGAGCGGCGAGAAGGCCGAGGGGGTCCAGGAGATCTACCTGCCGGGCGAGATCGAGATGCGCCAGCGGGCCGAGAACCTGCGCGCCGGGACGGTGCCGCTCCTGCCCTCGACCTACGCCGCCCTCCGGAAGTTCAAGGAGGAGTTCGGGATCGAAAGCGACCTGGTCGTCCGCGATGCCTGAGTACCCCGAGGTCGAGACGCTCCGCCGGAACCTCAGCCGAACCCTGCCGGGGCGGGTGATCGCCGCAGTCGACCTCCGCCTGCCCAAACTGCTCCAGCCCGCCCCTGGCCTGGACCCGGCCGACCTCGTCGGCCGCACCGTTCAGGGGCTGCGCCGACGGGGCAAGGTCCTCATCATCGACCTGAGCGACGGCCTCAGCCTGGTCCTCCACCTGAAACTGACCGGCCAGATTGTGCTCGTGGACGCGAGCGGCCAGGTGGTGGCCGGCGGCCACCCGGTGCCGGCCTTCGGCAGCCCGCTGCCCCATAAAGCCACCCACCTCATCCTCACCTTCACCGATGGCAGCCGCCTCTTCCTGACCGACCTCCGCCAGTTCGCCCGCGTCTTCCTGGTCCGGACGGTCGCTGTCCCGGCCCTGCCGGTGCTCCAGGGCCTGGGCCCCGACCCCTTCGACCCCGACCTCACGCCTGAGGCGTTCGCCCGGCGGCTCCGCCAGCGCGCCCGGGCGCCGCTCAAGACCGTCCTTCTGGACCAGCGGGTCCTGGCCGGACTGGGCAACATCTACAGCGATGAGGCCCTCTTCCTGGCCGGACTCCATCCCCTCCGCCCGGCCGGCCAGCTTTCCGAGGCCGAGGCCGAACGGCTTCTTCAGGCCATCCGCGAGGTCCTGACCTACGCGGTGACCTACGGCGTGGCCCAGGTGATCAACGGCCGGGCGGTCCGCGGCCGTCCGTTCCCCCGGGTCCACGGCCGGGCCGGCGAGCCCTGTCCCCGCTGTGGCACTCCGATCGTCAAGATCACCGTGGGGGGGCGCGGCACCTATCTCTGTCCACGCTGCCAGCCGCTCGCGGTGCCGGCGCCCGCCGGCGTGGGCCACGCGGACCCTTCCTCTTGAAAGGGCGGTCGGCCGACCGGTTCAGGCCAGAAGCAGCCGCTGGAAACGCTCCGGGCCGCGGAACGGTCCGACGACGGCCAGGTTCTGCCGCTCCGGCCGCAGGACCGCCTCGGCCACCGCCCGCAGGTCATCCGGGGACTGCCGGTCGATCTGGGCCAGGACCTCCTCGACGCTCAGCACCCGTCCGTAGCGCAGCTCCTGACCGCCCAGCCAGAGGGCCAGGTTACGGGTGTCCTCCAGACTCAGCAGCAGGCGTCCCTTCAGGTACTCCTTAGCCCGGGCCAGCTCGGCCGGATCCGGGCCGGCCCACAGGGCCAGCGTCTGCTCGCGCACCACCTGGATGGCCTCCTCGATCCGGCGCGGGTCCACGCCGGCGTAGATGACCAGGGCCCCGGTGTCGCGGTAGTGGTGGACCGAGGAGTGGACCTCGTAGGCCAGGCCCCGTCGCTCGCGCAGCTCCAGAAAGAGACGCGAACTCATCGCCTCACCGAGAACGATATTGAGGAGGCCCAGGGCGTAGCGCTGGGGATGGGTGTAGGCGAGGCCCGGGAACCCCAGGCAGAAGTGGGCCTGCTCGGTCTTGCGGTAGATCACCCGCACGCGTGGTCCAGGCTGAGCCCCCTCGAACGGCTGCCAGCCCGGTGGATCGCCGGGGGGCCAGTCGCCCAGGGCCGCGGCGATATCCTGCACGATCTGGGCGTGGTCCAGCGGCCCGGCCACCGCGACGATGAGATTGCCGGGTGTGTAAAAGGTCCGCACGAAGGCCAGGAGATCGTCACGCGTCAGGCGGGCGACGGTCTCGGGGGTGCCGGCCACATCCCGTCCCAGCGGGTGCCCCTCCCAC
>Ga0209989_100151_pt1 | contig 12769 bp, 8 predicted proteins | sample Antgeofumaro1A2B_FD_188083 | JGI IMG/M metagenome (GOLD analysis project Ga0209989, IMG submission 188083) | Geothermal fumarole subsurface microbial communities from Mt. Erebus, Antarctica - 1A2B (SPAdes) (version 2) | ecosystem: Environmental > Terrestrial > Volcanic > Fumaroles | place: Mt....
CGCCTGCTCTTCGAAAACCGCGGCTGCTTGGCTTGCCATGCACACAGCCAGATCGAGGTCTACAATGCCGAGGGCAAATTGTTGACCGACTCCGGATACGGTCCGGACCTGTCCCATGTGAAAAGCAAGCTCGGCAACGACCGGACCGACGCTGCCAAGTGGCTGTATTACTGGCTGACCGACCCGACCAGTTACCATCCGCGGACGTACATGCCCAAGCCCCAGCTGGAACCCAGGGAGCGTATGGATATCGTCGCTTGGCTACTCGGGGAAGGATCCGGTTCGCCGCCACCTGAGTGGCAAAGTGTGCACGTAGACTCAGGCAATGTGGAAAAGCTCGCGCGCCTTTTCCTCGACAAGGCACTGACCAAATCGCTAGCCGAAAAGGCTGTCCGCGACGGGCTGGAACCAGAGGACCTGACGCGTCTGGACAGCGACGAGGCCATACTGCTCAAAAGCGACAAGCAGCCCAAGGATGCGCCTGCCGCGCGCTTGGCACATGCCGAGCGTTTACGGTACTATGCCGGTCGCAAGACGATCAGCCGATATGGATGCTACGCCTGCCACGACATCCCCGGTTTCGAAAATGCCAAACCGATCGGCACACCGCTCAACGATTGGGGCAAAAAAGATCCGGAGCGGCTGGCCTTCGAGAATATCGTTGCCTATGTGGAGCGCCACCACGGCGAGCACTACGATCCATTCTTTTTGGACATGCTGCGCGAGCACCGCCGGGAGGGCTTTTTGTACCAGAAGCTGCGCGAACCGCGCAGCTATGACTACGAGAAGCTGCGTGCCTGGGACGATCGTTTGCGCATGCCGCAATTTCGCTTCGCGCATCCCAAAAAGCACCGCGGCGAGTCCGATGAAGAGTTCGCCCGACGCACCCAAGTCGAAGAGCAGCAGGCCATTGAAGCAGTGATGACTTTCATTCTGGGGCTGGTCGCGGAGCAGATACCAGAAAAGTACGTCTACCGGCCCAGTCCCGATCGGCTACACGAAATCCGCGGCATTACCTTGCTCGAGCGCTACAACTGCATCGGCTGCCATATCACCAAGCCAGGTGGTTATCTCTTACAGCTCGATCGCGAATTGGAAGGGCAAACCGTTCGGCAGATGCTCCAGGATTACCTGGGGCGCAAGAGCGATGAGCTGCGGCATGACCATCCTTTTTACGAGCATTCCGCTTGGCGCAGTCAAAAGCCGGTGGAAGGCAATACGATCCTGGCGCGCGGGCTGCCTTTTTACGTCGCCCAGCTGCCGGAGGACGAGCCCAAGACCGTGACCATAGACCTGTACGAAGCCCTTCGCTTCGTGGACGACAAACGAGAGCTGCAGGATTTCCCGGCGGGACTCAACCAATTGCCTGGGCTGCCCGCAGACTGGGAACAATTTCCCCCGACAGGCGGACGCTTCACCGAAGTACTATTCCGTCTGTTGGCACAACGCGATAACAAGGACTTGGTCGGGGAACGCAAAGCCCTGCTGGGCGCAGTGCCGCCGGTGCTCTATCGCGAAGGACAGAAAGTACAGCCGCAGTGGCTTTACGAGTTTTTGCGTCAGCCCCAGGAAATCCGCCCTGCGGTGGCACGCAATCTGCGCATGCCCCGCTTCCATCTGAGCGACGACGAACTGGCTGCGCTGGTGAACTACTTCATCGCCGTGGATCGGCTGGAAAATCCCGCTCTGGGTCTAGACTACCTGAGTGCGCCACCTGCGGTCCAAGTGGCCCAAGGTCGCGTTGCTGCACAAGCCGATTACCTCGCCAGGTTGCAGCAGATGGGACTGGCGCAAACGACGGGCGCCGGGGGCACCGTCGAATCCGGCGTGCCAACAGATTACTTCGAGGTCGGCTGGCGCATGCTCACCGACACCAATCTGTGCCTCAAGTGCCATGACATCGGTACACTGACCTCCGGTGGCAAGCCGGAGGAGCGCGGGCCGGCTCTAGCCATGGCTGCTGCTCGCCTGCGACCGGATTACGTCGAGCGTTGGATCGCCTTGCCACAGCGCTTTTTGCCTTATACGCTCATGCCCCAATACGACCCGTTCTTTGCCCATGACCAGGCGTATTTGCAGATGCGCCATGTCCTGGCACAAAGGCACAACCGGGGCGCTTTGCAAGGGGCAGCCGTGACCGGGCTGCTGGCTGCACCGATTTGGCCTGGGGCACTGGCACGGAGTGCCGATGAGCAGGTTTATTCCTACCTGGCCAGCCAATACGCCTTTTTGCCTTTGGAGAAAGTGCGCGCAGTCCGTGATGCGCTGATATCGTGGGGCTATTTGGAGCACCCCCCGCCATCGGCACGGGCTGCTGGGGTACTGCGACGCCCCTAAAATACCGATGTCCGTACTGCCGCATGGGAGGAAAGCAACTATGATGCAGGCTTCCAAACCGCTTCGTTTTATACCGGGCACGCCAGCCTTTTGGGTAGCATGGGGTGCCCTGGGCTTTGGCACTATCCTAGCCGGGTATCACCCCTCCAGGGAGCATGGCTCGAGTGGCCTCGTCACCACACGGGGCAATTCGCTGTCGGCTGCGGAGTCGCTGCAGGAAAGTTTCGGAACCATTCGCGGTCAGGTGGTCTTTGCGGCCGACAAGATACCTGCCCGGGAAAAACTCAAGGTAGACCGCGACCAGGATCATTGCCTTTCCAAAGGTCCCTTGCTCGACGAAAAGTGGGTCGTGAACCCCGACACGAAAGGCGTGCAATGGGTTGTGGTCTTTTTGCGTTTCAATCCAGGTGCGCCGATTACAGGTGTCAAAGCGGGCGAAAAACTGCCCGATGCGGTTCTCGATCAACCGGTGTGCTACTTCCACCCGCACGTGCTGGCGGTGCGCGAAGGGCAGCGGATCGTGGCCAAAAACCCAGCGCCAGTCGCCCACAATGTCGTTATTACAGGGCTGAAAAACAGTTACAACATACAAATTCCGCCAGGCGGCCAGTACGTCTTCGACAAAGGATTGGTGCGGGAAAACAATGCGATCAAGATCAGCTGCGGAGCCCATCCTTGGATGAGTGGTTGGGCCTGGGTTTTCGATCATCCCTACTTTGCCGTTACCGACGAGCAAGGACGATTCGAGATGAAAGCACCAGCCGGCGAGCAGCGTTTGGTGGTCTGGCATGAAGCCATCGGCTATCTCGGTGGCCGCGAGGGACGACAAGGACGGCCTGTGCAGGTACCCGCCGGGGGCGTGCTCGATCTCGGTCGCCTGGAAATCAAACCGACTCAGTGATCCACAAGCAGGGGGAAATTCGGCTGCATGCAAGGAAGGAGCTTACCATGAAACTGCGGATGTTATGGGCAGTTGCCTCGGGTGCTGCGCTTGCCAGTTTGGCACTCGTCGGCTGTGGGGGATCGGCGGAAAAAAAACCGGACCAGGGAGGCGCCAAACCCGCACAAACCGACGGCGGCAAAAAAATCGCTCAGGAACTCAAGGTCATAGATTACAGCGGAATTATCAAAGGCAGAGTGACCTTCGGCGGTTCAGAAGCAGAGATGAAGGTCACTATGATCAAACCCACCAAGGACCAGGACAAGTGTCCCAAAGAGTTACCCCAACAGGGCTGGTACGTGAAAGATGCCAAGACCAAAGGAATTCAATACGCGGTGGTTTTCTTGCGGGCCCCCAGAGGGACGCGGCTGCCCAAACCGCCTAAAGAGCTGGAAGATCCAAAAACCCCGGAACAGGTCATCAGGCAGCCGCATTGCCAGTTCGAGCCGCGCGTGGTCCTTTTGCACCCGAAGCAGAAATTGCGAGGGGTAAACGATAGCCAGCCACCCATCAATCACGACGTCAATATTTCAGGCACCAAAAACAACTTTACGCGGACGCTCCCGCCTGGTCAGGATGTGGTGTACGATTTGCAGCCCGACAATTCGGCGCCCAATAACGTACTCTGTGCCCAGCATCAGGGCATGATGAGTGGTTACGTTTGGAAATTTGACCATCCTTGGGCCGTCGTCACCAACGAAAACGGCGAGTACGAACTGCAGCATGTGCCTGTCGTCGAGGGGGGAAAGCTTTTGCTGGTCGTATGGCACGAAATGCTTCCCAAGCCTGGCTTCAAAGAAGTGGGGGAAATCGAATTGAAGCCCAAGGAAACACTGACCCGCGATATCACTTTGCCCTGAGCCTGCGGGTTGAACAACCTGTATTTCCTATGTGCGTTGCGTACTCGCCTGGCAGCATCTATAAAAGGCAGAGTGTGGAAGGGCCAGGAGGACGTCGGGAGAAGAAGAAAGTAACCGCAGAGAACGCAGAGAACGCGGAGAGACCAGGATGAGGTTTTTTTCTGCTCTGCGTTTCTCTGCGCTCTCGGCGGTAGGCGCCTTTGTCTAACCGCGCTTTCAAAAAGCATTGGCGGCCTGCAAGGAACACGGTCACTGCGCAAGTCTGGATGTAGGCACCGTATCGTATTCAAAACGCACTGGCTGTATCGCAAGTTTGTCCAAAGGCAGGGCGCTCCTTTTCTGGCAACGTACTCGATCGAGCTATCGCCGTGCATTCGGCTACTGGTCCCGTCAGACAGGCTTTTTGCGCCGCTTAGAGTGTGCGGGCGGCCCTTGCTTTTGCCCGCAAGCCGGATATGCTGGAAACTGTGCGTAAGCCAGCCCAAATGGATCTGCTGAACCCGCCTATGGAGACGTGTCATGAAGCCGATGCATGACGACCGTATCGGAGCGATCAGTCGAAGGCAATTCTTGGCGGCTGCTGGATCTGCGGCGGCCGCTTGGGCTCCGCCTTGGGGCATGACCCTGGCGCAGGATCGAGGCAAGGCACAGCCCGTTGCGCCCAGCGAAAGGATTACCCTGGGCTTTATCGGTATGGGCACGATGAATCGCGCCCACTTGAATTATTTCCTGCGCCAAACGGATGTACAAGTCTTGGCGGTTTGCGATGTGGACAAGAATCGTCGGGAGCACGCCCGTGAAATCGTGGAAAAGCACTATGCTCAGCAGAAAAAAGCCGGGCAGTACCGGGGCTGCCACGCCTACAACGACTACCGCGAACTATTGCAAAGAGGGGATCTCGATGCGGTAGTCATCGCCACGCCGGATCACTGGCATGCCATACCGATCATCGAAGCCTGCAAGGCGAAGAAAGATATTTACTGCGAAAAGCCGCTGACACTGACCATCCACGAGGCGAAACTGTGCATCGAAGCTGTGCGCAAATACGACCGTGTTTTTCAGACCGGCAGCCAGCAACGCTCGAGCCCCGAATTTCGACTGGCCTGCGAACTGGTACGCAATGGGCGTATCGGCAAAGTAACAGAAGTGTACGTCAACGTTGGCGGTCCGAGCCGCTGGTGCGATTTGCCCGAAGAGCCTCTGGAGCCTGGGCTGGATTGGGATCGCTGGCTCGGTCCTGCACCGTTGCGCCCCTACAACTCGGTGCTCAGCCCACGCGGTGTGCACAACCATTTTCCCAATTGGCGTGCCTACCGTGAATACTCCGGCGGGGCGATGACCGACTGGGGCGCCCATCATTTCGACATCGCTCAGTGGGGCCTGGATATGGACCGATCCGGTCCCGTAGAAATCATCCCACCGGACAATCCCAAGGCCCACAAAGGCGTTCGCTTCGTCTATCCCCATGGCGTTGTCGTCATCCATGCCGACCAGTACGCGCCGAACAAGGGAGTCAACGGCGTGGCCTTCATCGGCACGGAGGGGAAGGTGTTCGTCAACCGGGGTTATCTGGCGACCGAACCCGTCGAGCTGAAAAACCAGCCACTCAGCGACAAGGATCAGCGTCTTTATGTTTCTCCAGGCCATCAACGTGACTGGCTCGAATGTATCAAGTCGCGGCGACGGCCTATCTGTGATGTCGAAATCGGCGCCCGTTCGGTTACCGTGTGCCATCTCGGCAACCTGGCTTACTGGAATCACAAAAGGTTGAAATGGGATCCGCAGGCCTGGCGCTTCGTCGGCGACGAAGAAGCCAACCGATGGCTCGATCGCGAACGACGCGATCCCTACAGGTTGCCGTCGTTGACTTGACGCGGTGTCCGACATGCGACCGCGACTTTGCAACGAGAGCAGGGGAGTGATGCGGCTTAGGCTGCGTGGAGAGGGCTGAATGAAAATGCTGTGGATAGCCTTCGTCTTGGGCGCAGTGCTGGCCTGGGGGGCCTATGTGCCCGTCTTGCACGAAGGTCAAGGGGCGCTGGGCGGCAAGCCGAGTGCCGGTGCCATGCGCGCTTTTTTGTGTGTCGGCATAGCGTACTGCATCACGGCGGTGATCGCCCCTTTGGTCCTCGTCGGATTGGGTTGGACCGACGAACCGTTGACGTTCAATGTACGCGGGGCCTTTTTTGCGACCCTTGCTGGAGCAGCCGGCGCCGCCGGAGCGTTGTGCATCATTCTGGCGATCAAAAACGAGGGTAACCCGCTTTTTATCGCTCCCCTGGTTTTTGCTGGGGCGCCGATCGTCAATACGCTCATCAGTCTGGCCTGGCATCCGCCGCCGCTCCGTCCTGGCTTGGCATTTTACGTTGGAATCGTTTTGGCTGCCTCAGGGGCCGGCTTGGTCTTGTATTCCAAGGCCGACCTTGATCGTCGGGGTCGAGAATTGCGGACGGCTGCGAAGCCTGCACCTGCCCAGCCAATCCCGCAACGATCGCAATCAGCCGGCGAGTGATGCCGCAGCCTGTCTCAGGAACATACGGATTGCGCACCCTGGCAAAGACACAACAGTGACGGACAGCCGCATGCATGTGCGTAACCTAAGTGGCTCGAACGCATCGAGACAGCGCGAGTCGGTCCCATGAACGCTGAGGGTGTAGAAATTGGAAAGGGCGGTAGCTCCCGTGTAGTCTCCGCCGAGGAGGCGATGTGCCGTATCCAGACGCTGCTCAGCCATGCATGGATGGTGCGCACTTTCTTGAAACATGCCGAAGACATTGCCCCTGACGATCCTTTGCAAGATGTGCACCGGGTGATTTTCGATTATTGCCGGGCGCTGGAACCTGCTTGGCAGAGAAACGATGCCGAAGAGTATGTGCGGCGTGCGCGGGGTAAGCTCGCCAAGCTGCGCCGGGCATCGCACGTGTTGGCCAGCGAGTATGCGCGGGTGTCTACGCACACCAATTTTCAAATGGCAGCCCAATCGCTTTTAGCTTGCGTCACGCAAATAGAAATGCTGCTCGCAAGTGCCCCGTCACCGAGCGATACTGGGGACCGGCCTGAGCGAAGTGGTTGCGTTACAAGCGCTGGACCCACTCCTGACGGCCATAACGCAAATGCAGGAGGTGGCTCACCAGGTCCCGAGGCCAATCCTGAGCCGGCTCCATAGCCTGCCAGGCGCGTTGCAAGCCGGCAACCAGAGCAGGTCGGTCGAGGGGTAAGTTGGTGACGAAATGGGTATGGCTACGGCCGCAGCGATAGGCAGGTTGACGCTGTGGCATCGGAAGGTAGCGTTCCATCAGTTCCGTCGGAAACTGGTAAAGCAACGTGCCGTGGTGGAGCATATAGCGGGCAAGTCTGCGCTGAGCGTTTCCGGAGACCTTTCTGTTTTTCCAGACCAAGTCACTGGGAGGGGCGATGGTCAGCCCCTGGATCCGCAGAGCCTGGACGATGGGCATGAGGACCCGGTTGAAATAAGTATCCGCAGGTGCGAGGACAGGGGAATAGGGAAGGATCAGGGAGAAATTGAGACATCCGGGAGCCAAGAGCACGGCCCCTCCGCCACTCAGTCGGCGGGCAATGGGAACGCGGTCCTGCCGGCAGGCGGCTTGGTAGACGGCTTCGGCCAAGCGGTTGGAGGCACCCAAAACAACCGCCGGCGCTGTAGTTTCCCAAACACGCAAGCAAGGCCGGTCCAGCAAGGGGGGGAAGTGGTAGCGCCCTTCGGCGCAGAGTAACAAGGCTTCATCGAGGGCCAGGTTTTCTTCGATGGAGGGCAAAGTGAGGTCGTAGAAGAGCATGGCGCGGCTAAAAAAATCCCCCAGGCTAAGGGAAGAGCCTGGGGGAAAGATGACAACCTGGTCGAGCAAGCCATGAGAGCCAGTGTGTGGACATGTAGCACGCGCGACGATGGAGTCGTCCGGTGCATGGCCACATCCTTAGAAAGGAGGTGATCCAACCGCAGGTTCCCCTACGGTTACCTTGTTACGACTTAGTCCCCATCAGGAGTCTCGCCTTCGGCACCTACCTCCCTTGCGGGTTGGATCGGCGACTTCGGGCGCTCCTCCCTTTGGTGGCTTGACGGGCGGTGTGTACAAGGCTCAGGAACACATTCACCGCGGCATTGCTGATCCGCGATTACTAGCGATTCCGGCTTCATGGAGGCGAGTTGCAGCCTCCAATCTGAACTGAGCGGCCTTTTTTGGGATTGGCTCCCCCTCGCGGGTTGGCGTCCCTTTGTCGGCCGCATTGTAGCACGTGTGCAGCCCTGGGCATAAGGGCCATGATGACTTGACGTCGTCCCCACCTTCCTCCGGCTTAACGCCGGCAGTCCCCTTAGAGTGCTCGGCATGACCCGGTGGCAACTAAGGGCAAGGGTTCCGCTCGTTATGGGACTTAACCCGACATCTCACGACACGAGCTGACGACAGCCATGCAGCACCTGTGCCGGGTTCCGGACTGGATACCGTTGGCAACCCCTTTCGGGGCGCTACTTCCCGGCGCTTTCGCACATGTCAAGCCCAGGATAAGGTTCTTCGCGTAGCCTCGAATTAAGCCACATGCTCCACCGCTTGTGTGAGCCCCCGTCAATTCCTTTGAGTTTCAGCCTTGCGACCATACTCCCCAGGCGGAGGACTTAGCACTTTTGCTTCGGCAGCGAGCCCATGTCAAGCCCACTACCTAGTCCTCATCGTTTAGGGCTAGGACTACCGGGGTATCTAATCCCGTTTGCTCCCCTAGCTTTCGCGCCTCAGCGTCAGAAGGGACCCAGCCGCGCGCCTTCGCCACCGGCGTTCCTACCGATATCAACGCATTTCACCGCTCCACCGGTAGTTCCCGCGGCCCCTTTCCCCCTCGAGCCGACCAGTATCCACGGCAATTCCCCGGTTGAGCCGGGGGCTTTCACCGAAGACTTGGCCGACCGCCTACGCGCCCTTTAAGCCCAGTGAATCCGAGTAACGTTTGCACGGTTCGTCTTACCGCGGCTGCTGGCACGAACTTAGCCCGTGCTTCCTCTGGGGTTAGGTCACACCCTTGCGGGCTTTCCTCCCCCCTGACAGCGGTTTACAACCCGAAGGCCTTCATCCCGCACGCGGCGTCGCAGGGTCAGGCTTGCGCCCATTGCCCAAGATCCTCGACTGCAGCCACCCGTAGGTGTCTGGCCAGTGTCTCAGTGCCAGTGGCGCGGGCCATGCTCTCACACCCGCTAGGCATCTTCGCCTTGGTAGGCCGTTACCCTACCAACTAGCTAATACCACGTGGGCCGCTCCCCAGGCGGAAGGCTTTCGGCCAACCCTTTGGTACCTAAGTCATGCGACCTGAGTACATCGCCCGGTATTAGCCCCAGTTTCCCGGGGTTATCCCAGTCCTGGGGGTACGTTACCCACGCCTTACTGCCCCTTACGCCGCTCGGCTCAGCCCCTTGCGGAGCTGTCCTCGCTCGACTTGCATGCCTCATCCACGCCGCCAACGTTCACTCTGAGCCAGGATCAAACCCTTCAAAAAAGCTGCTCTCTCCCAGCTTGCGCTAGGAGTCAGTAGTCAGCTCGAAGAGTTTGTGGTCGCCTTCGGCACGACTCAAAGGCTCGACCGCAGGGAACGCTCGTCACGTTTCCTGTGCGAGACGTATCGTGCCTTTCGGCGTCGTTAGGCACACACTCGCTCTTAGAGGGCTTGCTCCAACCGGGTTGTCAAAGAACACTCCTCACACGACGCCCTCTCGGACGTCCACCCATTTCATTTTTCGGGCATCAAGTAATATAGGCGTCTATCGGTCAACTGTCAACTGCCTCGTCACAGAATTTTTCGATCGCATCACAAGTCTCTGTAGATTAGCTACTTGCATCTGCCGCCATTGCTCTTGGAACTGTACCGTTACCCGCGCAGCAAGGCATAACCTAGAAACTTGGGCTTATTTCGAGATCTGCTTAGTTTATAATTTCAACTTCCTGCAGCCAAAGCACTTCGTTAACTGGCTTGGAGCACTGGCAGTCCCGCTACTAAATCGGCAATGGACACGTGCATTGCACTGAGCACGTCGCCTCGATGCTTTCCAATTTAGCAGCTGTTTTTTATCGGGCTAGCCTGATATTAGTCGCAACATTATGGTGAGGGCTGCAACGTAAGACTGTCGTTAGCCCTTGCCAGGTTTCTACGGGCTGTGTTATCGTACGCGCAATCGGCAGTCGCCGTCCAGCAAAGTTTTGCCATCGTCATTTGTTGATGGCCTCGTGGGCGTGACGAAGGAAATACTCGACGGTGACGCCCAGGAATGGTGTGCGGGCAACGTGAACTTATGCCGACTGTCTTTTTGAGTGCAGGCGAGCCGAGTGGCGATTTGCACGGAGCCAACTTGTGCCGCGCATTGAAACACGCAGCGCCGCAGGTGCATCTGGTCGGCTTCGGCGGTCCGCGTATGCACCAAGCCGGGTGCCAGATTCTTTATCCTCTGACGCATCTAGCCGTCATGGGCATCTGGCGAGTGTTCCAGCATTTCCATCGCTTCCTGGCCCTGTTGTCGCAGGCAGATCGCTGGTTGCAGCGGCATCGTCCAGATGCTGTGGTGCTGATAGACTACCCCGGATTCAATTGGTGGCTGGCCCGACGTGCGCACCGGCTGGGGATCCCTGTCTTTTATTTCGTGCCGCCGCAGATATGGGCTTGGGCGAGCTGGCGAGTTGCCAAAATGCGCCGCTGGGTAGACCATGTCCTGTGCAATTTGCCGTTCGAAGAAGCCTGGTATCGAGCCCGCGGTGTCCAGGCGCAATATATCGGCCATCCGTATTTCGATGAACTGGCACAGCAGCAACTCGACACGACGTTTATTCAAGAGCAAAAGAAACGGTCCGGTACCATTGTCGGCTTGTTGCCCGGCTCGCGTCACCAGGAGGTAGTCAACAATTTCCCGACTTTGCTACGTACGGCGCTGCGCTTGCAAAGACAGCTTCCTGACGTGCGCTTCTTGATTGCCTGTTATCGAGAGGAGCACCGCCAAAAAGTGTTGCGCTGTCTGCAAGGCCATGACGTGCCTATCGAGGCGTACACGGGTCGGACGCCGGAGATTATTTTCCTTGCCCGGGCATGCGTGGCTGTGTCGGGTTCCGTCAGTCTGGAGCTATTGCACCGAGCCTGTCCGACGGTCGTCGTTTACCGTGTAGGACGCTTCGGTCTGCGCATCGGCAGACGGCTCATTCGTAGTCCTTATATTACGCTGGTCAATCTGTTAGCAGGCGAAGAGCTATATCCGGAATTCTTGACGGACCGATGCGAATCGCGTGCTATTGCCGAGCAGGTAAAAAAGTGGTTGACAGACGAAGGCGCCTATCGAAGCCTGGTCAAGCGTTTGGAAGAGCTACGTGCCGAGGTAGGCAAGGCAGGTGCTTGCCGGCGCGCGGCGGAGTTGATTTGCCAGGTTTTCGGGCGCAAACACCGGCAAGCGGCTTGAAACGATCTGCTTGCAGTAAGTTTTTTCTAGTCCGGCACGGCGGTCGGAGCGGCAGCGTCGCAGATCGGCCGATAAATCCCGTCACGCCGGCTTGTGCTGCCTTTTGCGAAAAAGCGCGTGCACCTCGCGGGCCTTTTGGCCAAGCAGATTGTGCTGAGTAGTCTTGCCTGAGTGGCGCCGAGGTTTAAGCCATAAAACAAGTGCCCACCTGAGGGAATTGCCCGCCGAGAAAGGTGTGAACGTGTCAGAAAAGTGGCAAGCAAGCGGTCCGCGATTCACAGGGGTGCAGTGGCTCATTGTAGTCATTGCTGCTTTAGGATTTGCCTTCGACATTTACGAACTGCTGATGATGCCCCTCATTGCCCGACCGGCTCTAGCAGAGCTTTTGGGCGTGGATCCGTATACGGCCAGTGGCAACGCCGCCATCTTACGATGGACCGGGTATATCATGTGGGGGAGTGCGGTTTCAGGCGGCTTGTTCGGGCTTCTGGGCGGATACTTGACCGACTTGTTCGGCCGCAGGCGCGTCTTGGTATTCAGTATTTTGCTGTACGCTTTTTCGGCACTGGCTGCCGGGTTTAGCACGTCAGCGCACATGCTCCTGGTACTCCGCTGTCTGACGTTCATCGGGGTATGTGTGGAGTTCGTGGCGGCGGTAGCCTGGCTGGCAGAGCTTTTTCCGGAGCCCCGTCGGCGCGAAGCGGTGCTCGGCTATACCCAGGCCTTTTCTTCCGTAGGCGGCTTGCTGGTGACGGCGGCCTATTATCTATGCGTCACTTTTGCCGACCATCTGCCGGCAATCTATGGGCAGCACGCCCCGTGGCGTTACACGCTGATTTCCGGGGTCATTCCGGCGTTGCCTCTGATCGTAGTTCGGCCGTTTCTGCCGGAATCGCCGATATGGGAAGAAAAGAGACGACTCGGCACGCTCAAACGGCCGAGCTTGGCCGAGCTGTTTGCGCCGCGTTTGCGCAGGACTACGTTGGTGACGGCGACGCTTTTTGCCTGCGGCTATGGGGCGGCTTTCGGAGCCATTCAGTTGACGCCACAGATCGTCCCTGGGCTGCTTTTCACATGGGACAGGTCCGGACCGTATCCGGAGTCGGTCAACAATTTGCCCTCGGCATTGTAGACCTCGATCTGGCTGTGTGCATGGCAAGCCAAGCAGCCGCGGTTTTCGAAGAGCAGGCG
>Ga0209989_100152_pt1 | contig 12732 bp, 7 predicted proteins | sample Antgeofumaro1A2B_FD_188083 | JGI IMG/M metagenome (GOLD analysis project Ga0209989, IMG submission 188083) | Geothermal fumarole subsurface microbial communities from Mt. Erebus, Antarctica - 1A2B (SPAdes) (version 2) | ecosystem: Environmental > Terrestrial > Volcanic > Fumaroles | place: Mt....
TACCGTATCCTGCGCAAGCGGATATGGCTTATCCTGGCAACGGTGCTGATTACCGTTGGCACTGCCGTGATAGGACTGCAGTTTTTCGGGAAGCAGTATATCGCTTACCGCTACCTTCAACCCTCGGAGAGCATCTTGCGCCCTCCGGGTGAGCGTACGACCGAGGCCGAGCGCGGCGCGCGCGACCGAAAGCTGGCAACCCTGCTTCAATTGGCGAACTCGCCCAACATTGTAGACCTCGCCATGACGCAAACCTATGCCGACATCGCCATGGCGAGTGAGCAGGTGCCGCCCGGGCGTGCGAACGTGACGGTGCTGAGCGACGTGGGGCTGACCCGCGAAGAGATCGCTCAAATGCGCCAGAAGAACGCCATCAGCGCGCAGATCAATACCACCACTGGCGAGGGCGGAAAAGTCAACACCGACCTCATCGTCTTCACGGCGAAAGCCCCCCGTGCCGAGCAAGCGAAGGCGATCGTGGATACGTTCAGTGTGGCGTTTAAGAAGTTCTACGAGGACTACAGCCGACAGAGCCTGCGTGCGAACGTCAACTTCCTCAAGCGCGAGATGGAAAACGCCCGCCAGAAGCTGGAGGCGAAGGAGAAAGTGCTCAAGGCACTGCGCCAGCAGAAGGGGATAGTCGACCTTAATTCGGCGGTTCAGGGTGACTATTCGGTGCTGACGCCGCTCCGGGCGAAGGTAGAGGACCTGCAGTCGCAACTCGCTTCCACACGCGCCCTGCTAGAGGTCAAACGCCGCCAGTTTGCGGAAACTCCGGAGACCCTTCCCGACCCGACGGGCAAGACGGTTGCCGCACAGGCACTGGAAAAGGAGCTAGCAGACCTAACTACCCAGTACACCAGCCTGAAGGGCACCTATACCCAAGAGAACCCAATCATGCAACAGCTCCAGCGGCGCATTCGCGAGGTGGAACAGCGTCTGCAGGAAGAGGAGCGCAAACGTCCGCGCCTGCCAAACCCCGCTTACGCTACCCTACGCGAAGAGGTTCGCAATCTGCAGGCAAAGGAAAAGGAGCTTGCCACCGCGCTGGCACAGACGCAGGCACAGGTGGCGAAGTACGAGGGACGGCTGTCCAACTACCAGGGGCTGGACGTAGACATCCAGGCAGCGACCGCCGATTACCAGCTCCTTCTGGACAACTACAACCGCTTGTTCTCGCAGTATCAGGCCGCGGTATTGAACCTGAACGCCAACACCGAGAGCTTCATCACACTCATGGGTAAGACCGCGGTAGAAGGTCCGGTGCAGGCAGGTCCCAACCCGATGCAGGTCATCATCGCCGCCATCCTGCTGAGCCTGTTCTTAGGTATCGGCATCTCGGTGGGGCTGGAGGTGGTGGACAACACGGTCAAGACCACCCAGGATGCTCAGCAGCTAATCGGTTTGCCGGTCACGGGCGTCATCCCGCGTTTGGAGAGCGGTGACAGGAACCTCTTGCCCAAAATCACACATGTTCAGCCGGCATCGCCGCACGCGGAATCGTACCGGTTCGTTGGGGAGGACATTCTGCTTACCTTAGAGGAGCATCCCGAGATTCGCTCCATTATGGTGGCGACGGTGCGTCCGGGGCAGGGCGGCACGTCAACCATTGCCAACTTGGCGATTACGCTGGCACAGGGCGGCAAGCGGGTGATACTGGTAGACGGGGATATGCGCCGTCCGTCCTTGCACAAGGTTTTCAACGTGAGCAACGATGTGGGGTTGAGCTCGGTGCTGGCGAACGGTTTGCAGATCGCGGAGGTGCTCCGTCCGACGGAGGTAGATAATCTGGTGTTGGTTCCAGCTGGTCCGCCGCCGAAGAACCCCTGGCAACTGCTCCGCTCGCAGAAGATGCAGGAGGTGGTGGACGCGCTAGAGCAGAGCTGCGATATCGTGCTGTTTGACACCCCCAGTGCGGCAGTATTTGCGGACGCCTCGGTGATGGCGTCGCTGGTGGACGGGGTGGTCGTTGTCGTGCGGGCGAACCATATCCCCCGCGGCAGCGAACTGCAGGTGAAGCACCTGCTTAACAAGGCGAAGGTAAAACTACTTGGTGTGGTACTGAACGACACCGCGCCGGAGATGGTGGATAGCTACTACTATCACAGCCATTACTATCACCACACCAACGGCAAGGGCGAACTGCCTCCGCCCAGTTCCACCAAGCCTTCGTCTGGTGCGAAGCCCGTCGCGGTGCGGCAGAGCAAGGGCAAGCGTGTGGCGTCGCCGGGCGCACCGCAGGCGAAGGAGGTAGAAAAGACGCACATCGTCCCTGCAGACCCCAATGCCCGGGTCGAGATGCGCCGGGAGGATGTGCTGGGGAAAGGAGACAATGGAGGATAGTTCCATGAAAGAGTCGCAAGCGGAATCTGCCGCGTGGAAGCATCAGCCCGTGACGGACGAGGAGCCCGTGTTGTCCATATGGTCGCAGGAGAGCGAAATGGCGCAAAAGCGGAGAGTGCTTATTGTAGGAGCGGGAGGGGTCGGGCACTTACTGGCGCGCAGTTTACGCGATGCAGGCTACGAAGTGGTTGGCTTCGTGGACGACGAGATGGACTGCACCATCAGCGGGTTGCGCGTCCTGGGCTCGCGCGCAGATATTGAGCGCATCGTGTGCGACTATCGGGTGGATGAAATAATCGTCGCCTACGCTCCCACGTGGCAGCAACGCCTGGCGGAGATGCTGGTTCGCAACGGGCATCGCCATGTGAAAGTGAAGATGGTGCCCGGCATCGTGGAGGTGATACTGAACGGTCCCACGGCGGGGCAAATAGGTGACATCCCCGTGGTAGACATCACGCCGCGTCTTCCATCCCAGCGACTGTTAGCTGCCAAGCGAGTTTTCGACGTAGTGTTCGCGGCATTAGCGCTGTTGATTTCGTTCCCGTTTCTGCTGATCGCCGCGGTTGCCATCAAGCTGTCCTCACCCGGACCGATTATTTACAAGCAGGAGCGGGTGGGCAAGGACGGCAAGCGGTTCTACATTTTCAAACTGCGCACGATGATACGCGATGCGGAAAAGTCTACGGGACCCGTTCTGGCGAGCAAAGAAGACCCCAGAATCACCGCGGTTGGGCGCATCCTGAGAGCCACGAAGCTGGACGAGGTGCCACAGTTTCTCAACGTGCTACTGGGGCAGATGAGCGTGGTGGGTCCGCGTCCAGAGCGTCCCAACTTTGTGGAGGAGTATAAAGAGCGCATTCCCTACTACGATGAGCGTCACCGGATTAAACCGGGCATCACCGGTTTGGCGCAGGTCATGGGCGGTTATCACACCAAAGTGCACGAAAAGTTACGCTACGACCTGATGTATCTGTATCACATGTCTCTGCGGCTGGACCTAGCGATTATCTGGAAGACGCTATTGATCATCCTGAAGCGTCGGGAGGGATGTTAGTGAGCGTCAGGGTAGACGTCCCGGCACCGCGGCGGGACCTACTGATCTGGGGCATCGCGGTCGTTGTCGGCGCAGCCGCGGGGGTGTCCCTGCTTCTGGTGGATGTAGAATATGTGGTGGGTGTGGTGGGTGCACTCATTGCCGCGTGTGTGTTTCTTTTTAACCCCTTTGCGGGCTCTATCACTTTCATTGCTTTTTACTATCTGCGTCCTGTAGACTTTTTCCCGCAGCTTGCGATGCTGCGCATTCCGCTATTTATCGCCAGCGTTACCTCGACAGGCTTGTTTGTCAAACTCTTGCTTACTCGCCAGAAGCTGATCGATGGGTGGTACGTGAAGTGGTTTATCGCCTGGTGGGTAGTCATGTTCTTATCCGTTCCGTCGTCGCTTTGGCGCTCGCAGTCTCTTTCCGGAGCGCAGGACTTCGCGAAAAGCGTGGCGATGGTGTGGATGATTTACATGACCATTCGTAGCGAGAAGCAGATAGCTCTGGCGGTGCGGATGCTGGCGTGGATGGCACTATGGCTGGCGGGCTCTGGCATTTACAACTATATGACGGGCAACGTCGAGATAAGTGGAGAGATTCGGCGTGCCGGTGCAGAGGGCGGTATGCTGGGTGATCCGAACGACCTTGCATCCTACATTCTGATGTTGTTTCCCCTGTGTTACTATCTGTTTTTCCATGATCCAAAACGGTGGTTGCGGCCGATATACGGTTTAGCCATGTTAATAATTCTCGTCGCTGTGGTCTATACCGGTTCCCGAGGTGGGTTTATTGGTCTGGTGGTGCTCTTTTTCCTGCTGTGGTTGTTCTCTAAGCGCAAGGTGCTTGGGCTATGCATCGGGTTGGCAGTATTTGGAGCTATCTGGTTTGCTGCGCCAGCGGAATATCGGGAACGCATCCGTAGCATCACCAACTATGAGCAGGACGAATCAGCGATGAACCGGGTGGAGTACCGCAAGGCGGCGGTTCGCATGTTCAAACGCAATCCATTTACCGGTATCGGCTTCAAGAACTTTGCCGACTTTGCCCGCGATTTTGGGGCACCTGGTTCCCAGACGACACACAACATGTACTACTTGGTTTTGGCTGAATTGGGCGGTTTCGGACTGTTTGTCTTTCTGAACATCTGGCTTCGCAGTCTCAAATCGGCGTGGGAAATTGCTCGTTCTCACATGTGGTTGTTACATGCGCTGGGCATGGGGGCCTTTATTGGGCTACTGGACCTGATGGTCACCGGTTATTTCTTATCCATCAGTTACTATCCTTATCAGTACATCCTGATGGCGCTGGTGGCCGCGGCTCAGGCCCATCTGTTACCACGAAGGGAAGCGGTGGTGTGATGGAGGCATGGATATTTGCGGTTTGCTTCTTGTTCGTTGGCTACACTTATGCAGGTTATCCGTTGTTGTTGTGGACGCTGGGATGTTTGAAGAGACGCAAGGACGAACCCGGCGAGGAGCCATCTTGCCTGCCAGTGGTGACGGTGGTGGTCGCGGCGCATAACGAGGAAGCAAACATCGGTGCACGGATAGAGAATATTCTACAATGTGACTATCCGCGCGACAGATTGGGAATCGTGGTTGCCTGTGACGGTTGTACGGACCGCACGGCGTCCATTGCACGTGGGTACGAGGGCGTGTTGGTGCTTGACCTTCCGCGACGGGGCAAGGCAGGTGCGCTCAATGAGGGGGTGCGTGTCGCCTCTGGTGAGGTGCTGGTGTTTACCGATGCACGTCAGCGTTTTGCGCCTGATGCTCTGCGTCAGTTGGTGCGGAGGCTCTACTATCCTGGCATTGGGGCAGTAGGTGGGGAGCTGGTATTGATAGACCACGAGGGGGCGCCTCAGGTGATGGGTGCCTATTGGGCGTATGAGAAGTTAGTGCGCAAGCTGGAAGCGATAGTCGCTTCGCCTTTGCAGTGCAGTGGTGCGATCTACGCGATTCGAAGGGAGCATTTCGTGCCGATGCCAGGGGGGTTGGTTCTGGATGACATGTGGGTGCCATTGCATGTCGTGTGGAAGGGGTACCGCATCGCTTTCGAACCGTTGGCGAAGGCGTACGATGTGGTGACGCCGAGCTATCACCGGGAGTTCAAGCGCAAGGTGCGTACGCTGGCTGGCAACTATCAGTTGATCTGGATGGCGCCTTGGCTTCTGGTGCCGGGGTTGAACCCGTTGTGGTGGCAGTTTATCTCGCACAAGGTGTTTCGCCTGCTGGTTCCATATGCTCTGCTGGGGATGTATGCGGCTTCGTGGGCGATGGTGGATAAACCCTATGGTGCCGCGTTAGCAGTGGCGCAAACCGCTTATTACCTGCTGGGCGCGGTGGCGTGGATGGTGCCCTCGCTGGCGAGAAGGTTCCGATTGGCAGGGCTGGCGGGGTCGTTCCTGAGCTTGAACGCTGCCGCTGCGGTGGCACCCCTGGCCTTCGTACGCAACAGGGGGCAGGTGAGGTGGGAGCGGTCGCCCATGCTGTCGCCACAGAAGCCCGGAGAGGACAACCGAAAGGTAAGAACCTACTGAAGCATGTTACGCACACTGGTCAAAGACTCCGCGGTGTACGCTGTCGGCACCATCGCCAGCCGACTGGTAGGATTTATCATGATACCGGTCTACACGCGGGTACTTACCCCAGCGGATTACGGTATTATTGAAATCATCTCGCGATTGAGCGATGTGATTGCGTTGTTTCTATCGCTGGGACTGGCGGAGGCGATGCTTCGCTTCTATTACGAGGTGCGTACGGAGGAAGAGCGCCGGCGTCTCGTATCTACCGCCGTGACCATCAACCTGCTCGCTTGTGCAGTAGGTCTACTGATATTCCTGCCTTTGGCGCCGCAGATGAGCGCGCTTGCTTTTGGGCGCGCGGATTACGCCTCTTATGTGCGGTTAGCCATGGCGGGAATGCTGATCGGCAGTTTCGTGGAGTTGCCGTTCACGCTGTTTCGGGCGGAGGGGAAGCCCTGGCGCTACACAATGCTTTCGATTTTGAAACTGTGCACTCACCTGACGTGGAGTATCGTGTTAGTGGTGTGGTTACGTTGGGGCGTGTGGGGCGTTATCTGGAGCGGCTTCCTGAGCGCAAGCATGTGGTCGCTGATGCTGGGCAGCAGTTTGCTATGGCGGACAGGATTGCGCCCCAACCGACGTTTCGCTTTCGCCATGCTCCGATACGGCTTACCGCTGGTGCCCGCCAGCATCTCGCAGTTCGTTCTGCATTTCAGCGACCGCTTCTTCCTAGCGCAGTATGCTACGCAGGCGGAACTGGGGCTGTACGCGCTGGCGTACCGTTTCGGGATGCTGATCAGTACGTTTTACGGTGTTGTGTCGCTATCGTGGGGGCCATGGGCGTTTCAGGTAGGAAGCACCGACGATGCCACTCATCATCTGCGTCGGGCGACAGCTCTCATTCTGCTGGGATTTGCCTGTGTGAGTGCAGGCATCGCCTTACTGAGTGCCCCTGTTATCCGCTTGATGTCTGCGCCGGCGTTCTGGAAGTCTGCAGACTACGTGCCTCCGTTGGCGCTTGCCTATTGGCTCTTCGTGGCGCAGGGCCCGCTGAGCGTGGGGACGCGGTTAGCCAAGCGCACCGACCTGCTGGCGGTGGCGAACGCCATCTCTGCGGCGGTATGCTTGGGGCTGAGCGTGTTGTGGATACCCCGCTACGGCGCGTGGGGCGCGGTGTGGATGACGGTAGCATCGTTTGCCGTGCTGGGGGTGGGGGCGACAATCGCTTCCCAGCGCGTGTATGCGGTTAGACATGACGGCTGGAGCGTTGGGCTCGCGCTGCTCATTGCCGCAGTGCCAATAGCCTATCATTACTGCGTTCACCTTACGGGCTGGACGGACCTCACCGCCAGGCTGGTGCTTGCGGGGCTGCTGAGCGTGACTTCTGTTGTTTGGCTCCTGCGACGCGAGATCATCCGCCTGCCGTTGAAGCAGATTGCGAGCCGATGGTTACCTCTTCTTGCTGGAGGACGATGAAAGTGAAAGTACTATACCTAGAAACCCCTTCGGGTTACGGGGGTTCCATGCAGAGCTTGTTGGAGCTGATCGCCTACCTCAGCCCGGAGATCATCCCTATCGTGGCGTGTCCCTACGACCCAAGGCAGTATCGCGACGTGCCGGATAAAATCCAGTGGGAGCTGATTACCTCACCGAAGCCTTGGGGAGCGCACGGCTATCTTCGTCTTTTAACGCATCAGCTGGGCTGGTATCGGGTGGTGCGGGGATTGACGGTAAAATATCGCCCCGATATCGTTCACTTCAACAACACCTTCTTCGGCTGTTTCGGGGGAGGTGTTGCTGTGAAGCAGAGGGGCATAGCAACCATCGCGCACGCGCGTGGTTTTGTTGCCTCGCGAAGGCTGGCAAGGCGTGTCGCGCGATACTTCGACTACCATATCAGCGTTTCGAGGGCAGTGGCTCAAAACCTGATTGAACACGGCGTGAAACCGGAGAAATGCCAGGTGATTTATGACCCAATCGTGGCTCCGACGGAGCTTCAGCCTCCGCAGAGAACAGCGGGGCGGGACATCCCCGTGGTAGGGATGGTTGGCATGCTGCAACGGTGGAAAGGGCAACACGTGTTCATTGAGGCGCTTCACTTACTACGCCGGCGGTCGGTGCATTTTCACGCCAAAATCGCAGGCTCGGAGCCTTTTGGTCCGCGGGGATACCTGAACCACCTCCAGATGCTGGTGAAGCAGTACGAACTGACAGACAGGGTAGAGTTTCTAGGCTACGTGCGCGACCCGTTCCGCGTGCTAGCTGAGCTGGACATTGCGGTACACGCTTCGATTGAGCCTGAGCCTCTGGGGCGTGTGGTGGTGGAGGCGATGGCGGTTGGTGTTCCTGTGGTGGGCACAGATGGGGGCGGAGTGCCGGAGATAATTGAGCACGGGGTTACCGGGCTACTGGTGCCGATGGGCGACGCAGAGGCGATGGCAGAGGCTATCGAGCAGTTGATCCGTGATCCCGCTCTGCGTCAGCGATTGGGGAAGGCAGGGCAGGAACGTGCCCACGAGATGTTTGATCCTGTGAAACACGCCCGAGCGGTGGAGCAGGTGTATGGGCGGGCACTAGGAGCACATGGTAGCAGGACGGCATAGGTGTGGAACAATCGTACCAGGTCTAGAGTGCAGCGGAGGTGCCGGATGATTCTTAGACTATCAATGAACCTCATGCTTCTGAGCGTAGTGGCTGTTTCGGCATCGGCTCAGATGCTGAACCCCGAGGTTGTTTGGGCTATGCCGAAGTCGGCGCGCATCAAGTGTGTGACGACGACGCCTGGAAGAATGACGGTGGAGTATGGTACCACGCCAGCGCTTGGGATGACCTCCACCCCGGAGATGCGGGACTGGCCGAACACCGACGTGACGCGCCACTATGTGATCCTCAAGGGACTTCAGCCCGATACGCAGTATTACTACCGGGTGCGGGTCGCATTGCAAGGCGGCGGCGAGGAGGTCAGTGCGGTTCAGACCTTTCGCACGTTCCGCGCCTTCTCGCACGTACTCCCAACGGTTCGCTATTCCTCCTATCTCATCGGCGGCCCCTGGTCCGCCGGTGATAGAAACGCCCCGTATCACGACTGGAACGCGGCGCATTACGACCTGGATATCGCTTATATTGTGGAGAACGCGCCTGCGTTGAAGCGGCATAATCCCAACGCGGTCTGTCTCGTCTATGATAACATCACGAATATGTATGCCGCAGCTAGGTGGGATGTCGCCTACATGAACGAGCATTGGATGAACTGGGCGGACCAGCGGGGGATCCGCTATGAGCACTGCGCGCTTCACTATGCGGTAGACACTAAGGTCAACTTGCGGAGTGATCCCCAAGAACGCGGGTTCGATACCGTGGTAGTCTCCTGGGACTATGGGATCCAGCGGATAGACCACAATTCCTACTATCTACCGAACCGGGTGGGTTGGTTTCTTGTGATCGGTTGTGTCTTGCGCTTCGATATCGTCTATGTCACCCTGTCTAATCCGGCCGCCGGGGGCTATACTGGGGTTTGGGAGTATTGCAGTGGTGTCGACGCCGATGGAAAACCGATCAGTTGGGCACCGCTGACGATCGTTGCGGATACGACGGAAGTCGGCGGGACCAAGTTTGCACAGAGCGGGTATGTTCGTTTCGTTCCGCCGAAGGAGCGCACGGAATGGGTTCGCGCGCGGTGTTGGGACGGTACCGGTAGTAGCACCGCATTTACCGAACCATGGAAACGCTTCTTCCTGATCCGGTTCCGTGTCACGAGTGTGGCGAGTAATTCTCCCCGATTGGTTCAGACCAATCAGTGCCTTCTCAATGAAGATTTCGTGACCCGCACCGCAGACAATTACTGGGTTGTGCCGGGGTGGGACAGCACTTGGGAAGGGGACCCGGCGAACAACGGCGACCCGGAGTACAATCCGAATCCCCCATCCTCTGGCGGCTTAGGGGTGGCGAAGTCTGCGCGGTTCAAATGGTGGAGCAGGATCTGGTACTATCGCGCAGACATGATGCGGTTCATGGTTAATATATTCAACTCCTACTATCAGCAGTGGTTCACGGGCGCGTGGCTGACGGAACGCGCGTCCTTGCCGGGTGTGGACGGGTGGTATTGCGATAACTACACTCCCAATACCGCGCCGGAGAACCCCCTGGACCCGGCGCAGACGCGCACCTTGGAGTTGGGCGTCTTTGATAAGACAGTTTATGCCAAACAATTCTCCGAGGTGTTGGAGCAATGTAGCATCGCACTGACCGCGATGGGGAAACTCTCTTGCGCGAACAACTTCTTCTTCCTAACCCCATCTGACCAATGGAGTAACAACCGAACGAGCACCAACCCCGACCTCCTGTGGCAATATCTGGCACCCGGCATTGCCAACCGGGAGATATCGGTGGTGATCTGGTACTACTATAACGCGAGTCAGTATAGTCCGTTGAACACACTGTTTGCCGAGGCCGCTTTATGGGCGGACAAGGGACGGTATGCCGTGCCGATCTATGCTTATGACACTGCGGTTAGGCAGGTGACGAACACCCGGGAGTGGTGGGAACGTGAGAAGCTCTTTGCGTTGGCTATATCCTTGTTGATCAAAGATGCTGAGGATGAGTATGTGTATCTCAATGCCTGGCATCGGAACTTCTATTACGGGGAGTATCTGACCGAAACGGGGCCGAATACTGCGAATACCTACTATGTGGCTGGCGTTCCCAAGCAGAAGGCGTATTACATCGATGCGGCCCAGGTAGACTTCGGTCGGCCGGTGACGGATGTTCCCGCGGGTTACACGCAGTGGATTGCGTATCCCGGCTCTTGGAGGCCGGGTATCATCCCCGGCTTGTATGTGATTCACTATACCGATCGCGCCCCGGCCTATGACAGCAACGGGAACTTCCTCGGCAACACTGCGAAGACCTGGTATTTTGCGAGGCGGTATGAGCGGGCGTTAGTGGTCGTGCGCATCGGCGATCTTAGTGGGGTTCGAGATGACCGGAGCATGAACGATGCCACCGCGTTCGACCTGGGTCGCGCCTACTACCTGTTGCGTGCGGATGGCACTTGGGATTCCACCGCCCCCATCACCCGCCTGAACCTGCGTCAGCAGGAAGCGGCAATACTCATCCCCGCTGCCGGTCCCCCGCCGAGCAACCCCGAAGTACGGGTCAGCATTTCGGTGGACAAGACGAACCCGAAGCCGCTGGATGTGGTGACGGTGACCATCACGGCGCGCAATGTCGGAAACGCGGAGGCGAAGAATGTGAGGATTCAACACAATATCCCCAGCGAGGCGACCTACGTGCTGGGTAGCCTGAAGGTGAATGGCGCGACTGTTGCAGACCCGGTGGATACCACAAAGATCGACGTGACAATACCGTCGGTGCCTGCGGGCGGGCAGGCGACCGTGCAGTTTCAGATGGTGATTCGGTAAGATGGACGGACGCCCTTTGCGCATCCTGCAGGTGCTAGCAGGCTTGCATCTGGGCGGCGCGGAGCAGTTGGTGGCGTCATTTGCGGGTTGGCTCCGCGCGCACGGGCATGAGGTGCTGGTGGCGAATCTGACCAGCGGCCGCACTCTGGTGCATGCTTTCCACCGCGAGGGGGTCACCGTGGTGCAGACCGAGAACAGGGGACCTATAGCACGCTTCTACCCCATACGGCTGGTTCGCCTCATCCGCCAATTCCGTCCCGATGTAGTGCACTGTCACAACACCGCCTGGTTGAAAACCGCCATGGCGTGCCGATGGACCCATGTGCCCTGCGTGTTTACTCTGCATAGCTATCACGAGATGTGGCTTCGGGAACACGCCCGGTATCTGCGTCACGCGGCAGCGGTGACAGACTTTTGCGTGGGAGTGGCACCGGGTATAGATCGACTGTTTCAGGATATCCTGGGGATGCCTACGCAACGTACGCTGTACATTCGCAACGGCGTGCCCGATATCTTCCTAAGCCAGCCGCCGCCTGTTGACTGGAAGGCCCCTGTGCCAAGAGATGCGTGGGTGGTGGGTATGGTTGCTCGCTTTGACGGGCATCATAAGGACCAACCGACGCTGGTGCGAGCGGTACAGATGGCGCGTCAAAGAGTCCCCAACCTGCATCTGGTGCTCATCGGCGATGGACCGCACCGCCCGGCGGTGGAAGATCTGGTGCGCGGGATAGGAGCCGAGGAATACGTGCATTTTGTGGGTCTGCGTGAGGATGTCGCGGTGTTACTGCATCACCTACACCTGTTCGTGCTCAGCTCTACTCTGGAGGGCGAGTCGCTGGCGATCCTGGAAGCGATGTCGGCGCAGAGACCCATTATCGCTACGGCGGTGGGAGGCACGCCGGGCTTGCTGGCGAACGGCGAGTGCGGTATACTGGTTCCGCCCGGCGATGTACCGGCGATGGCGGAGGCGATGGTGGATTTGCTGACGAATTCGGAAAAGGCGCGGGAACTGGCACGCCGTGCCCGCCAGCGGTTCTTACAGGGATACACCATCGACCGCATGGCGGAGCGGTACCTGGAGGTGTACCGGCAGGCTATCGATGGACGAAGTAGTCGCAATGATGCTAGTGATTAGTAGTGCCTGTCTGTTACCGGTCGTTCTGAGCGAGGCAGAGAATCTCTGAGATGCTTCACTCCGTTCAGCATGACAACAAAGACGGGGTGCAAAGCTGGCGTCAGCATGACGTTCTGTTGTCATTCTGAGCGAAGCGAAGAATCCCAACCGAGATGCAGAACTGCGTGTAGCATGACAAGAGGGTTGTCGCTCAGCATGACGACTGGATGAGTGTCGTGCTGTCATCCGTGAAGTCATGTACCGGAGGGATAAACGAAGCATGCGTGCGATT
>Ga0209989_100153_pt1 | contig 12718 bp, 8 predicted proteins | sample Antgeofumaro1A2B_FD_188083 | JGI IMG/M metagenome (GOLD analysis project Ga0209989, IMG submission 188083) | Geothermal fumarole subsurface microbial communities from Mt. Erebus, Antarctica - 1A2B (SPAdes) (version 2) | ecosystem: Environmental > Terrestrial > Volcanic > Fumaroles | place: Mt....
GTTCCTGCGCCGCTGCCGCGGTTTGGAGCCAGTCCGGTATCCGCATCCGCTCCTGGAGCCGGTCCTCAGGGACACGTACGGACTGATGCTCTACGAAGACGATGTGCTGCGGGTCATCCAGACACTGTCCGTCCTACCGCGCCAGGAAGGTCGGCGCTGGTCACGCAGTCTCCAGGCACAGTCCCGCGGAACAGACTCATCAGCGGCGGGCCGACTAGAAAGCCCAGTGCATTCCACTCCGCCTGCCAGCGTTGCCAGGGCGTATAGTCTTCGGGACGCCAGGAGTATGCCTGGAGCAGATGGCATTGCCAGGGGAAAAAGCACGCGCGTTGCTCCGCGGCTGTACGGGCACCGGTCAGCTCGGCTTCGAGAGCGAGCTTCGGCCGGGTTTGTCCGGTGAAGTCGAACGCGCCCACTTCGATGAGCCGGCCCAAGGCTTCCGGGCCGCAGGGGATACGTCGCCGGAAATCGCTCAAACTGGCGAACGGACCGCGTCGGCCACGTTCGGCCAGTACGGCCTCGCGGGTCGTTTCATCGAGGCCGGCTACGGCGCCTAGCCCGGTGCGAATGGCTTGGTCCTCGCGACAGAAATCGCGTGCCGAACGGTTGACGCAGGGCAGTCGGATGTCGTATCCGGCGTGCTTGATGGCCTCTACATATACCCAGCGCGGGTACATGCCCTGGTTGTTATTGAGCGCTGCCACCCAGAAATCCAGCGGCCGATTGGCTTTGTACAAGGCCAGCTCCCAGGCGATCAGCCCATAACTGACGGCGTGGCTTTTGCAAAAGGAATAACGATTGAACTTAGCGATCTGGACCCACACTGCCTCGGCGACCGTTCGCGGAATGCCCCGGCGCTGACAGGCCGTCAGGAACGTTCGGGCCACTTCGAGGAGATCCGCGTCGGATGCCTCGGCACGCGTAGCCTCTTTGCGCAACCGGTCCGCTTCCGGAGCGGTCCATCCGGTCAGTGTCTGGATGACCCGCAGCACATCGTCTTCGTAGAGCATCAGTCCGTACGTGTCCCTGAGGACCGGCTCCAGGAGCGGATGCGGATACCGGACTGGCTCCAAACCGCGGCAGCGGCGCAGGAACAGATCGCGGGCCCCGATGGCCGCAGCGCCCGGCCGGATCAGGGCCAGAGCACGGACGATGTCTTCCAGACCCCGCGGCTGCATCGCCACCAAAAGATGCCGCATGGCCGGCGATTCCAACTGATTGATACCGAGGGTATCGCCACGCTGAAGCAAGGCCACAGCCCGCTGTACTTCGGTGTCGCTCCAGGTACCGGCTGCTGCCGCCGCACAGGCCTGACGTACTTCGGCTAGTGTCGCCAGGGCGCGATTGCCCAGCAGATCTATTTTCACCAAGCCGATCTGCTCGATGCCGTCCTTGTCGAACTGAGTGACGACCACTCCCTTGGCGGAGCGCTCCAGCGGCACGTAATCCCGTACCGGTCGCGGGGTGATCACCACGCCGCCGGGGTGGATGCTGAGATGGTGCGGCCGGCGCAGCAGCGTGCGAGCATCGGCGAGTAGTTGCGCCCACTGCGTTGGGGCGTCGGCGAACTCGCGCGGCGTCGGTCCGACGGGGCCCTCGTCCTGCAGGAGCGTTTCGATGCGCCGGTCGAGCCCTTCGAGCAACCGGGTGATCTGCGCATTGGACAGCCCATGGGCGCGTGCTGCCTCGCGGAAAGCCGAGCGCGGCTGGAGCGACAGATGCGAACTGATCATGGCGGTGTACGCTTCCCCGTAGCGCTGGCACACCGCCGCCAGTACCGCGTCGCGCACCTTCCAGTCGAAATCCAGGTCTATGTCCGGCAGATCGGGACGCCCGGCATGCAAAAAACGCTCCAATTCCAGACCGAACTGCATGGGGTTGATATCGGTGATACCGAGCACGTAGCAGACCAACGAATTGCCGGCGGAACCGCGGAGTGCCATCGGCCACCCCTGGCGTCGTGCTTGCCAGGCGATGTCGCGAACCACCAGAAAATAGTCGGCCAAGCCCCGCTCGGCGATCAGTGCCAGTTCTTCTTCCAGTCGCGTTTGTGCTGCTGTCGAGGACTCCAAGTGCCGCCGACGCAACCCGCGTGTGCACAAGGCACGCAGATATGCCAACGCCGAGCAGGAGCGCGGCACACGCGCTGGGGGCAGCACCACCCCCCGCGGCAACACATCCGACCGGCAGGCCTCGGCCAGTTGCATCGTCTGCACACACGCTCCGGGCAAGTCGCGGAACAGCGCGCGCAAACTCTCCCGATCCGGCATGTGCGTCACAGGTACTTGCGGGCTCGCTGCGGCCGTCCGTTCGAGGAGCGTGCGCTGCCGGATGGCACGAACCAATCGCTCGACGCGGCGGCCTGCCGGCGTTGCCCAATAGACCGGGACGCTGGCCACCGCTGCCAGCCCCCAGCGTGCTCCCCACTCCAGGAGCTGGCGCTCGCGGTCTGGCCGACGACGCGGGCGCACCACCTCCACCCACAGCCGCGTGCCGAACGCCTCGCGCAGTGCCCCCGGTCCCGCCGCCGGCAACTCCGGTCGGCCCGATGCACCCGGCACGAACGTTCGCTCGCTGAGCAACACATGCAGCCCCTGTGGTTCGGCAACCAGGGCCTCGAGCAAATCGTCGTTGTCCAGATGCAGCCGACTCAGGATGCGGCACAGACTGACGTACCCGGCTGGCTCGGCCACCAGCACCGTGCAACGCCGCTGCCCCTGAGCCAGACAGGCGCCTACCAGCGGGCGGATCCCCTCGGCTCGTGCTGCCTCGACGAACCGCACTACCCCGTACAGATTGTTGCGATCCGTCAGTGCCAGGGCAGCATATCCGTATGCGGCTGCCTGCCGGACCAGTGTTTCCGGACTGTCCACACCTTCCAACAAAGAATAAAAGCTATGGACGTGCAGCAGCGCCATCGGGGGGCTTGCCATGGACTCCTCCGTTTCTTCTGCCCCAGGCAGGCTGGGAAATCCTTGTCAGCTCGCCCCTGCTTGTGCGCGCTGGGTGTCGCAGGAAGTTCAGCGGGTCAAGCACGGCGTACGCAGCCGCAGACGATCCCGATCGTGGGCCAACCGCTGGAACAGTGCCAACTCGGTCCCGCTCACCAGCGATAAAAACCCGAAGCGCCGACGGATCGCATCCCGGCAGTGCTCCAGCTCGTCGGCGCGCTGCGCGCACGCATCCGCGAACAAAAGCCGCTGCACCGCCACGGGCACCACGGGGGCCAACTCGACCCCCAAAAGACGCAACGGCAGTCGGCGCGTATACAGACGACAAAACCGCTCGCGTGCCGCTTCTTTCAGCACGTCGCTGCTTTGCACAGCCCGGGACCAATGTTCCCGACCGGACGTCGTCCGATAATCGCCGTAGCGCAGTGTCAGTGTCAGACCGCGGGCGCCCAGCCCCTGCAACCGCATCCACGCGGCTGCCCGGTCCACGAGATAATCGAGCATGGCCAGCACAAAGGGCAGCTCCCCCGTCGGCGGATCGAAACTGGTGCGCCGACCGATACGCTGCGGCCGCTGTTCCGATGTCACCGGTCGCTCGTCGTGCCCCCGCGCATAGTCGTGGAGCTGCACGCCCAGGGTGCCGAAAAGACGTCGCAGCCACGCACGCGGTACCGCTGCCAGTTCTCCCACACGCCGCACGTTCAGCCGGCCCAATCGGGCCTCGGTCCGACTGCCTACCCCGGGCAGTACGCGCACCGGCCAGGGTGCCAGATACTCCCGTTCACTTCCCTCCGGCACCTGCACCGACGGCATGTGCCAGATCTCGCCCTCTTTGTCCTGGCGCGTCTGCCAGGCGTGTTCTTTGCGTTTTTTCACGTCCTTCGTAGCCACGGCTGCTACCAGTTTGTTGCAACCGACGCCGATCGAAAGGGTCATCTGCGTCTCGGCCTGGACTTGCTCGGTCAATGCACGCACCATCTGCCTGGCAGCTGCCGACCCGACTGCCACTTGCCCACTGACATCCAGATACACATCGTCCAGAGCCGCAGATTCCACCAGCGGCGTCCACTCGCAGCACACAGCCAACAACCGACGCGCTGTTTGCTCGTAGCGCGGGTATTCCCCGGGCACGACGATCAACTCGGGACACCGCTGGCGCGCCTCCGTCAGACGCATGGCCGTGCGCACCCCGTAGCTGCGCGCTTCGTAGCTGCAACTGGCGACCACCCCCGTCCCCACAGCCACCGGCTGACCGCGCAACCGCGGGTCGTCCCGCTGTTCCACCGCCGCAAAAAAGGCATCTATGTCCAGATGCCAAACGGTCCGTCCGCTCTCCGGTCGCTTCTGCATAGCAGCCTCCGAACCTCTGCCGTCGGGCGTTACTGTACATAAGTATACTTACGCCCCCCGACCCCGACAAGAGGCTGCTCGCCCAGCCGCGACAGGCCCTGCCCACATGCCGATGCCGGCCCTGCACCGCTACCGATCTGCCAATGCCCCAGACTACGGCCCGCAGCACATACATCGGCAAGTGCCCATCGAAAAGATACCGACCCCAAGCGGTCCGATGCCCGCTCCTCGGCATCGTTGCGATGCCCTTAGCAGCAAGCGGTACAACGGCGCACGTCCTGGATAAATTGCCGCTCTGGACCTTCCGGCAAGAGATAGGTCCAGCCGACACGCACTTCTACCCTCAGGGTCCCGTGGCCAGTCCCTCTGGAAGCATCTTTTCTCCCTGCAGCCACACAAGGCACAAGGACACAACTACCGTAAAAAGTCAGCGTTTCCGAGCTGCCTTAAACGAACAGCGCCGCTTCCAGTGTCAGGCCGGGGCCGAAGGCGAGCGTAACGCACGGCGGGGCAGCACCGCTCCGACGCAGCCGCTCGAGCACAAACAGCACGCTGGCAGACGACACATTGCCGTACTGCTTCAGCACGTCCCAACTAGCCCAGCAGTGCTCGTCGGTAAGGCCCAGTGCCTGCTGCGCTGCCTGGAGAATACGCGGGCCGCCTGGATGGATCGCCCACGAGCGTACGTCGCCCAGGCTCAACCCCTGACGCCCCAGCCAGGCTTCCAACCATGGCCGCACGTGACGGCGCAACGTGCCGGGCAACCTGGGACTGAGCGTCATTTCGAATCCATGGTCGCCTATGTGCCAACTCATCATTTCCGATGCCTGGGCGAGCAACACGCAACCCGTGGCGCGCACGGTCCAGGACTGCGGCTCGGGAGCGGACTGAGCTGCCAACGCTGCCGCACCGTCGGCAAATAGGCAGTTGCCCAGGTATCTTTCGGGATCGGTGCCGGCATAATGATGCAGGCTGCATAGCTCCACGGCGCACACCGCTCCCCAGGCGCCGGTACGACATTGCAGCAGAGCGCCCAGGACGCGCAAGCCGTCTATCGCACCGTGACAGCCCATGTAGCCAACCTGCACGCGCTCGACGTCGGGGCGCAAATGCAACGCGTCAACCAGAGCACAGTCCAGCCCGGGAGCGAAAAACCCGGTGCAAGTAACCAAGACGAGATAATCCAGTGCGTTGGTTGGGCAGCCGGCCGCCTCGAGTGCGGCACCTAGCGCTTGAGCAGCCAAAGGAGGTGCCTCACGGGCGAACCGCTGCATACGCCAGCCGGTGCTCGGTACCGAATCCGCTGACCCATGCACAGCGGCTGCCGCTTGGGCCCACGCTTCGAACTCCTGCCGCGTCAACACACTGTACCGCCGAGCGATACCGGTTTGCTGGAAAATATGTTCCCAGGTGCGCTGCTGGTGCCGTATCGGCTCTTGGGCGTACCGGAGGAAAAGTTCCGCCGTCTCGTTCTGCTCGTACGCATGGGCGGGTACAGCCGTGCCTATGCCCCGACAAACTACGTAGGTCACAGGTATGCTCCTGGTGCCCACAGGTGGTAGCCGTGGATCCAGCGAACGATAGGTTGTGGCCAAAGCCGAGCCAGGCGCAGCAGCCAAGGCACAGCAGCCGGACAATTCAGCAAACCGTGAACGGTCCATTGCTGGTAGCGTCGGCTCCGGGTCAGTTGCTTATAAGCCTGCTGCCACTGCTGCGGCAACGCTCTCGTCCAGCGCCCACGCTGAAGGAGCAACTGGCTCAAACGAGTCGCGCCCTCCAAAGCACATGCGATGCCGTCGCCCAAGACCGGCTCGACATAGGCAGCGGCGTCACCGACGACAAAGATGCGCTGCCAGGCAACGCGGCGACGGCAGGCCAGACCCGGCGTCCCCTGCCACGGCCCCGTCGGACGAAGTGGCCCAAGCAATCCGCAGGCCGATCCGATCGCCTCCAGCCTGTGCCCAACCGGTCCTCGACCACGCCGCGACAAGGCCGCAGCCAGGTGTACTTGGCCATCTTCCAGTTCGACCAAGCCGAGGTAGTCGCGGTTGCTGTATGCCAGGATAATTTCGCCCGGCGCGGGAGCCGGCGGGGGCACGACACAAGCAGCAACGCCCACCCGGCCAGTGGCATAACGCACCTGCCGCATTGGCTCGATCCGCTGCAGTGCCCTGCCTGCAACGCCGTCCGCCACAATAACCACTTTGCCGAACACCGCTTCCTTTATTTCGCTCCTGTGCAGGAGGACGACTTGGCTGTCCTTTTCACACGGCGGCAGCTCTGCTTGCCACCCAAGACAAACGCACGCCCCGGCTTGCCTGGCCCATTGCACCAGCCGATTGTCGAGGGTTCGCCGCGACAAAGCCAGACCACCAGGCAACGGCAAGATAGCTTCCAGACCGGGCACCAGCAGCCGGACGTGAGTGAGCGGCTTGCCTCCTTCCAGGACATGCTCTACCTGGTAATGGGACAATAACTCCAATGCCCGCGGACTCAGACAACAGCCACAAGCCTTGCCCTCTAGCTTGGTCTTACGGTCCACCAGAAGCACTTTCCATCCCCGGCGGGCCAGCAATGCGGCCGAAAAGCTTCCCGCCGGTCCCGCGCCGACCACCACAGCATCCCAGAACCGGTCCACAGGATTGCTCTCCTACACGCGGTGCCTTGCAGGGTTACCCTGCTCCGCTTCGGGTCGAGGCGGCGTTGGCTCCGCCGCTGCGCGGCACGTAACGCAACAGATACCGGCAGGGGAACCAGCGCAGAATACGAAAATCCCGCCAGCCAGCACGACGCGCCAGATGCGCCACTTCCGCCACGCTATAGGCGGCCCGAACGGAAACGGGACCGTCGTAGCGCACTATCGGACTGGATACGAGCAAGCGCGTCGCCAGCCAGACCAATCCATAATGCAGCGCTGACCGCTCCAGATCGCTCACCAAAACCAAGGCCCGGGCTGCGTGTGCCATCTTTTTTAACAGCCGTATCGCATCCGCCTCCACAAGGTGGTGCAAGAAGAGCGAACACATGAGGATATCGAAGTTTTCGGGCAGCGGTTCGGCCAATAGATCGCACACAAAAAAGTGAACCGGCACCTGGCTAAGCTCTGCCTGGCGCTGGGCCCAACGGACGGCGGTCGGGCTGCGATCGCACCCGGCGAGTTCCAGGCTTATCCCCCGCTGCCGTGCCCAGCGCGCTAAAGTGATCGGTATGTCGCCGCCACCGGTTGCCAGGTCCAAGCAACGCAAAGGCCGTGCACACTTCTGCGCCAGCGGGCCAATCTGCCTCCACAGAGCCCAGGCTGCCAGACTGGAGCGATTCAGTCGTGCCAGGTCGGCCAGCGCCTGTTCATGCTCGTGGCTCGGCACATCCGCACGATCCATCAGCTCAGCCTGACATCGGCGTGCGCTCCAATCGGCCACATGCCGTCTCCCTGGCTGCGTTCCGAAAGGTGCTTCTCAGTTACAACGCTCCAACTCCGGCAAAAGTTCGGTCTTGACTCACTGCTCGCCTTAGCGGCGCTCGATCGCATCTTGCGCTACCGGCTGCCAGCCTGTGCGGCCCTCGGAGGCATTGTCTTTCCTGGCTGTCCCTTTTCGGTGTCAGCCTGGGGATGATTTCTGGGCATTGGCAGCTCCCGTGTGGGCGGTTTTGCTCAACAGCAAGACCCTGGCGCACGCTGGCCGCCGTATGCATTAGCCCATCGCACCCACGCCGCCCGTGTTCCCAGTTGCCCGATGCACCAGGCCTGGTCGCGCGCCGAGGTCCCCCACATGCCTGCGACCGGCGAGCATCCCCCAGCTCCTACGATCGGCGAACTCATCCACCCCGCTGCTGCCTTTCTTCAGCCGTCCAGGAGAGCACGCATCACCACACCCGCTGTCCGGCGATATAGACTTGCTCGACCTGCAAGTTCCGGTTCCAAACGACGATATCGGCGTACTTGCCGACTTCCAGCGAGCCGCAGACTCGCTCTAGACCCAGAATGCGCGCCGGCGTCAGCGATGCCATATGCATGGCATGATGCAGAGGGATGCCCGCCTGCACATGCAAGGTGCGCACGCCGTGATCCAGTCCCATGACCCCCGATGCCAGGGCGGTGCCCTCGCGCGTCAAGCCGACACCATCCGCCTTGCGGACCGGTTGCCCACACTCGATCGGACCGAAGATATACTCTCCATCTGGTTGATCAACGGCGCGCATGGCATCGGTGACAACGGCCAATCGCTCCGGACCCTTGATCTTGTACGCCAGTTGGAGCAATTCCGGGGCCAGATGCTTGCCGTCGGCGATGACTTCCGTGGTCAACTGATCGAAGTACAGCGTAGCTTCGACTACGCCGCCGCGCATGGGATAGTTTTGGGTCGAGCGCAGGTGCGCACGATCCGACATGGCACAGAACAGATGATCGGCATGACGCACACCCCAGCTCACGGCAGCCGCCACCTGGGCAAAAGTGGCATGACTGTGTCCCACGTTGAAGCGCACGCCGCGGGATACGTAAGCCCGCACCAATCCTTCGATGCCAGGCACTTCAGGAGCCACCGTCACTGTGAGGGGAATACGGGCGTAATAATCCAGCAGGACCTTGGCCTGGTCGTCCTGTGCCGACACGAATTCCCTATCCGGGTGGCAGCCCCGCGCATGTCGGGCGAAAAACGGACCATACAGATGAGCGCCGACAATGCGCGATCCGCCGGTGTCACCCCCGTAGAGAGCAACGCAGCAATCCAGAAACCGGCGATAATCCTCGCGCCGGGCGACCGTGCTGGTCGGCGTCAGTCGGGTCGTCCCGTGCCGGGCATGGCAGCGGCACACCGTCCGAAATGCTTCCAGGCTGCCATCCATAAAATCGGCGCCGTCCCCGCCGTGAACATGCAGGTCTATCAAGCCCGGACCCACGTAGTAGCCGGATAGATCGAGGACGGCGGCGCCCGTCTCGGGCACTCGCCCGACTGCCGTGATGCGCTGGTCCTCCCAGCGAATGCTGCCGGGACGCAATCCCTCGGGAAGAATCAGTGTCGCATGGGCCAAAACAGTCGGCATCGGCTCGAGCCCCGTAGCCCGTACCAAGGGCGCACTAACAAGTATATTGGCCCGACGCACAAGTCGGGACAGGGGATACAGTCACTTTCCTTTCTCTGGCCTCGACGCATGGGGCAGGCCGCGAGCAGGTGTTCATAGAGTTCGGCGCGTGGCGGGGCATGTAGGACGCGGTCAGGCCTTGTAAATACGCACGCAGGCCTCCTTGTGAAGTGCTTGGCCGGACAGCGCATCGGCGCGCGTAGGTCGCAGCCACGCATCGGCTGTACCCCGGCCGCGGGCGCGTGTACCCAGCGCCGTATGCCCAAAACCGTGTCGCAAGCCCACCACCTCGGGATGCATGCGGCGCGACAAATGCAGTCGGGCCTTTACCCGTCCCTAGGGCGATTCCACCCACACTTCATCCCCCTCCGCAAGCCCCAGACGCGCCGCCGTATCGGGATGGATGATCAGCGGATTGTCCGGCTTGATCTCCAAGAGCCAGGCATTGTTCTGAGTCGGCGAATGCGTGTGGCTGGCCTCTTTCCAGTTGATCAAATAGAGGGGGTATTCGGCGGAAGGCTACCAGTCGCGCGGCACATACACGGGGAGCGGATCTACTGCGCGCCCCTGGGCATCGCGGACCTGTGCCAGCCACGGTGAAACCAGTTCGACTTTACCCGATCGGGTAGCGAAGCCGCGCACGGGGCGACCGCCGACGACAATACCGATCGGCTTGCCCCCTTGGGACTTGGGTTTGTCGTATACGCGCGTCCCCTCGGCGCTCGGATCGCCGTCGAACCAGGCGCTTTGCAGTTGCCGCGGCTTCAGTGGCTCGGCGTATTTTTCGTAGCGCGTCCCCTGCCAATCCACCCACACTGCGCCGGGCAGCGCTTTGAGTTCCTCCAAGGTAATCCCAGGCGCTCCCTGTTTGAGCTCGTTGGATAGGTACTCCTCGTACCAAGCAGTCGGATGCTCGCTAGGCTTGCCCGAGAGCGGACCGATGCGGAAAAAATCCCGGCCGTGCTTGTCCTTCAGGCCCAGCTGGCGTCCCAGCATGATCACCGTTTCGTACTCGGCAAGCTGACCGAACAGAGGCGGGACCACCGGTTGACGCAGCCCCAGTGCTGGCCAGGTGACCCAATGACTGTTCAAGTCGTAGCGTTCCAGATAGACCGTGCCGGGCAAGACATAATCGGCCAGATGCGCCGTTTCGCTGAGCATAGTGTCAATGACCACCAGCGTTTCCAGATTGGCTAGCCCGCGTGCCACCGTGGCGCTGCCCGGAACCGACATCATCGGGTTCTGGAAGACGCAGACCATCATTTTCGGGCGGTACGGTCCTGTGCCTTCGGCCAGATTGGTGAACAGCTGGCAGTACACGCCGGACTTGTGACCCAGCGGGTATTTGTCCAGTTCGTCGAAGCGCGGCTGTGCGAGGCTCTTTTTGGCCACCTCGTCGGGCTCGACCTCGACGTGTTTGTTGCCGCGTTTGTCGGGCAGGATCAAGGTACCAGGACGATCTATGCCCCCGACCAGGGCAGCGAGAGCGGCGATGGCACGGCCCCCTTGCACGCCGTTGGAGTGATGCCCCGGACCGCTCCAAAAATCCACACAGGCAGGACGGTACGTGCCCAGCTCGTGCGCCAGCCGCTCGATCGTACGCGCCGGCACCGAAGTGATCGCTTCGGCCCATGTGGGCGTCTTGTCCCGCACATAGTCTGCATAGGCCTCGAACCCCACGGTCCATCGGTGCACGAAGTCCCGGTCGTACAAGCGATCGCGGATCAGGACATGCCCCAGCGCCAAAGCCAGGGCACCATCGGTGCCAGGACGGATGGGTACCCAAGTATGCGCCTTGACCGCCGTATCCGATAAATAAGGATCCACCACCACGATGCGCGCCCCGTTCTCGACGGCGCGCGTGAAGATACGCGGCAGGTAGATCCATTTCATGGCCGAGGTCGGATTCCACCCTCACAGCATGATGTAGCGCGACTGCACGAAGTCGGCGAGCGGACGCTCGTCGCCCACCACGCACAGAAACGATGCTTTGCGGCCTACGTCGCACAGATTGGAGTGCATGCCGTAGTTGGGGGTGCCGTAAAGCTTGCAAAAATCGGCCTGGATATGCGTGAACGAGTGGTCTTCGCTGATCCATAACAGCTTGTGAGCCTTTCCTTGTTCGCGGAGCTGTCGCAGCCGCTGGGCGATCTCCTCCAGCGCTTGTTCCCAGGTGATCTCCTGCCAGCGCGGGTCGGCGCCCACCGATTTGTCCGGATTGGTGTGCTTCAGCGGCCGACGCACCCGTTCCGGATCATACAGCTGCAGGATCCCGGCGTTGCCCTTGGCACAGATGGCAGCCCCTTCCCCGCACCCGTGCTCCTGGGTATACCCGGCAAAAAAGTCGCTGGAAATGTTCGAATAGTTGTTGGGATTCCACGGGTTCGGCTCGATTTTGACCACTTTCCCTGCAACGACGTGCACGAGGATGCCGCACTGCCCGCCGCGCATATTGCAGCAGGACGGGATCCACTGTCCGGCGCCGCGGCCCCAGACGGCTTCGGCATCTTGCTGCCGGGCCAAGGGATGCTCTCCGGTGCCGCATCCCGACAAAGTCAACGTCGTCCCCCCGGCAGCCGCACTGCCCCAACGCAAAAAATCGCGTCGCGTCACTCCCTTATCTTCCACTGGCATAGCCGACCTCGTGGCTTCTTCGCAGGTATGGTTGATGCTCTACCACCGGCAAAAACCTCAGTCCCGCATAAAAAAGCAAGGCCATAAAACCGATGATGGACCAGCTCGATAGCCACTCCACCCAGTTGGGCACATACAAAGACGCCAGTCGTGCCGAGGCGATCGCCTGGTCATAGCCACGGAAAGCCGGTACTGCCAAGGCGGGTATGACAATGTTGAGCCGCACGCCGAAAATACCCACGACCACACACAAGCCCATCAGCCCCAGGCGCACCGTCCCTATCCTGTGCCGCGCGACGCTCATCAGCAGCAACGGCACCACGGCGCCTATCCCCAGTTGCACGATCCAAAAAACCCACCAAAACGGCCCAAAGGCGATCAGCCGGTACGGCTCGACATGGTCGGGGATGCCCCCGTAAAATCCCGTCAAAAACTCCAAACCGAGCAGGATCAGATCCACCACCAGAAAGCCGATCGTCAGTCGTGCCAGCTCTTCGAGCAACTGCCGCTGCCGTACCGCACGAGGCAGCACCAGCGCACTCAAAAACAAAGGCAGTCCCCCGCCCGACGCCAAGGCGGAAACAATGAAAACCACTGGAAAAATCGGCGAGCACCATACCGGATGCGCCTTGACCACCGCGAATATGGCGCCGGTACCCCCATGTACTCCCAGCGCTACAGGTATGCCCGCGATCCCGACC
>Ga0209989_100154_pt1 | contig 12689 bp, 12 predicted proteins | sample Antgeofumaro1A2B_FD_188083 | JGI IMG/M metagenome (GOLD analysis project Ga0209989, IMG submission 188083) | Geothermal fumarole subsurface microbial communities from Mt. Erebus, Antarctica - 1A2B (SPAdes) (version 2) | ecosystem: Environmental > Terrestrial > Volcanic > Fumaroles | place: Mt....
ATCAGTTCCACCCCCAATGCCCCTCGCGTAATCCGCCCGCCTTTAAGCAAGCGGTTAAGGATTCGTTTGACCTCGTTGATAGGCAAAGCGAAGCCGATGCCAATGTTCCCCCCTTGTCCAATAATGAGGATGCTGGCGATGACAACCACCACCGTTATAACCAAGTCGCGAGGGCAGGGTTGTAACTCGTTCCCTTCCGCATCGCGCAAAACTCCCGCAAGGAGAAGGATGAAGTCCACCAACGCCCAAAGACCGAACCCACCGCAAGTGACAAGTTTGAGGATGCCCAAGCCGATGTAGCCCAAATAGAAACGGTCAAGCCCAAAGAGACCGAAAAACCACGCCAACAACGCTGTCACAAGGAAACTTTTGCCGTGGGCAGCGGGAACTGGTTGCGCTGTCGGTGGCGGCGGGCTCACAGGGCGAGGGGCGGCGGAAGGCATTGCTCCCATTGCACCGCTTTTGAGGGGCGCCATGCATTTCCAACAATACACCCGCTCGTCCAAATTTTCCGTCCCACATCGCGGACACTTCATCCCGCTTCCCCCTTGCAGCGCAAACCTTCCACTTGCTGTCCCTGACGCTAAAATCTTGCCACACCAGAATGGAGGAAGCAAGCATGCGAGCACCCTCAAAGCGACGACGGTTCATCGGTTGTCTGACCGTTTTCCTGTTGCTGGCGGCGGGCGGGTTCCTTGGGCTGTTCGGCACATGGGGACAAGTGTCAACGAAAGGCATCATCTCTTCGGAAACGCCGTTGGCGCTGCACGGTCCGTTGCAACCCGACGACGCTGGTTTTTCGGCGCTGTGGGATGCTCTTGTGGCGGGAGCGGGGAAAGAGGCTCCATTGCTTGCTGTCGTGTTGAAGTGGTTGGGGCGTCCTCGCGAAGTGACCTTTGCCTGCTACCGCATTGACAAAAATCCCATCAGCGTCGTCGCTATCAACTTCCCGCGAGGGAGCATCTTGTTACGGATCCCTTTCCTTTTCGGCACCGCCCATTATCGCGGTGCTCGCTTCTTAAGCCTTCCAGGGCTGACCATTGGCGTTTACGGCAGCACTCTGCTGCTTGCTGACGACGCAGCGACTTTCTGCCACGCTGTTGACAACCTTTTGCGAAGGCAAGAGAAAGCAACACCGCTGCCCATCAAGCACAGTTTCCACTACCGATACGACTTTGTGGGCTTTTTCCGCCCCCACGCTTTGCCCCTTGACAGCAAGGTAGGTGTGTTTCCTGCCGAATTGGCAGAAATCGGAGTTGACATTGAGGACGCCGATAAAGCACGGTGTGAGGTTTTTTGGATTTGCCAAAGCAAGTGGGAGGCGGCAATGCTCTTGCGAGGTTTGCCCCGTTTAGAAGCCGCTTTGGCGAAAGAGGGGCACTCAAAAGGCATCCACGCCACTTTCCGAACTTCCCATGAGAACACCTTCGTTTGGTGGGAAATCCGCCTTTCGGGCATTCAAGCCCTGTTCCAATGAGTTTGCTTGCCGTTTTCGGACTCTTTCAAAAGTCGTAGCGGTCAATGTTGGCTTTCGTGAACTTCATGGGCGGACCAAGTAGCACTTCGTCGCCTTTCACTTTGCGCTTGCCCAATCGCCCTGCCACGAGGAACTTGCTGTGCGGCTTGAGGGTGCCGTCGCAGAGGGCACGCGCTACATAAACGGTCAAGTAACCCAAGTCAATGGGGTTCCACAGGATGACGGTTTTGACCGTGCCATCGTGCACATACTCCCGCATGCTCTTAGGCGTGGACAAGCCGACAACCGCCACTTTGCCCTTCCTGCCCGCTTGGCGGACGGCTTCGGCGGCACCGGGGAAAGCGACAGACGAGATGCCGAAAATGCCCCGCACCTTAGGGTAGGCTTTCAGGATGTCCATCGTGACTTTGAAGGCTAACTCCAAACTCTCTTCGCTGGGCTTGACCGTGAGCAAACGCATCTTGGGATAACGCTTCGCCATGTAGGCTTTCATCCGCTTCAACCACTCGCTCTGGTTGGGAGCGGTGAAGGAACTGGTGACAACGGCGACGGGAGCGTCTTCGCCTACTTGTTTTGCCATTTCGTCTACCAGTGCCCTTGCGATGTCGTCGTAGGTGGCTTGGTTGACAAAGAACTCGCGGGCATCCCGCTTCGCATCGGCGTCCCAAGTGAGGACGCGGATGCCGTGCTTCCTCGCTTTTTTGAGGGTGGGGGCGACAGCGGACGGGTCGTTGCACGCGACCGCAATGACATCGGGCTTTCGGGCAATCCACGCTTCAATCAACTCCACCTGCCGCTCCACTGACGCTTCCGTCGGACCTTCGTAAACCAACTTGACCATGCCCAACTCTTTGGCGGCTTCCTTTGCGCCCCGCTCGCAGGCATTGAAGTAGTCAATGCCTTTGATTTTCGGCACCATCACGAGGGTGATGAGTTTGCCCTTTTTTGGAGCGGGAGCCGAAAGCAAAAGTCCCGCTAACAAAATGCCTGCCAAACGTAGCAATCGCCCCATCCTTCATTCCCCCTTTCTTTAGCATCGTCCCGTAAAATTTTGCGGCGACGCCCCACCCGCTTGTGCCATTCGTCCACGCAAGTACTCAGCGCAAATTGTGGCGTGCCGTTTTAATAAAAGGCGATGGCACAATTTTGCCGAACCCAACGGAAAGGAGGCAAGGGGATGGTGATAGACGAGCAAGGAAGCGAGCGGTTGAAATTGCGCTTGGACTTATGGCAACTGGAAATCTTTTGCGCGGTTGCCGAGCACCAAAGTTTTTCGCGGGCGGGGGAGGCGCTGTTCATCAGCCAACCCACTGTGACCACCCACATCGCCGCTTTGGAGAAGCGGTTGGGTGTGAAACTTTTTGACCGCACCACCCGCAAAGTGACCTTGACGCCCGCTGGGAAGTTGTTGTATCGGCGGGCGAAAGCGTTATTGGCGGAGCACGAAGCGGCGTTGCAGGAATTGTCCCGCTTTCAGGGCGGCTTGATTGGCTCAGTGGTTTTCGGCGCCAGCACCATCCCCGGACAGTATTTGCTGCCTGCTGTGATGGCTCAGTTTTGTCAACGCTTTCCAAAGGTGAGAGTGACCATGCGTATCTCTAGCAGCCAACAAATTTTGGACAGGGTGGCGATGGGCGAGTTGGAATTTGGCGTGGTGGGCGTTAAGCCCGACGACCCGCAGCTTAATGCCTTCCCTTTATGGGACGATGAGGTCGTGCTGATTGTGCCCACTGAGCACGAGTGGGCAACCCGTTCCTTTGTCCCCCTTGATGAGTTACGATCGCAACCCTTCGTCTTCCGCGAGGAAGGTTCTGGCACGCGCCAAACCTTTGAGCAATTTCTTGCCCAATACGGGTTTTCGCCCCGCCGATTGACCGTCGTTGCGGAAGTGGGAAGCACGGAAGCCGTCAAGCAGTTCGTCGCTGCAGGGAACGCAGTGGGCGTGGTATCCATCCGCGCTGTAGATTGCGAAACGGAAGCCAGGCGGTTGGCAGTGGTGCGCTTGCGGGAGGGACGCATTACCCGTCAATTTTTCGCTGCTGTCCCCACCGACCGCTCCCTTTCGCCCGCCGGCGAAACCTTCCTGCAATTCTTGCGCTCTCAAACAAGGTAGGAGTGCTTCAAAGCAAAGACGGAGGGATGGACCATGCGCGGCTTTTGGCTCGTGTTGCTGTTCGGATTGGCCGTGGGAGTCTTCATCGGCTATCAAGTGGCTCGGTGGCAAAAAGCGCCGACGAACGCTGAACTTGCTTTGCCCGTTGTGGCAGCGCCAGCGCGCGGGGCGACGGAACTTTCAGCCACTTTCGTTCGGGTCGCTAAGGCGGCGGAGCGCGCTGTCGTCCACATCGCTACGACCGCTCCCGTGCCCGAGGAGTATCGGCTCTTTCGGGAGTTCTTCTTCGGCGAACGGGTGCCAGAGCGCGTCCCTGCCAACTACGGTTCGGGCTTCTTTTTCCGCAGCGATGGCTATGTGCTGACCAACTTCCATGTGGTGCAGGGGGCAGACACCATCAAAGTGGGCTTGGATGAACGAACGGAGGTGCCCGCCCGCTTGGTCGGCTACGACCCTTTGATGGATGTGGCGGTTTTGAAGGTGGAGGGGCACTGGGGGCAAAAGTTCCCCCATTTGCCATTGGGCGACTCCGACAAATTAGAGAAGGGCGAATGGGTCATCGCCATTGGCAACCCCTTTGGGCTTGACAAAACTGTCACGGTCGGCGTGGTGAGTGCGAAAGGGCGCGAGTTTGAGGAGCTTAACGGACGACCGGCAGTCACTTCCTACATCCAAACCGACGCCGCCATCAACCCCGGAAACAGTGGCGGACCGTTGCTGAACTTGAACGGCGAGGTAGTCGGCATCAACACCTTCATTATTGGACAAGGGGGGAACATTGGCATCGGCTTCGCTTTGCCTATCAACGAGGTCAAACGAATCCTTAACCGCTTGCTTAAAGGCGGGCGGATTACGCGAGGGGCATTGGGGGTGGAACTGATGGACGCCAACTCAAAAGCAGCGCGGGCAGCGGGCATTCAAGCCGAGCAAGGCGCCGTCATCGTCCGTATGGCGCTGACCTCTCCCGCTTACCAAGCGGGGTTGAGAGCCGGCGATGTCATTGTCAAGTTCAACGGAGTGACCGTTCGGGATGCATCACACCTTCGCCGGTTGGTGCTAGGGCAGCCGGGCGGGGCGACGGTCAAGGTAGAAGTGCTGCGGGGTTCGGAACGGTTGGAGTTCACCGTGACTTTGGGAAGTCGGTGAAGGGGGAAGTGGCACTAAGCGGCGGCTGCTGTCAGTCCCAACCGTTCCAGAACTTCCCGCGCCAACTGGCGATAGGCTTCGGCAGCGACATTGCGCCCGTCGTAATGGATGATGGGCAAACCGTGACTGGGCGCTTCCGCCAACCGCACCGTGCGCGGGATAACCGTTTTCAGCACCCATTGGGGAAAGTGCTTTTGCAACTCGGCGGAAACTTGGTGCGCTAAATTCGTGCGGCTGTCAAACATCGTCCGCAAAATGCCCAAGATGGTCAAGGCAGGATTGAAAGCCATGCGGATGCGCCGAACCGTGCTCAGCAGATTGCCCAACCCTTCCAAAGCATAGTATTCGCACTGGAGGGGGATGAGCAAGTAATCGGCGGCGGCAAGGCAATTGACCGTCAAAATGCCCAACGAAGGTGGAGCGTCCAAAACTAAGAAGTCAAATTCGGGCTTGATGGGGACGAGCAAATCCCGAAGGTGTAATGCTCGCTCCTGTTCCCTCTCTTGCGCCAACTCGGCTTCCGCCCCCGCCAGTTCCGTCTCCGAGGGCAAAAGAAACAAGTTGTCAAAAGGTGTGGCGTGAATGGCTTGACGGACATCCACCAATCCGGAGAGGGCATCGTAAAGGTGCGGGTGGGCAGCGCTGCGATGGAAGCCAACTCCCGAAGTGGCGTTGGCTTGTGGGTCGCAATCCACTAACAGCACCTTCCTGCCCAACTCCGCCAGACAAGCGCTCAAGTTGATAGCGGTCGTAGTCTTGCCCACGCCGCCTTTCTGATTGACCACCGCCACGATGACACCCATGCGCCGTCACCGCAAAAAATGATGCAACGCTTCCCCTTCCATCCGCTACCGTCCCACCGTGCAACAATTTTTAAGAGCCCGCAAAACGAGGTGATAACCGCATGCGCGTTCTGGTTGCCGAAGACGAATTTCTGGTGCGCGAGGAAATCAAGGCGTCCTTGCAAGAGTTGGGGCATCTGGTCGTCGGGGAGGCAGCCGATGGGGAGACCGCCTTTCACCTTGCCAAAACCCTTCGCCCCGATGTCGCCGTGCTGGACATCAAAATGCCAGGCAAGGACGGCATTGAGGTGGCGCGGGAGTTGGTCAAGGAAGGCATTTGCGCTGTCGTGCTCTTGACGGCTTACGCTCTGCCCGAATTCGTAGGGCGGGCGCGAGAGGCCGGTGTCTTCGGCTTCTTGACAAAACCTTTTGACCCGAAAGGGCTGGATGCCGCCTTGCAAATCGCCACCGCCCGTTTCCACGATTTCCGCCAGTTGCAAGAGGAAGTGAGCCAGTTGGAGGAAGAGTTAGCGACCCGCAAGTTGGTGGAGCGGGCAAAAGGGCTGCTTATAAAGCACTACGGCTTGAGTGAAGACGAAGCCTACCGATTGCTTCAGCGCCGCAGCATGGAAACCCGAAAGCCCATGCGCGAAGTGGCGGAAGCCGTGTTGATGGCGTTGGAATGGCTGGAAGAGCCAAAAGGGCGAAAGAAGCGGTGAGTTTCCCCGAACGAGGGGGAGGGCTATGCGCATTTTGTTCGTCAGCGAATGCTACCGCCCCGTCCGAAACGGTGTTGTCACCGTTGTGGATACCTTGACAGAACAACTGCGACGTCGGGGGCATGAAGTTTTGATTGTCGCCCCACATCACCCGAAGGCAAGGAGAGACCTTGACGGTGTGGTTCGGGTGCCGTCTTTGCCCAACCCTTTCTACCCCGACTATCCCGCTGCCATCCCTTGGGCGCAGGAAGTGCCTCAAATCCTTGACACTTTCAAGCCCGACATCGTCCACACCCACTCCTTCATGTGGTTGTCGCGGTTCGTGCTTAAGAACGCCAAGCGATACGGCATCCCCGTCGTGACGACCTTTCACACCCTTGTTACTGAGTATCTGCACTATGCCCCTTTGCCCCTTTGGATTAGCCGTCCTTTCATCGCCCGTTGGTGCGCTTCCTTCTGCAATGCCTGCCAAGTGGTCATCATCGTGTCTCCTATCGCAGAACCACTGCTGCGCTCCTTTGGAGTCACCACGCCCATTGAGTTCATCCCGACGGGCGTGGATGCGGAGCAATTTGGAAAGGGCGATGGTTTTCGGGTGCGGAAGGAGTTGGGCATTCCCTCAACGGCGAGCGTGCTGCTCTATGTGGGGCGCATCGCTAAAGAGAAGAACATCGCTTTCCTGCTGGAAGCCCTTGCCCCCGTTCTGGCGGAGCGACCCCGAACTTACTTGGTGTTGGTGGGTGAAGGACCGGAAATGGCGGCGATGAAAGCGCAAGCCAAAAACCTTTCCGGCGGCGAGCGCATTTTGTTCGTCGGAAGTCGCCCCCGCAGCGAAATCCCTGACTTTGCCGCTGCTGCCGATCTCTTCGTCTTTGCCTCCACAACGGAGATGCAAGGGTTAGCCGTGACGGAAGCGATGATGGCAGGGTTGGCTGTTGTGGTCGTCGGAGAAGGCGGAATCCAGCACTTTGTCAAGGACGGGGAAGTGGGCTTTGTAGTGCCGTGCGATAAAATTGGCTTCGCCAATGCCGTCCGAACTTTGCTGGACAAACCGCACCTGCGGATGGCGATGGGCGAGCGCGCCCGCACTTATGCGATGCAAACCTTCTCGCTCTCTGTCTGCCTTGACCGCTTGGAGGGCGTTTACCAACGGGTCTTGTCAAAAGCGACCGAGCGAGTTTGAGAGGGAGATGGGAGAGGGTAAACTGCCAACGGCAACCGATGATTGTCGGTGGCGCAAGCATCCCGCTTGTATCACTGAAAAGGGCAACCGAGACGGTTGCTCTACCGTTTTTCGGGGGTGTTTGCTGACTTGGTGACTTTTTGTCAACACTGCGGCAACGCCATAAGGGATGGGGTGGAGCAGTGCACTCATTGCGGGGCGCGACTTAACAATGGGGCTTCTTCCCTTTCTCCCTTGCCCCCTTCCGAGCCCGCCAACCAATTGCCGCCAACAACTTCCGAAGAGTTGCTCACGCAGGCGATGAAGTTGGCAGACCAGGAGGCTTACGACGATGCGATTTTGTTTTGCCGCCGCGCTATCCATTTGAAACCCGACTTCGCCCCCGCCTATGCTTTTTTGGGCGAGATGTATGAGCGGGTTGGGGAGTGGACGAAAGCGTTGGATGCCTTTGAGAAAGCGTTAGCGCTGGACAAAAACTATGAGCCTGCCAAGTTGGGCAAGGAGCGATTGTTGAAATCGCCTCCCCCTCAACCTGCCGAGGCAACTGTCGCAGAAATGAAAAGTCGTTGGATTTGGGCAGGGCATCCGCTTCCGTTGCTAGGGGCGACAGCGTTAGTCGTCGGGTTGCTGTTTGCGGTTCGGATGGTGGTTCCGCCCGTTCCGAAAGGTGCTCCCACAGTTTCGCCCCCGCCCATTACCTTAGCCCCCTCCCTGCATCCCCCAACGCCTCCGGCGACAGTGCCGCCCATGCCCGCTCCCGTTAAAGCCGCCATCAAGCGCGGGATGGAGGCTTTAAACGCCAACAAACACGACGAAGCCATCCGCTGGTTTGAGCGAGCGCTTGAGTTAGACCCGAACAACAACGAAGCCCACAGTTGGCTCCTCATCGCCCGTGCGATGAAGGAAGAAGCGCAACAACGCCCAACGTCCCCCATCATAGCGGCTCGCCCTACTCCCGCACCTTTGCCCGTGTTGCCGCGCCCATCGCCGCAGGCCCATGAGGCTTCCAAAGAACCGAGCGCACCAACCAGCCGTTCTTCGCCCGAACGGACTTCCCCCGTTCCCCAACAGTGGCGATCTCAACAACCGCCGCAATCCCAGCCCCCGCAACCATCGTCAACGCCTCCATGGGGCTGGCAACCACAATGGACACCACCGATTCCGATGATGCCGCAAGGAGTACCCGCCAACCCACCAACGATACCGACGCAACCCGCAAACCCGACAACTGTGCCTGTGCCCACGCGTGAGCAGCCGTCCGCTCCCGCATCCAGTCAAGTCCCAACAATCCCGCCGCCCCCGCCCAGTCCTGAAGAGTTGGAACGGCAAGCGGCACAGAAGATTTACGAAGGCGACTTGACAGGAGCGGTGGAACTTTACCGTGCCCTTCTGGCACGCGGGGTGAGTGTTGACCGAGAGGGCTACATTCGCCAGCAATTGGCGTTGGCATTGCAGCAGCTTAGCCGCTACGGAGAAGGCGCCGATGAGTATGAGCGGGCTATCGCTGCCTATCGGCGTCAAATAGAACGGGGCATCAATGTCCCCGCCGCCCAACGCGGGATTGACGCTTGCCAACGGGGATTGGAAATTTGCCGACGGATGGCGACGAGGTGACAACCTTTGCGACGGACACTTTCGCTCCTTTGGGCACTTCTCTTTGCCCTTTCCGCTGCGGCGCAAACGGCTCCTCTCTTGCTGCTCCCACCACCCCTTCCGCCTGTGAGCGCAGAGGCGCAAGAGACCTTGACAAAGGCTCTGCCGCTCGTTTGGCAGAAAGTTTTCGGCAAGTGGACGGTGGTGACTTTTCACCGTGAGTCGCCGTCCTTGCAGCGAGCGAAACGGGAGGGCAAATTGCCTCCTGAAGCCTTAACAAAACCTTACGAGCATGCGGAACGATTGTGTGCTATTGAGGGCGCTAAAGCCGCTTTGTGGGTGCGGGTGACCCGTGCCGACGGGAAAATGCCCCAAGCCCTTGAGGTGCGCTTGCTCGTGCCTTTTGATGCCCGTTTTGAAACGGACTTGACGGAAATGCCCGTAACCGAGGAAGAGCGAAAACGGCTCCGACCCTTCTCGCCCCGCCCCCCTGCTCCCGAATGGGTGCTCGCCCTTCGGTTGGGACAGTGGCTGCAAGAGACTTTGACGAAACCGTCAGAAACGGGAGCAGCGCCATCTGAAGAGACGCCAAGCGATTTGAAAGGTGTGGAAGCGCTGCTGAAAGAGGGCAAGTGGGATGAAGCCGTTCTCGCTTTGAGCCGTTTGATTGCCGAAACGCCCACTGACCCAGCGCTCTATCTGCGGCTCGGTCAGGTTTACGAGGGGCGAGGGCGTTGGCAAGATGCGCTGCTGGAATACCGACGCGCCGTGCAATTGCAGCCAGACTTGTGGGAAGCGTGGAAGGGCATCGCTCGCACCGCACGGGAACTCAATCGGAACGAGATGGTTTTAGAGGCGGTGCGCCAATTGCGTAAAGCCCCTGAAGTGGAGCCGTATTTCCTGTTGCTCGGCTCGCGAGCCGCTACTTCGCTGGCGGAAGCGGCAATTCGGCGCGGGCGTGACCGAGAAGCGGAAACCTTCCGAAAGGAAGCCATTGAGTTGGATGCAGCCCTTTTGCCCTTGAGCGATGAGCCCATGACACTTCTGGAAGTCGCTGAGCGGCTGTTGGCGCATGGGCGTCCCAGTTTGGCGGAGAAGGCACTGATCAAACTCCTTCCGAAATTGCCTGCCAACGGGAGCCTTCAGGAGCGAGTGCTGCGGCTAACGGGCACTCTCAAGCGGTTTGACCTTTCCTACCAGGTCTTGACAGAAACGGCAAAAACCCAACCATCCCTTTCCCTCGGCACAGCGTCATTCCGCATTGCCCTTGCGGCAATGGACGCACAAGCCGTTCGGCTTTTTGAGCGCGTTCGTGACGACCTTTCTGCCTTTGACGCTTTGAAGTTGAGCAAAGACGATTTGTTGGCTCGGCTGCAAAAAGTAAACGCTGATGCAGAACAACTGATGCGCACTGCCCATGCCTTAAAGCCGCCTTCCCCTTTTAGCCGCACCTACGACCGTCGGTTGCTCAGTTACGAGTTGTTCCTGCAAGCCACCACCTTGCTGCTCCAATGGGTGGAGCAGCCCGACGACTTGACAAGACGGCGCGCTGTCGTGCTCTTTGAGTTCTCCCGCACCGAGTTGGAGCAAGTTTGGAGCGAAGAGCGGCGGTTGCGGTAACGCCTTCCCCTAGGGGCGGCAAAATTTTTTTCGGGTGATGCCCATGAACCCGATGGAGACGCTTGGTAAGTTCCTGCTTGGACTTGGCACTCTCTTCCTGCTCGTTGGTGGGTTGCTATGGCTGGCAGGCAAAACGGGGCTGAGTTGGAAGCCCCTGCCCGGCGATATCGTCGTTCGCCGAGATGGCTTCACTTTCATCGCCCCCATCACTACCAGTTTGCTCCTCAGCGCCCTCTTGACACTGTTACTTTGGCTACTGAGCATGGCGCGACGGTGAGCAAAATCACTGCCGACAAAAGGTCGGCGGCTGTGAAAACAAAACAGGCTTCGTTCAGCAGACCCCGACTTCAGTCGGGGACAACGCCATCGGAGTGAACTTGGGTGACCGAAGCGGTGCGGTTGGAAGAGTTGGACTATACACTGCCGCCTGAATTGATTGCACAAGAGCCGATAGAGCCCCGCGACCACGCCCGCTTGCTGGTGCTGGATCGGGCAACGGGGCAGATGGAGCATCGGCGTTTCTACGAGCTCAGCGATTACTTGCAGCCGGGGGACGTGCTGGTCATCAACGACACGAAGGTTATTCGCGCCCGATTGAAGGGACTTCGTCCCGACACGGGTGGGAAGGTGGAAGTTTTGCTGTTGCGTCCCGATGAGGAAGACCCGCACCTTTGGCGCGTTCTCATAAAGCCTAGCAAGCGGGCAAAGGTGGGACTGAGGCTGCGGTTCGGCGAACCGCCTGACCAAGTGGAAGCGGAAGTGCAAGAGCGGTTAGCAGATGGCTCTTATCGTCTTCGCTTTGACCGCCCGCGAGGTGAGTTGCTGATGCTACTGGACAAAATCGGCGAAGTGCCTTTGCCGCCCTACATCAAAACCAAGTTGACCGATGACCGACCGTACCAAACCGTCTACGCCCGAGAGCCGGGCTCGGTCGCAGCGCCGACGGCAGGATTGCACTTTACGGAACGCCTGTTGAACGAGTTGCGAGCGAAAGGGGTTCAAATCGCCCGCATCACCTTGCATGTCGGCTGGGCGACCTTCAAGCCGATCACGAGCGAAATCGTTGAGCAGCACCAAATCGGCGAAGAGTTCTATCGCGTCCCGAAAGAGAGCGCTGAAATCATCAATGCCGCATGGGAGCGGGGTAAGAAGGTCGTTGCCGTCGGCACCACTTCCGTGCGGACTTTAGAGACAGTGGCAGTGAACTACCATCGTATAGAACCGCGGGAAGGTTGGACGGAACTGTTCATTACCGTCCAGCACACCTTTAAAGCCGTTGACGCCCTTATCACTAACTTCCACCTGCCTAAATCGTCCAACCTACTGTTGGTAGCGGCTTTTTGCGGCGGGATGGAGAAATTACGCCCCACTTATGAGGAAGCCGTTCGGCTGCGTTACCGCTTCTACAGTTTCGGCGACGCCATGCTGATTTTGTAAGGGCGAGGAGGCGACCAACTTGGCGAAATTGGTGCGGTTCGGCGTGGCAATGGAAGATGCCTTGTTGGTGCAATTTGACCGCTACATCCGCCGGAAAGGCTATCGCAACCGCTCCGAAGCCATCCGCGATTTGGTGCGAAACGCAATGGTGCAGGAAGCGTGGGAGCAAGAAAAGGGTGAGGTCATCGCCGCTATCGCCTTCGTTTACGACCACGAAAAGCGAGGGCTTTCCGACCGATTGACAGATATCCAACACCAAGCCGTCCCCATGATTGTCTCTTCGCTCCATGTTCACCTTGACGAGCACCACTGCTTGGAAGTTGTCGTGCTGCGGGGCAAAGCGACTGCCATCCGCAAATTAGCATCAGCGATATTGGCGCTCAAGGGCGTCTTGCATGGCGGCACCATCGCAACAGGCATCCCTTTTGAGGGAACAGGAGGCATGGGGAAGCGGGGAAACAGGCAGCAATCGCACCATAGTGGGATTGAAACCAAAGTGCTGCCGTGACGGTCAACCCACCCAACCGAGGCTGTGCAACAGGAGCAACAACTGTTTCGCTACGAACCCGCTGAGGAAAGCGAAGGGGAAAATGAAGCCTGCCATGACAATCGCAGCCCG
>Ga0209989_100156_pt1 | contig 12655 bp, 10 predicted proteins | sample Antgeofumaro1A2B_FD_188083 | JGI IMG/M metagenome (GOLD analysis project Ga0209989, IMG submission 188083) | Geothermal fumarole subsurface microbial communities from Mt. Erebus, Antarctica - 1A2B (SPAdes) (version 2) | ecosystem: Environmental > Terrestrial > Volcanic > Fumaroles | place: Mt....
CTAGATGGGGTCTCCCTCACCGTGGCCGGCGTGGAGAGCTGCCGGTTTTTCGTCACCCTCATCCCCCATACCCTCGAGGCGACCACCCTGGCTGAGTGGACGGAAGGGCAAGGGGTGAACCTGGAGGTGGACCTCATCGCGCGCTACTTGGAAAGGCTGATGGCCTTTGGGTCGGTTCCGGAGGAGAGGCATGGCTGAGCTTGCCCGGACGGAGGAGCTTATTGGGGAACTTAGGATGGGCCGCCCCGTGGTTTTGGTGGACGACGAGGACCGGGAAAACGAGGGCGACCTCATCCTCGCGGCGGAGCATGTGAGCCCGGAATGGGTGAACTTCATGCTCAAGGAGTGCCGGGGGCTTTTGTGCGTGGCTTTGACGGAGGAGCGGGCCAGGGCGTTGGACCTCAGGCCCATGGTGGAGCAAAACCAGGACCCCCAGGGGACGCTGTTCACCGTGAGTGTGGACGCCAAGGGGGCCACCACGGGGATCTCCGCCTTTGAGCGGGCGGCGACCATCCGCCTCCTCGCCGACCCCGAGGCCACGGCCCAGGACTTCCGCCGCCCGGGGCATGTCTTCCCCCTCATCGCCCGAAAAGGCGGGGTGCTCCGCCGGGCGGGGCACACCGAGGCCACGGTGGACCTTTTGCGCCTGGCGGGGCTTGTCCCGGTGGGCAGCCTCATCGAGATCCTCAAGGAGGACGGGACCATGGCCCGCCTCCCGGACCTTTTGGCCTTTGCCGAGCGGTATGGGTTCAAGGTGGGTACGATTGCCGACCTCATCCGGTACCGCTTGGAAAAGGGAGACCTCTATGTCAAGCGGCTGGCGGAGGCGACGCTGCCCACCCGGTTTGGCGAGTTTCGCATCCTCGCCTACCGGGACACCCTCACCGGGGAGGAGCACGCGGCCTTGGTCATGGGGGAGTGGACTCCGGATGAGCCCGTGTTGGTGCGCATGCACTCCGAGTGCCTCACTGGGGACGCCCTTCACTCCTTAAGGTGCGACTGCGGCTTCCAGCGGGACCTGGCCATGCAGCGGATCGCAGGGGAGGGAAGAGGGGTTCTGGTCTACCTGCGCCAGGAGGGCCGTGGGATCGGCCTGGTGAACAAGATCCGGGCTTACGCCCTCCAGGACGAGGGCTTGGACACGGTGGAGGCGAACCTGGCCTTGGGCTTCCCCCCGGACCTCCGGGACTACGGGGTGGGGGCGCAGATCCTCTACGACCTCGGGGTCAGAAAGATGCGGCTTCTCACCAACAACCCCCGAAAGATCCGGGCCCTTTCCGGATACGGGATCGAGGTGGTGGAGCGAATCCCCCTGAGGGCGGGGGACAACCCGCACAATGAGCGATACTTGGCCGCCAAAAAGGAAAAGCTCGGCCACTGGATGGATTAGGGCGCTTCTCCTTTTGGTCCTCCTGGGGGCCCTGGTGGACCCCAGGCTTCCCTCTGGGGGCCGGACGGTCTACCTTTTGGACCTCTCCCCCTCCGCCCGGGAGGAGGCCTTGAGGCTTGCCTCGAGGCTCTCCGGGGTGGTCCTGGGCTTTGCCGAGGAGGTCCGGCGGCTTTCCCCTGGGGAGAGGCCCTTTTTGGGAGAGCGGACCCGGGTGGACCGGGCCTTCCAGGAAGCGCTCCCCTACCGCCCGGACCGGGTGGTTCTGATCTCCGATGGGCTTTTTGAACCGGTCGTTCCCCCGTTTCCCCTGTTTGCCCTTTACGTTCAGCCCAGGCCCTTCCTCGAGGTCCGCCTCGTCCCCCCGGCCTTCCCCCTTTTAGGGGAGACGGTGGGGGTGGGGGGTGCGGCTCTTCGCACCGGTGGAGGTGGAAGGCCGGGCTCTTTTGGAAGGGCCCGCGGGGACCAGAGCCTACCGGCTGAGGGTGGAGGGGGAGAGGCGGCTTTTGTACACCTTTCCCCTCACCGAAGCCGCCCAGGTCAAGGCGGTGGCGGAAGGGGGGTGGGGTCGGAGCGAGGACCGGGTGGAACTCAGGCCCCAGGACCAGGTCCGGGCTCTGGTTCTAGGGGACGAGGCCTTGGCCGCCCTTTTGCGGGCCCAGGGGTTTTCGGTGGAGGAGGGGCCCTTCCGTCTTCCCTTGGAGGCCGATCTGGTGGTGGTGGGCTTGGGGGTCTTGGACCTCCCGGAGGGGGCGGCCCGGGCCCTGAAGGATTACCTCGAGGCCGGGGGCGGGGTGCTTTTCACCGCCCAGGCGGTTTTCGGGGGATGGGACCGGGCCTTGCCTGAGCATCTGCCCCTGAAGCCTAAAAAGGCCGAAGGGGCAGCCGTGGTCCTTATCTTGGACACCTCGGGGAGCATGCGTGGGGAAAAGCTGGCCTTGGCCGTGGAGGGAGCGCTCCGCCTGGTGGAGGCGGCCTCGGCGGAGGACCGCCTCGGGGTCATCGCCTTCAGCAGCGAGGCCCGCTGGGTCTTCCGCCCTCGGCCCATGACCCCACAGGGAAAAAAGGAGGCGGAAAGCCTTCTCCGCTCCTTGGGAGCGGGGGGCGGGACGGTTCTAGGCCCTGCCTACCGGGAGGCGGTCTTGGCCCTTTCGGAGCTTCCCGGCCGGCGGGCCATTCTCGTCCTTTCGGATGGGGAGGTCTCCGATCCCAAGGAGCCCATTTTGGAAGAGGCCCGGCGGGCGGGGTTCCCCACCAGCACCCTGGCTTTGGGCCAGGACGCGGACAAAGCCTTTCTCAAGGCCCTGGCGGAGGCGGGGGGTGGGGCCTACCTGGAGGTTCTCGAGGCCCGCCTCCTGCCCAGGCTTCTTCTGGCCGAGGGGGAACGGGTCTTCAGGGAGGAGGGTAAACGGGGCCGGTTTCCCGTCCGGCCCCTTTCCCATCCCTTGACGGAGGGGTTTTCCTTTCCCCCGGTGGGGGTGCGGTTTCCCGCCCGGGCCGAGCCCTGGGCGGAGGTCCTCCTCCTTTCCCAGGGCGATCCCCTTCTCGCCTTGGGGGAACGGGGGGAGGGGCGGGTGGCTGCGTTGGCCACGGAGCTCTCCCTTTGGAGGTTTGAGGAGGTCGGGGGGTTTGTGGGGGGGCTCGCCAGGTATCTTTCCGCCCGGAGGACCCTGCGGGTGGAGGTGCAAGGGAATCGGGTCCTGGTCCAGGGAAGGCTTGAGGCCCCCAGGCTCTTGGCAGCGGGGGTAGAGCAGCCCCTCCTTCCCGTAGGCCAGGACCGGTACGAGGGGGTCTTGGAAGGGGAAGGGGTGATTCTGGATGGGAAGCGCCGGATTCCCGTAAGGACCCTTGCCTCAGAGTATCCCCCCCTGGACGGCCGGAAGGTTCTGGCCCAGATGGCGGAAGAAAGCGGGGGGCGGCTTCTTGCGCCTTCAGAGCTCGGCGCTCTGCCCAAAGTCCAAAGCTCCCTTCGGGAACCCCTCCTTTGGCTTGCCCTTTTCCTCTTCCTCCTGGAGCGCTTCGTGCACTATAGACTAGGGGTGTGAGGGCCTACGTGGATGGGGACTGCCCCCTTTGTCGGGCTTTGGGCCGGCTGGTTCCTTCCGTGCCCTACCAGGTGGAACTTCCCCCCGGGGTGAGCCGAAAGGAGGCGGAGGAGGCGCTCCACCTCTGGGACGAAAACCGGCTGTACAAGGGCTTTGACGCCCTGGTCCGTCTAGGCTGGGCGTACCCCCTCTTCTGGCCCCTCTATCCTCTCCTCCGCCTTCTTGGCTGGATGGGGCTTGGGGAGAGGATTTACCGGGCCTTGGCCCTTAGGCGGCCCAAGCGGAAAGGCCGGGGTTAACCCCGGCCCCTTGGCGGAGAGGGCGGGATTCGAACCCGCGAGGGAGGTTTAAGCCCCCCTACACGCTCTCCAGGCGTGCCCCTTCAACCACTCGGGCACCTCTCCAGCGCCCTTGAGTTTAGCAAGGGGCTTTTCCGGCGTCAAGGTAGCCCTTCCGGCTGTCCCAGTAGACTGGATGCGTGCGGATTCTCGCCGCGCACGAGAACCTGGACTTTGATGCTTTGGGCGCCATTCTCCTTGCCCGGAGGCTCTTCCCGGGGGTGGCCGTGCTCCTGGGGGGCCTCGAGGGCCATATGAAGGAGGTGGTGGCCCTTTTCTCCGACCACCTGGACCTGGTGCCCGTGGGCGAGTTGGACCTAGCTCGGGTTTCAGAGGTCGTCCTTCTGGACAACGCCAGGCCCGAGCGGATCGGCCTCCTAAGAAGGCTCGTCGGCCGGGCGCCCTTCCACGTCTTTGACCACCACCCCCCTTCCCCGGGGGATGTGCCCGCGGTGGGCGGGGTGGTGCGGCCCGTGGGGGCCACGGTCAGCCTCCTCGTGCCCCTCCTCGAGGCCCGGGGGGTGCGCCTCACCCCCTTGGAGGCCACTTTGGCCTACGCGGGGCTCTGGGAGGATACCGGAGGCTTTAGCTTCCCCTCCACCAGGGAGGAAGACCTTAGGGCCGGGGCTTTCTTCCTCGCCCAGGGGGCGAACCCCGCCCAGGTCCGGGACTGGGTGCGGGAGCGCTACCCGCAGGAGGCCCGCGCCCTCTTGACCCAGCTTTTGAAGAAGGGGCGGGTGGTGGAGGTGGAGGGGTTCCGCCTTCTCGTGGCCCAGGCCCAGGAAGAAGGGTATGTCCCCGCCCTCGCCCCTCTGGCTCATACCCTGCTGGAGCTGTTTGATGCCCAAGGGGTTTTGATGGTCTTGAAGCTGGGCCGGGATACCCTCTTCATCGCCCGGAGCAAGGTGCGCCTGGACGTGGGCCGGTGGCTTTCCGAGGTGGGGGGCGGGGGGCATCCTCGGGCGGCCTTCGCCCGGGTCCGAGGGGTGAAAAACGCCTTGCGAAAGCTTTTGGATGCCCTTCCACGCCACCTGGAACGGGAGCCTACCCTGGCGGAGCGGATGACCAGGCGGGTGGAGACCCTTTCCCCGACCACGGTCCGGGAGGCCCTTAACCTCCTTCTCGAGCGAGGGTACGGGGGGATGCCGGTGGTGGAGCAGGGCCGCAGGGGGGTGCGGGTCTTGGGCATCGCCCGGCGGCGAGACCTGGAAAAAGCTGTCCGCCACGGCCTCGGCCACCTGAGCGTGACCGCCTTTTTGTCCCGGGCGGTGGTCCTTCCCCCCGGGGCACCCTTGAGCAAAGGGGAGGAGGCCCTGAAGATGGGGGTGGGCCGGGTTCTGGTGGGCGAGGAGGTGGGGGAGGGGGAGCACCGGCTTTTGGGGATCTTCACGCGCACCGATCTCTACCGGACCGAGCCCCCCCGGACCCCCTCTCCTGGGGAGGAGGTCCTGAACCGGCTTCCCGAAGGAGCCAGGCGGGTTTTAAAGGCCCTGAAGGAGGCGTTTCCCAAGGGGGTTTACCTGGTGGGGGGGGCGGTGCGGGATGCCCTGGGGGGGTTTGCCCCGGGACCGGATGTGGACCTGGTTCTGGAGGGGCTTAAGGTGGAGGAGGCGGCCCGGTTTCTCGTGGGCCGCTTCGGCGGGAGTTACGGTCTGCACGTGGCCTTTGGCACCGCGCAGGTGCGGCTTCCGTTCGGCTTGGCGGTGGACCTGGCGGAAGCCCGGGAGGAGTACTACCCCTACCCGGGGGCCCTCCCCAAGGTGCGGCCCAGCTCCATTGCCAAGGACCTGGAGAGGCGGGACTATACGGTCAACGCCATGGCCTTGGCCCTGGAGGACTTCCGCCTTTTGGACCCTTACGGGGGGCTTTCAGACTTAAAGGCCCGCCTTCTTAGGCCTTTACACCCCCTTTCGTTTGTGGAGGACCCCACCCGGATCGCCCGTGGGGCCCGGCTGGCCGCCCGGTTGGGCTTCCGTTTGGCAGAGGAGGCCTTCCCCCAGGTTAAGCCGGCCCTCTTGCCTGAGGTTTTGGACAAGGTCTCGGGAAGCCGCCTCCGAGACGAGCTATACCTCATCCTGAAGGAGCCCGAGCCCACGCGGGCTTTGGAGGTCCTCGAGGACTGGGGAGCCCTTCGTCCCCTTTTTGGTCTCACCCCCCCCCGCAAAGGGCTTCTGGAGCGGGTCCCGGAGCCGGCCGCGAGGCCTGCCGAAAAGCTACGTTCTAGCGAACCTCTAGAAGCCCGCCTTCTCCTTCTCCTTTACGAGCAGGAGGAGCCGGAAGAGGTGGCCAGGAGGCTGGCCCTTCCCAGACGGCTCCTCGAGGGGGTTCGGCTTCTCAGGAACCCCCCTGAGGACCCTGCTCCTTTAAAGGAGGAACCCCTCCGCTCTGCCTTCCTGGCCCTTTTCCCGGAGAAGGAGGCCTGGCTTTACCAGGAGCGGCGCAAGCTCAAAGGGCGAGACCTTCTGGCGCTCGGGCTCTCCCCAGGGCCTAAGGTGGGGGAGATTCTGCGGAAGGTCGAGGAGGCGCGCGCCCGGGGAGAGGTGGCGAGCTTTGAGGAGGAACTCGAGCTTGCCCGTAAACTGATAAGCGATGGGACTTCTTGCGTACCTCAATGACCCGGCGGTTTTCCTGGTCGCCCTTCTTCTTGCCGGTTTGGGCCTTATGGCCCATAACCTAGCCCAGGCCTGGCTTGCCGACCGCTACGGCGATTCCGGGCCTAGGCGGTACGGGTTTTTAACCTTGGACCTTAGGGTCCACCTCGAGCCCTTAGGCCTTCTGCTCCTTCTCCTTTTGGGCTTCGGTTGGCCAAGGCCCGTGCCCTATAGGCTTTTCGGAAGCAGGGAGGCTCGGGTGGCCTTGATGGGGCCTTTGGGCTTTCTTCTCGCCGCATTCCTCTATGGCCTTCTGGCCCGCCTTTTGCCCTATCCCTTTGCGGAAGGGGCTTTTGTGGCCCAGAACCTCATGCTCCTCCACGCGGCCATCTACCTCTTTCCGGTGCCGCCTTTGGATGGTGCCCGGGTGGTCTATGCCCTGGGGGGCCGGGAGGCACGGCTTTTCATGGACCGGCTCGCGGCCTACGGTCCCTTGGGGTTTATCGTGATCTTCTTGGTCCTCTCCTATACCGGGGTGACGGGTGCGGTGGTGCAGGGGCTTGCAGGGCTTTTGGGCTACCTCTACCGGGCCATGGGGCTCTGATTATGATAGACCTTCTTCAGACCCATCCCATGGCCTTTTTTCTGGCCTTTTCGGCCCTTGTTTTTTCCTTGGTCCTTCACGAACTCGGCCATGCCTATGCCGCCTATGCCTTTGGGGATGACACCGCCAAGCGCCAGGGCCGCCTGACCCTGAACCCCTTGGCCCACCTGGACCCCATCGGGACCCTTCTCCTTCTCCTGGTGGGGTTTGGCTGGGCCAGGCCCGTGCCCATCTACCCCCCTCATTTCCGGAACTACCGCCTGGGGCTTTTTGTGGTCTCCATCGCGGGCATTGTGGTCAACCTGGGCCTGGCCGTTTTCCTTGCCCTTTTGGTCAAGCTCCTCTACGCCCTAGACCCCGAGGGGGTGGTCCAGACCTTTCGGGGCCTTGGGGGCTCGACCTATGGCCTACTCGCCTTAGGCTTTTACCTCACCGCTAGCATCAACCTGGTCCTCGCCGCCTTCAACCTGCTGCCCATCCCCCCTTTGGATGGGTCCAAGATCCTCCAAAGCCTCCTGCCCCTTTCCTGGCACCCCTTTTTGTGGCGCCTCGAGCAGTACGCCTGGCTCTCCTTCCTCCTCATCCTCACCGTCTTGAGAGAGCCCATCCAGGCCGTTCTCTCCTGGACCAGAAGCGCATTTTTTCAGCTGATTTTGGGTTAGTATAGCGGTGAGGAGGTGATTGGGTTTGGAACCTGTTCCCGCCAAGGACTCGGAGAAAAACTGGGCCATTGCGGCCCACCTGGCACCCATTCTGGGCTACTTCATTCTGATCGGGCAGATTCTCCTGCCCCTGGGCATCCTTCTTTTTGGCCCCAAGAGCGCCTTTGTTCAGGCCCACGCCAAGGAGTCCTTGAACGCCCAGATCAGCTACACAATCTACGGGCTCGTCCTTATTCTTCTCGCGATGACCATCGTGGGGATTGTCTTCGTTATCCCTCTCTTCGTCTTGGTGCTTTGGAACATGGTGGCGGCGGCGTTGGCCGCAGGCCGGGGGGAGGTGTACGCTTACCGGTTTATCCTCCGGCTTATCCCTTAAGAGGCCTCGAGCCAGGCTTTAAGGATCTGCAGGTTGCGGGCGTCCTCCTCGGGCCCCCGGGGGGTTTCCAGGATGAAGACCTTTCCCTGAAGCCTCGCGTCCCGCACCACCGCCTTCAGGGCCTCCCCCATCTGGCCCTGGAGAAGGTGGGCGTGGTGGTCGATGTGGCTTCCGAATCCCCCCACCGAGTCATTCAGGTGGATCACCGGCACCCGCTCAAGCCCCACCACCCGGTCCAGCTCCCCGATGACCCCTTTTGGGTCGTGGTGCAATGGGTAGCCGGCGCTAAAGGCATGGCAGGTGTCAAAGCAGGCCCCGAAGGGGGTGTCCTCCAGGAGGAAGGCCAGCTCCTCCAGCCTCGAGCCCACCTTCTCCCCACCCCCTGCGGTGTTCTCCAGAAGGAGCCTGGGCTTTTTCCTAACCCCCGCCAGGCGGAAGGCCTTAAGCGCTCCCTCCTTCACCCGTTCCAAAGGGCCTGAGCCCGGATGGACGACCACGTACTCGAGGCCCAGGATCTGGGCCTTTTCCAGATCGTCGGCCAGGCTCATCACGCTTTTTTCCCAGAGCTCCCCCGCTGCCCCCAGGTTGACCAGGTACGAGGCGTGGACCACCCCGGGAAGCCCTCCGGCGTTCTCCCTCAGGGCGCGGAACTCCTCGATCTCCCTGGCGGAAAGGGGCCTTGTCCTCCAGCTTCTCGGGCTTTTGGCGAAGATCTGGAAGGCGGAAAGCTCCAAGCTCAGGGCCTCCTCCACCGCACCGGCCACCCCCTTTTTCCCGGCGATGGAAAGGTGGAATCCGTACCGAATCACTCGAGGACCTCCAGGCGAACCGGGGTGGCGGAAAGGGCCCCAATGGCCTTGGCCGCGGCGTAGGAGAGGTCTATGATGTACCGCCCTCCGAAGGGGCCCCGGTCGTTGATCCGGACCACCACGCTTTTCCCGGTTTTTAGGTTGGTGACCCGGACCCGGGTGCCGAAGGGGAGGCTGGGGTGGGCGGCGGTGAGGGCATGCATATCGTACACCTCCCCACTGGCCGTCTTTCGGCCGTGGAAGCCGGGGCCGTACCAGACGGCGAGGCCCTCCTCCGGGTGTTTTCCCCCAGAAGCCACCGGGGGGCGCCCTTGGCGAAGCCGAAGCACCTGGCCTGGCTGGATCAGGTCCGAGGTGAGGCCGTTTAGCCGTTTGAGTTCCTCCACGCTCAGGCTGTGGGCCCGGGCGATGCGGAAGAGGGTGTCTCCCTTTTGCACCGTATAGGTCTGGGCGAAGGCGGGAAGGGCCAGGAAGAGGGCGAGGAGGGGGGCCTTCATACCTCGAGCCACCCCCTATCCAAGCGGGAAAGGAGCTCAAAGCCCGTCTCCGTCACCAGGACCAGCTCCTCCACCCGCACCCCCGCAAAGCCCGGGAGGTAAACCCCGGGCTCCACCGTGACCACCATTCCAGGCTCCAGGACCTCCTCCGTATAAGCGTTCAACCCCGGGGCCTCGTGCACGGCAAGCCCCACCCCGTGCCCCAAGGAGTGGGTGAAGTACGCCTTAAGCCCTTCCTTTTCCAGAACGCGCCGGGCCAGGGCGTCCAGCTCCTTCGCGGGCTTTCCCGGGGCGAGCTGGGCCAAGACCTCCTCCAAGACCAAAAGGACCGCGTCGAAAAGCCGCTTTTTTTCGGGGTCCACCCGGCCCACGCCAAAGGTGCGGGTCAGGTCGGAGTGGTACCCCTTATACCGAGCCCCGAAGTCCACCGTCACCATCTCCCCTTCCTGGATGGCTTTTTCCGAGGCCACACCGTGCGGCATCGCCCCTCGAGGCCCCGAGGCGACGATGATGGGGAAGGCGGTGGCCTCGGCCCCGTGGCGGCGCAGGTAGAACTCCAGCTCCAGGGCCAGCTCCACCTCCTTGACCCCGGGGCTGACCAGAGGGAGGATCCGCCGGAAGGCCTCGTCCGCCAGGGCCTGGGCCTTTTGGATCAGGCGGACCTCCTCAGGGGTCTTTTTGATCCGCAGGCGCTCCACAAGCCCACGGGTGGGTACCCACTCCACAGGGGCGAGCTCCCGAAGCTCCTCGAGCCGGGCGTAGGGGAGGTGTTCGGCCTCGAGTCCGATGCGGCCCTCCAAGCCCTCGAAGAAGGCTTTTCGCTCCTCACGGGTGAGGATTTTGAAGGGGATGCGGCTTTCCTCCTCCGCCTGGACCGTGTACCGGCCGTCTGTGAGAAGCAAAGCCCCTTCCCGGCTCACGTAGACCTGGGCGTCTTCGGGCGAGGAAAAGCCCGAGAGGTAGCGGACGTTTTCCGGCCTGGTGAGGTATAGGCCGTCCAGGCCTTCCTGTTCCAGTAGGCGAATGAGTTCCTGCACGCCCTAGAGCTTATCACGCCTTCTTTAAGAAAAACCGCACCCGGCCTTCCTCGTCCTCCAGGGCGCTTTCGTATCCCGCCCCTTCCCCCTGGGTGAAGGCCACCGCCAGGACCTCCTCAGCGATGCGGTCCTTGAACCGGGCCAAGGCCTCCTGGTAGGCCCCTTCCGCCTGATAGGCCACCCGGATACGGTCAGCGACCCGAAGCCCCATCCGCTTCCGGGCCTCCTGGAGGTGGCGGATGAGGTCGCGGGCCAGGCCCTCCAGGCGGAGGTCCTCCGTTACCTCCACCTTAAGCGCGGCCACATACCCCTTCTCCTCCAAGGCCAGGTAGCCTTCTGGGCTTTGCGCTTCCAAAAGGATCTCCTCGGGAAGAAGGCGGATAGGGCCAGCTTCCGTGGCCACCTCCACCTCCTCGCCCCGGAGCACGGTTTGGGCCACCGCCTTGGGGTCCAGGTCCTCGAGGCCCTTCCGGATGGACGGAAGGAGTTTTCCATACTTCTTCCCAAGGAGTTTCAGGTTAGGCAAAACCCGGTAGGAGAGGATCCTTTCGCCGGGTTCCAAAACCCTTGCCTCCTTCACGTTGAGCTCGTCTTTGATCTCCTCCAGGAAGTGCCTGAGCCCCTGGCGTTCCTCTTCGCTGGGGGCGGTGAGGAGGAGGAGGGGAAGGGGGGTGCGGGTCTTGACCCCGCTTTTCGCCCGGGCCGAGCGGGCGAGCTCCACCCCTTTGAGCACCGCCCGCATCCAGAGGAGAAGCCGCTCGTCCTTGAGACGGTCTTCGGGCTTTGGCCAGTCCGCAAGGTGCACGGAAAGGGGGGCGGCCTCGTCCACGTTCCGCACAAGGTTTTGCCAAAGCACCTCCGCCAAAAAAGGGGTAAAGGGGGCGGAGAGGAGGGCCACCCGGACGAGCGCCTCCCAAAGCGTGGCGTAGGCCCCTTCCCGGTCTAGGGCGTCCTCGTTTTTCCAGAAGCGGCGGCGGTTCCTACGGATGTACCACTGGGAGAGGTCCTCCACCACAAAGTCCCGGATGGCGCGGGAACCGGTGGTGGGGTCGTAGGCCTCGAGGCTTTCCGTGACCCGTTCCGTGAGGTCCTGGAGCCGGGCGAGGAGCCAGCGGTCCACCTCCGGCCTTTCCTCCGGCCTCGGGCGGTTCTTGAGGTCAGGCCGGTCCAGGTTGGCGTAGGTTACGAAAAAGCTGTAAATGTTCCAAAGAGTTAGGAAGTAGTCCCGCACCACCTCCCGGACCAGGGTGGGCCCGAAACGCCGGTCCGCCTCCGGAGGGGCGGAAACGTAGATGTACCATCTTAGGGCGTCTGCCCCGAACTCCCGAAGGATGTCCCAGGGGTCCACCACGTTCCCCTTGGACTTGGACATCTTCTGCCCCTTCTCGTCCAGGATGAGGCCGTGGCAGATCACGTTCTTAAAGGCGATGGAGTCGAAGAGGAGGACCCCAAGCTGGTGAAGGGAGTTGAACCAGCCTCGAGTCTGGTCGATCCCCTCGGAGATGAAGTCGGCGGGGAAGCTTTTCTGGAAGACTTCCTGGTTCTCAAAGGGGTAGTGCAGGGAGGCGAAGGGCATGGCCCCGGAGTCGTACCAGACATCTATGACATAGGGCACCCGGCGCATCGTCCCGCCGCAGGTGCACTTTAGCTCCACCTGGTCCACGTAGGGGCGGTGGGGATCGAAGGGTTCGGGAAGGGGCGCCGTGGCCCTTTCCCTAAGCTCCTGGAAGCTTCCGATGGCCTCCTCCTTGCCGCAGGCCTCGCAGACCCAGATGGGCAGAGGGGTCCCCCAGTACCGGTTCCGACTTAGGGCCCAATCCACCAGGTTCCTGAGCCACTCCCCGTACCGCCCCTCTTTGATATGGGGGGGAACCCAGTCGATCTCCTGGTTTTTCTCCAGAAGCCTTTCCTTAAAGGCGGTGTTTCGGATGAACCAGGTCTCGGTGGCGTAGTACATGAGGGGGGTGGAGCAGCGCCAGCAGTGCGGGTAGCTGTGGAGAGTCTGCTCCTCCTTGAAGAGGAGGCCCCGGGTGCGGAGGTCCCTTAGGATAGCCCGGTTCGCCTCCCGGAAGAAGAGACCCTTAAAGGGCTCCACCAAAAGCTTCCCCTCCTCGTCCACCGTCTTCAGGAGGGGAAGGCGGTAGGAGCGGGCCGTCTCGAGGTCCTCGGCGCCGAAGGCGGGGGCCTGGTGAACGATGCCCGTGCCGTCTTCCCGGCTCACATACCCGGCCAGGACCACGAAGTAGCCCTTCTCTAAGGGCTGAGGGTAGGGGGGTTCATAGGGGAGGACCAAGAAGATCACGATAAAC
>Ga0209989_100157_pt1 | contig 12646 bp, 14 predicted proteins | sample Antgeofumaro1A2B_FD_188083 | JGI IMG/M metagenome (GOLD analysis project Ga0209989, IMG submission 188083) | Geothermal fumarole subsurface microbial communities from Mt. Erebus, Antarctica - 1A2B (SPAdes) (version 2) | ecosystem: Environmental > Terrestrial > Volcanic > Fumaroles | place: Mt....
TCTGGCGCCCGGACCTTTTTCTGCGCTCTTCGACCGCTGGCCTCGCACGCGCGGCCATCGACCCTCGCTCCAATCCGAGACCGGCCGTCTCCGGAGCATTCCTCCCACCCTCTGTATTCCGCCGCTCGACAACCACGTGCGACCGCGATATTGAGACCGGTGACCCGCCTCTTCGCGGGGAGGCTCAGCCCGAACCGTCAGGAACGCGACAGCGGGGGCCCTTGCCCTGGATACCGATTCCGCGTATCCTGAGACCAGCGCGCCGTCCACCGGAGCGGTCCGATGACCTACCCTTTACCCGACCCCCGGCTGGCTCTTCTGGTCCTCACGCTGGTCAACCTGCTCTGGGGCGGCTCGCTTCCGGCCACCAAACTCGGGCTCCGGGAATTTGCCCCCTTCCTCCTGGCCTGGCTCCGCCTGGCGCTCAGCAGCCTTCTCTTCCTGACCGCCCTCGGCCTCCGGGGCGATCTCCGCCGCCTGACCGCCGCCGACTGGCGCGCGCTTCTCGGACTGGGGCTCCTCGGCTACGGGGGCACCATCGGTCTGCAGACTCTGGGCACCACCGGAACGACCGGGGCCAGCGCCGCCGTCCTGGGCTCGACCGGTCCCCTCGCTATCGCCCTCCTGGCCCCGCTCATCCTGGGCGAGCGCCCCGGCCGGCAGACTCTCCTGGGCCTCCTTCTGGCCCTCGCTGGCGTGGCCCTGGTGCTGGGCCTGGATCCACGCGACCTGGCGACCGACCACCTCCCAGGCGATCTCCTGGTCCTGATGTCGGCCGCCTGCTTCGCCGCGCTGGCCGCCCTGGTCCGCGGCGACCGGCTGACACCGCTGTTCCTGGTGGGCACGCCCCCGGTCATGGTCGGCCTGGCCCTGGCGGCCCGGGACTGATCGCCCTGTGGCGCAGCCTGGTTGACGATGCCGAAGCTGGGGGTTGACTGGTCGCCTTTCTGCGGTGCTGGCCGGAGGTGTCTGTCCCTTTTCGCCGGTGTCCGGACTGGCCACAAAACCGTTGACCGCCGGAGGGGCCTCGGCTACACTGAGGGGCGTCCGGCGACCCCGTCTCAGCCGGGGCCGGAGAGTCTGTGCGTGAGAGGGTGCCGTGCGACCGAACACCGTTAAAGAGAAGATCCGTGCCGGACAACCGGTCTTTGGCGCCTTTGTCAACTTCCCTTCGCCGACCGTCGTCGAGATCTGCGGGCTGGCCGGCTTCGACTTCGTCATCATCGACGCCGAACACGGCCCCATGACGCCGCAATCGTGCGAGGAGATGGTCCGGGCGGCCGAGTGCGTCGGCATCGTCCCGATCATCCGGGTGGCCCAGAACGTCCCCCAGGTCATCCTGCGCTACCTGGACATCGGCGCCCTGGGGGTGCAGCTCCCGATGGTCAACAGCCGGGCCGAGGCCGAAGCGGCTGTCCGGGCGGTGAAGTACTACCCCGAGGGCCGGCGAGGCCTGGCCAGCGTCCGGGCCGCCGGCTACGGTCTTATCCAGCCCCTGAGCGAGTACGTGGTCGAGGCCAACCGCCAGACCATGCTCATCACCCATGTGGAGACCCTGGAGGCGGTCCAGAATCTCGCCGAGATCCTGCAGGTTCCGGGTATCGACGTGGTCTTCATCGGCCCGACCGACCTCTCCCAGGCCATGGGCTACCCCGGCCGCCCCCAGGAACCCGTCGTCCAGGAGACCATCGACCGCCTGATCCGCGATATCCGGGTCGCTGGCAAAGCGGTCGGCACCATCGCCCGCGACGGCGAGCAGGCCCGTCGTTTCCTGGAAAAAGGGGTGACCTACCTGGCCACCGGGGCCAGTGGCCTGCTGGGCCAGGCCGTCCGCCAGTACCTCAAACAGGCCCGGGGCTGAGTCCCCAGGCCCCAGACCGACCACCGGCCGTCGCCGGTTCCCCTGTTCCCTCAAGGCGGGGCCCACAGCGTTGAGCAGCGCCGCTGAGCCGGCGGACACCCTGCCAGCCATAAGGCCGGCAGACATCCGTCCGGCCGACCCGATCCGGCGAAAGGCGGGCCCGGCGGGGGCTCCATTCTGGCGAATGGGGAAAGACCGTAGCGGCGGCCGGACTGCCCTCCGGAGCGTCTGCTCAGCCGCCGGATCGTTCCCCCGGGGCCGGGTCAGCCCGGCCCTCCCCGGCCGACGGGGGCGAGACGGGGCGCTGGACCGTCACCCCGGCGTTCTGCTCCAGCGGGATGGGCGGCGGTCGAGTGCCGGCCCAGCCCGGCGTTGCGAGCCTCCTGCAGCACCTGCTGGGCCAGCGCCCCGGCCAGGGTGCGCACCCCGACCTGGCGGGCCAGGTCCAGCGCCAGGGTCACGTCTTTGTGCATCAGGTCGATCATAAAGCCAGGACGAAAATCGCGGGCCAGAATGGCCGGGGCCGCGCCGTCGAACGACCGGCTGGCGCCGGAGCTGTCGGCGATGACCCGGCAGAAGAGGTCGAGGTCGAGTCCGGCCTTGGCCGCCAGGACCAGTCCCTCGCAGACGCCGAGCAGGTTGATGGCGGCCATCAGGTTGTTGATGAGCTTGGCGATGGCGCCGCTGCCGACCGGTCCCAGGTGGTAGATGGTGCGGCCGAACGCCTGCAGGAGCGGCCGGGCCCGCTCGACCGCCTCCGCCCGGCCGCCGACCATCACCGTCAGCGTGCCCTCGCAGGCGCCGGTGGTGCCGCCGCTGACCGGAGCGTCCAGATAGTCGGCGCCCCGCTCCGCGGCGGCCCGGGCGATCCGCCGGTGGGTCTCCGGATCAATGGTGCTGGTATCGATGAGGAGCATCCCGGGGCGGGTGGCCGTCAGAACGCCGTCCGCCCCCAGGTAGACCTCGGTCACCTCGGCCGGGCCCGGCAGGCAGGTGACGACGATCTCGGCCCGGCTGGCCACCTCGCGCGGCGACCAGGCCTCGGCGGGAGCCGCCGCCACCAGGGTGGCCACCGCTCCCCGGCTGCGGTTGTGGACGACCAGCGGGAAGCCGGCCCGCAGCACGTTCAGGGCCATCGGCTGGCCCATCAGCCCCAGCCCGATCCAGCCGACAGTCGGCGCCGTGGACACGTGTCCTCCTCGCGCGATCTAGCCTTTGATCCCGCTTATGATAATGCCCCGGATGAAGTAGCGCTGGGCCAGGAAGAAGAGAAGAATCACCGGGAAGGTCACGATCAGACTGGCCGCCATCAGCAACTGGTCGCGCGGCTCCTGGGCCTCATTGGGCAGCGTCTGGAAGTAGCGCAGACCCAGGGCCAGCGTGCAGTTGGCCTTGTTGTTGAGATAGATAAGCGGCTCCAGAAAATCGTTCCAGTGACTGAGAAACGAGAAGATCGCCACGGTGGCCAGGGCCGGCTGGGAGAGCGGGACGAGGATCTTCCAGAGGATCTGCAGCTCGTTGGCGCCGTCGATCTTGGCCGCCTCGTCCAGATCGCGCGGCAGCGTCAGGAAGAACTGGCGCAGCAGAAAGACATAGAACGCTCCACCGAAGAACGAGGGCAGCCAGAGCGGTGTCAGCGTGTCCAGTAAACCAAGGTATTTGTAGAGGAGAAAGGTCGGAATAAGGAGAACCTCGCGCGGTAAGATGATTGTGCTGATAAGAATGAGAAAAAGAGTATCGCGGAAAGGAAAGCGAAAACGGCTGAAGCCGTAGGCCACGAGCGTTGCCGAGAGGAGCTGCCCGATGACCGCCAGGAAGGTGACCTGAAGCGTGTTCCTGGCGAACTGAGCCATGGGAACGGCGCGGAAGACGTCGAGGTAGTTCTCGAATCGCGGCCGGGCGGGGAAGAGTGTCGGCGGAAAATCGTTGATCTCCAGCGAGGTTTTGAGCGAGCTGCTCACGGTCCAGAAGAACGGCCCCATAAAGAGCACCACCAGTAGCCCCGCCAGAAGATACAGCAGGGTCCGCTGGACCCGTCGCCAGAGGCGGGCCTGGGCGCTGGCGCGGGTGGCCGGTGTGGTCAGAGCGTGATCGATTCTCATCACTGGCGCTCCCCCGCTTCGTAGTAGACCCAGTGGCGCTGCAGCCCGAATTGGATCAGCATAAGCCCCGGGACGATCAGGAAGAAGATCCAGGCGAGAGCCGAGGCATAGCCCATCTCCGAATCGGCGAAGCCGCGGTTGTAGATGTGCAGAACGTAGATAGGTGGCGTGGACGGGGTCCCCCTTTGGTGTCGACAAAGGCGATGGTGAAGACCGAGAGGGCGGCGATGAGGCCGATGATGAGGTTGAAGAAGATCGTCGGCGTCAAAAGCGGCAGCGTCACATGCCGGAAACGGCTGAAGGCCCCGGCGCCATCCAGGGCCGCCGCCTCGTGGAGCTCCCGGGGGACGCCCGGAAGGCCGGCGATGAAGATGACCATCCGGCTGCCCCCCACCGAGCTCCAGAGGGCCATAAGAAAGAGCGCCGGCATGGCCCATTCAGGTGAGGTCAGCCAGCCCGGTCCCCGCAGGCCGACCTGGCGCAGGAGATAGTTCAGCACCCCCAGGTCCGGGTGCAGAATCCAGCCCCAGAGAATGACCAGGGCGACGGTCGGGGTCAGGGAGGGCAGGAAAAAGAGCGTGCGCAGGAGCGGGGTCCCCCGGAGCCCCTGGTCCAGGAGCACCGCCAGGAGCGGCGAGCCGATGATGCCGAGCACCACCGTCACCCCGGCGTAGTAGGCGGTGCGCTCCAGCGCCACTCAGAAGAGCCGGTCGCGGGTGAAGATGTGCCCGTAGTTGGCCAGGCCGCTGAACTGCGGCGACCGGACGATGTTGTAGTTGGTGAAGCTCAAGTAGAGCGAGTAGGCCATCGGGCCGAGGGTCAGGGCCAGAAAGCCCACCAGCCACGGCGAAATAAAAAGCACCCCGAGCAGGGCCTCGCGGCGCCGCAGTCCGCTGGCCCGTCGCCGACTGATTGCGTAGCCCACCTTGCGCTCCTCGAAGCGGCGCCGGCCGTCCCCACTGGCGCAGCGGCGGAGCCAGCCGGCGCGCAGATGCGGCCCGGATCTAGGGACGCGGCTTATCCAGGATCTCCTGGACCGCCCGGTGCAGCTCGCCGAAGAACTTCTGGTCTGGCTTGCTCCGGTCGAGGATCAGGCTCTCATAGTACGGGTCGATGGCCCGCAGCACCTCCGGCCCCCGGAAGTTGGCCGGGTGGACGAACGGCTCGACCTCGCGCATCGCCAGGACCGTGTTCTGCTGGACCCCCTCCGGATAGGGCAGGCTCAGAAACTCCTCCGCTTCGTAGACGTCGGGCTGGGCGCCCGGCGTGGCCGAGCGCGCCCCACCGGTCTGCTTGGCCAGGGCCAGCCCTGCCTCTTTGCTGGTGATGGGCTGGAGGAGTTTCCAGGCCAGGGACCTGGCTGAACCGGGTCAGGCCGACCACGTCGGTCTGGGCCAGCGTTCCCCGTTTGCCCTTGGGGCCTTTCGGGGCGACCGTCATCCCCCACTTGAAATTGGTGATCGAGGCGAAGGCCGCCTTGGCCCCGATGTTCAGGCGCGCCATGGCCAGCTTGCCCGAGCGGAAAAGGTCGTTCACGCCGGGGGTGGTCCAGCCGTAGACCTCGACGCCGGCGCTGCCGGCCTTGTGGAGTTTCTTGGCCGCCTCGACTAAGTGGTGCATCCGGCAAATCTATGCGACGTTTGCCGGAAGGGCGATGCCTGGTCGCCGACGGGGCTGATGCCGTCGGCGCCGACCCCAGAGGAAAGGGTGGCGATGCGCATTCCAATAGGCCGTAGCCTCCCTGATAGCCTGGCACCCCTCGTCCCAGGTCTCGCAGCGGCGGCCCTTGAGCGCCAGGGAGCGCCGCACCTTCCCCCAGGGCTCGATCAGGGTCAGGGAGGCCGCGTACTTCGGCTGGAAGACGAACTCCCCGCGGGGATGGGCCAGGCTGAACAGGAGCACGTCGGTGGCCCGGTGAGCGCTCCGGTTGTCCCGGATGGCGTAGACGCTCTGGACCGCCGCTGGTATCCACGCCTCTACCTTCTCCAGGAAGTCTGCGCAGTTGGCGGTGGTCCGCCCCTGGGAGGGGACAGTGAGCGCCTTGCCGGTGGACGGCCGGAACGCGCCGAAGACGTCGCCCTTGCCCCGTCGGCCATAGTCGGCCTCCTGCCTGGCTCGCGCCACCGGGCGCTGGCCAGCCGGGTCGGGCCGCGCCCGGACCACCTGCTGGCCGGGGAAGCTCTGGGCGCCTGCTGGCCCCCTCTCGTCCAGACACACGACCGCACACCCCTCCGGTGCTTCCGTGGAGAGCGTGGTGATCCGCCCCTTTTTTCGGCGACCGCGGGGTCCACCCGTTCGCCGACCCAGCTCTCCTGGCTTCGCCCGCGGAGGCCCTCGGCCAGGAGGATCGCGTCGATGCGGCGGCGCTTTATGGCGCTGCCCCGCTCCTCGTTCAGGGACGCCGCCAGCCGGTCCACGGTCCAGGAGGCCACGGGCAGCCCCAGGTCCTGCGGGTTGGTCAGGCGGATGGCGATCACCGCGCTCACCTCCTCGGGCGTGTCCGTGGGCGCCCGACCAGGTCGGGGCCGGTCCTCGAGGCCCGCGCTGCCCTGCTCGGTGAACCGCGTGAGCCAGCAGCGCACGGTCTGCGCGTGGACTCCCCGCTCTCGGGCGATGGCCGGGACCGTGAGGCCTTCCCTGGCCAACCGGAGAATCCTGGCTCGCTCCACGGTCCGGGCGGCCGCGGTCCTGGAACGGGAGAGCTGCTCGATGGTTTGGGTTCCCTCGGCCGACAGCGGCCGGACTCGGAACGCCAACGGGCACCCCCTTCCGAGGATGCCCGAATAGTACGGCATACTTGGCGGATGCACCACTAAGTCATCATAGGTCGAGTCGTTGGTCGGGTATTTGACACCGGCGGCGTCGAAGAGGTCCCTGTTGAAGAAGATGCCGCAGCGGCTGGGGTGAGCCTTGAACGGCAGGCCGTAGTACTTGCCATCGACCTTGCAACTCTCCACGCAGTACTTGTAGTACTGCCCGAGATCGTAGCGGTCGGCGGCGATGAAATCGTCCAGACTGACCAGGACTCCGTTGGCGGCGAAGATCTGGAAGGTCGAGTCGCCGGTGAAGACGTGGATCACGTCGCCCAGCTGCCCCCCGGCGGCCAGGGTCTGCAGTTTCTGAATGTATTCCACGTGGCCCGAGACCTGCTCAAGCTGCACCTTGACGTTGTGGGCCTGCTCGAGCTTGGGCAGCACCTGGGCCCACATGTCGTCCTCCGGCCCAAGCCGGGCGTGCAGCCGAAGGGTCACCGGGCGCTCCCGCTGGGCCTGGCCTGCGCCGGCGCGGGCTGGGCGCCCCTGGCCGGCCTGGCCGTGGCGGTGGGCGCTGGGCGCGCCACAGGCGGCCAGGAGAAGGCCGAGGCCGGCCCCGGCCACCCCGGCGAGAAGACGCCGACGGGCGATGAGGTATGACACCAGTCGACCTCCCGAAAAGCCCTTACAGGGAAGACAGGCAATCGGTCTGCTTCGTACCTGTCTTGTGTGGCCTGATGTTACCGGCGCCCCGGAGGCGCGTCGAGGGAGGGGGTGGACGCCGGGGGCCGGCGCGGTAGTGTTTTGCATTGGGGTCGGAAACGTGCGTGGACTTGCAGCTGGCCCCGGCGCGTGATAGAGTCATGCACAGTCACGGTCGTGCGGATCGACCCTGTCGCCTAGACACCGGTGTCTAGGCGCCTTTGTGTGCCCGGCGCGGGCCGTGACCTAATCACCCTGGAAGAGGGAGTGTGAGGCTATGGAGGTCCTGGTGCTGGTGTTCGCCATCGGCCTCGGCGCCGTCGCCTTCGCCGGCTGGCTGGCCTGGGATGTCCTGCGTCGCGACCGCGGGACCGAGGCCATGCAGGAGATCGCCAGCATGATCTACGAAGGGGCCATGGCATTCCTCAAACGGCAGTACCGCACGATCCTGCTCCTGGCCCTGGTGACCTCGGTCATTATCGGGGCGCTCATCGGCTGGGTCGAGCACAACTCCGACCTGGGCGTGCGCACCGCCATCGCCTTCCTGGTCGGCGCCTTCAGCTCAGCCGTGGCCGGCTTCATCGGGATGTACATCTCGGTCCAGGCCAACGTCCGCACGGCCAGCGCCGCCCGGCGCTCGCTCAACGAAGCCATCCAGGCCTCGCTGCGGGGGGGAGCGGTCTCGGGCTTCCTGGTGGTGGCTCTCAGTCTGCTGGGCGTGGCCCTCATTTTTGTGGCCTACGGCGGGCTGACCGACCCGGCTCGCGCTCCCTTCCTGATCGTCGGCTACGGCTTCGGGGCCAGCTTCGTGGCTCTTTTCGCCCAGCTGGGCGGCGGCATCTACACCAAGGCGGCCGATATCGGGGCTGACCTGGTCGGCAAGGTCGAGGCCGGCATCCCCGAGGACGACCCGCGCAACGCCGCCGTGGTGGCCGATCTCGTTGGCGATAACGTCGGCGACTGCGCCGGCCGTGGCGCCGACCTCTTCGAGTCGACCGCCGCCGAGAACATCGGGGCGATGATCCTGGGGGTGGCCATCTACGCTGTCACCAGGAACCCCGGCTGGATCCTCTTCCCGCTGGTGGTTCGGGCCCTGGGCATCCTGGCCTCGGGCATCGGTCTGCTGACGGTCCGGGCCCGCGAGGGTGAGGACCCGATGAAGGCCCTCAACCGGGGCTACTGGGTGGCCTGCGCCCTCTCGGTGGTCTTCCTGGGGCTGGCCACCCACCAGCTGCTGGGCCCCGACGTCTGGCACTACTTCTTCGGGGCCGGGGTCATCGGCATTCTGACGAGCGTGGCCTTCGTCTTTATCACGATGTACTACACCTCCGGCACCTGGCGCCCGGTGCAGGAGATCGCCCGGGCCTCGCTGACCGGTCCGGCCACCAACATCATCGCCGGGACGGCGGTGGGCTTCGAGTGCACCTTCAGCACGGCGGTGACGGTCGGGGCGGCGCTCCTGGCCTCCTACGGGCTGGGGGTGGCCAGCCAGGTGCCCCACGGCGGCATCTTCGCCACCGCCGTGGCCACGATGGGCATGCTGATGACCACCGCCTACATTCTGGCGATGGACACCTTCGGCCCGATCACCGATAACGCCGGCGGGATCGTCGAGATGTCGCACCAGCCGGAGAGCGTGCGGACCATCACCGATGCCCTTGACGCGGTGGGCAACACCACCAAGGCCCTGACCAAGGGCTACGCCATCGGCTCGGCCGCCCTGGCCGCCTTCCTCCTCTTCTCCGCCTACATCGATAAAGTCAAAGAGGTGCGCGGGCTCCCGGCCGAGGCCCACTGGCCGGTGGACCTCTCGAAGGTCGAGGTCTTCGTCGGCGCCCTGATGGGCACGATGCTGGTCTATCTCTTCAGCTCGCTGGCCATCCGGGCCGTGGGACGGGCCGGCGCGGCCATCATCGAAGAGGTCCGCCGGCAGTTCCGGGAGAACCCGCTCATCCTCGAGGGCAAGGCCCGGCCCGACTTTGCCCGCTGCGTGGACATCACCACCCGGGCCGCCCTGCGCGAGATGGTGGCCCCTGGCCTCCTGGCCGTCGGGATGCCGGTGGTGGTCGGGCTCATCCTGAAAGAGGAGGCCACCGCCGCTCTCCTGATGGTCGGGACGATCGCGGGCATTATCCTGGCGACGGTCCTCAACAACGGCGGGGGCGCCTGGGACAACGCCAAGAAGTTTATCGAGGCCGGGCTCCTGAAAGACGCCCACGGCAACGTCATCGGCAAGGGGACGCCGGTCCACGCCGCGGCGGTGGTCGGCGACACGGTCGGCGACCCCTTCAAGGACACGGCCGGCCCCTCGCTCCACGTCCTGGTCAAACTGCTGAGCACGGTGACGCTGGTCCTGGCACCCCTCTTCATCGCCCGCTAGGCTGGCTGATCCGGCCTCTCCGCGCCCCGGTCCGGAGCCTCCGGACCGGGGCGCGTGCTTTTGGTGTCGGTTGAAGCCTTCGGCGGGTGGGCGGACCAGAAGGACGGTGCCGCCAGGAGAGGTCCGACCAGGACGGGGCCGGACCGGTGGGGCGGTCAGGGCTCCAGCCCAGCCGGCGTGTCGGGGAGGAGGGCAGCCAGGACCGGGCTCCGGAACTCGGTGGCCAGGCAGTCCATCAGGACCACATCGTAGCGGCGGTCGCCCAGGCGAACGGCCTGGCGCCAGCGGCCGATGGGGCGGAAGCCGGCGCGGCTGTAGGCCCGGATCGCCTGGGTGTTCGCGCTGATAACCCGGAGCATGATGCTGTGCAGCCCTCAGGCGCATTCTGTGGGTTCATCGTTCACACCAGGCGGAGGAGCTGAAGGGTCTGGGCCAGGATGGTCGCCGCCACCCTGGCGAGCAAGCCCCAGAAGGTCTTGGCGCCATGCCCGCCGCGCGGTCAGTTCGCCGGTCGTCGTCTCGAGGCGATGGCGCACCGCCGCCACTGGTCGCCGCGCGGCGGGAGACAGCCCCCGTCGCGCGGTGCGGCTGGGCATCAGGACACCCGACGAACAGGCCACCGGCCTGTTCGTCCCCCGCGTTCCCTGGGTGTCTCTCCAGGCCTGGTGAGCCTCCCCACGGTCCGGAAGCCAGGCCAGACGGTTGGGGGTCGGAGGCCTCCTGGCGCTCGTCTCTGGCTTCCGGAACAATCCCCCACGCCATGACCTCCCGCGCGCCCGGGAAACGGTCCGGTGGAGCGAGGCACGGGCCGCAGCGCCAGGCGGAAGCCGGAGAACCCCTCGCCGGGGGCGTGAATCTGTCCACCGGACAGATTCACCTCGCCCAACGCCGGCGGGCCGGTCGCCCGGCCCGTGCCAGCCATCGGGTCCCCGGACGCAACGGGGATGGTTGACCGGGAGGGCCGTGGGGTCGAGCGGCTGCCAGGCCTCTTCGGGACGCTGGCTGACCACGTGCCGGCGGAGACGCTCCCCAGAGCCAGCGCACCCGGCGGGTGACCTCGCTCTGGGCCGGCCGGTGGGGAAAGGCGTGCGCCCAGTCCTGGCGGACCGCGGCGAGGAACGCCCTTGCGCTCGGTCGCCGGAGCAGGTGCCGGACCAGGGCAGAGGTCCGGACCGCGGCGTCGGCGCACGCGGGGGCTGGTCCCGGGCGGCGAGGGTGAATCTGTCCACCGGACAGATTCACGGCACGATGCCCGCGCGCAGGGGTGCAACCGTCCAGGGGACGGTTGCACGTCGACCAGAACGACGACGGGGACACACACGTCGGCCAGTGGCCTCAGCGGAAGGGGCCTCCATGGCAGGAAGGGGCGGTTCACTCCTTCTCGGCCCGTGGAGGCCCCCTCTTGTCAAATTAACCCACATCACGCCCCTGAGGCGGTGAAGCCGTAATCCAGGACCAGCCGGGTGGTCTCTGTGCCATAGCCCTGGCCCAGCAGTCCCGCTCGCCGATGAGGAGGCCGAACTCGGCCGTGCCGTGGCGGTGGTCGATGGCGTGGAGGCCGGCGGTGCCGAGCGGCCGCAGCGTCGCCCGCTCGTAGATCGGGAAGACGACCTCCCGTCCCTCGCCGCGGCTCGCCCGGTCGTCCCAGGCCGTCTCGGCCCCGTAGGTCCAGGGGCGCCAGGCGGCAGGACCCAGGTAACGGGTGATGGTGAAGTCGTTCATCCAGCGCAGGTACAGCGGCAGGAGGTTGCGGCGGAGCGGTCCCAGGGCCACCTTCTCGCCGACGATGTTGACGATGGGCGCGGTATTTTCAGAGGTCAGCCGGCCCTCTCCGAACGGCGTGGGTCGTCGCTTATGCTAACACGGCCGAGCGGCCGTGTGCTACACTATTGGTGAGAGACCATCCATCCGGCCACGGGCGGTGTGGCCGGATGGACCGCGACGTGCGGGAGGTGGCGACGATGCCCAAGGAAGCGCTGCTCATCGTGGACGTCCAGAACGATTTCTGCCCCGGTGGGGCCCTGCCGGTCCCGGAGGGGGACAAGGTGGTCCCGGTCCTGAACCAGTACATCGAGAAGTTCAAGCGGCTGGGCCTGCCGGTCTTGGCCTCGCGCGACTGGCATCCCCCGGTCACCCGCCACTTCAAGGAGTACGGCGGTCTCTGGCCGCCGCACTGCGTTCAGGGCACCAAGGGGGCGGAGTTCCACCCCGACCTTAAACTCCCGCCTGACACCGTCATCATCACCAAGGGCGACGATCCCAACCAGGACGCCTACTCGGCCTTCCAGGGCCGGGCCCCCGATGGACACGATCTGGCCACCGAGCTCAAGAAGATGGGGGTCGAGCGCCTCTACATCGGCGGTCTGGCCACCGATTACTGCGTCCGGGCCTCGACGCTGGACGCTCTCAAGAACGGCTTTAAGGTGACCCTGCTCCTCGACGCCGTCCGGGGCGTGGATGTGAATCCGGGCGACAGCGAGCGGGCCATCGAGGAGATGAAGAAGGCGGGGGCCGAGACGGCCACCCTCAACGAGGTCATGCCGGCCGCGGCCGGGGCCTGAGAGCGGTCTGCCGGCCTGACGACCTTTGGGGAGGCGTACGGTGGAGACCGGAGGAGGGTATCGTTCGGCCTATCGGGAGGCCTACCGCGAGTGGCGCCAGCGCGGCCAGCGCGGGCCGCTGGTCGACGCCATCGAGACGGCGACCGCCGCCGTCCGGCGGGCCCCCCGCCTGGTGGGGGTGCCCACCGGCGTCGAGGGGCTTGACGACCTCTTTTTCATCGTCGAGTTTGAGAACGGCCGGCCGGTGCGGCGGCCGCTGGGTGGGTATCCGCTGCAGGCGGTGGTCA
>Ga0209989_100158_pt1 | contig 12600 bp, 12 predicted proteins | sample Antgeofumaro1A2B_FD_188083 | JGI IMG/M metagenome (GOLD analysis project Ga0209989, IMG submission 188083) | Geothermal fumarole subsurface microbial communities from Mt. Erebus, Antarctica - 1A2B (SPAdes) (version 2) | ecosystem: Environmental > Terrestrial > Volcanic > Fumaroles | place: Mt....
AGCCGGTCCAGGAAGTCCTTAAGGTCCATTGCCAAGGGGAATTGTACACCGCAACGGGGTTGCCGGTCCATCGCCGCACCGGTCTGGTACTATAATTACTTACCGATGGTTCTGAAGCCGGCTTTAAATTCCGGCCATCCGCCCCGGGACCTGGTGACCCTCATCACCGACTTCGGAACCGGCGACCCCTACGTGGGCGTGATGAAGGGCGTCATGCTCTCAGTGGCACCCTGGCTGAGGTTTGTGGACATCACCCACGAGGTCGGCCCCCAAAACGTCCGGGAAGGGGCCTTTATCGTCGCCACCAGCTGGCGATATTTTCCCCCCGGCACCGTCCACCTGGCCGTGGTCGACCCCGGGGTCGGGACCGAACGGCGCCCCATTTTGCTGGCCGGGCCCGAGGCCTTCTTTGTCGGCCCCGACAACGGCCTCTTCGGCTGGGTCTTCGGCCCGCCCTGGGAGGACTACCCCGAGGCCGGCCCCCGGCGGCTGCCGGAGGGCTGGCGGGCCTTTGTCCTCAATCAGCCCCGGTTCTGGCGACCCGACATCAGCCGGACCTTCCACGGCCGGGACATCTTCGGCCCGGCCGCCGCCCACCTGGCCGCTGGGGTCCGGCCTGAGGAGCTGGGAACCCCAGTGGATGAGGTTACCGCCCTGGCCTGGCCCCGGCCGGTACCGACCCAGGGCCCGGCCCTCCGGGGCGAGGTCGTTTACGTGGACCGGTTCGGCAACCTGGTAACCAATATCCCGGCAAAGCTGGTTTCCCCATCGGCCTGGGTCGAGGTCGCCGGGCAGACCATCCGCGGCCTCAGCCGCACCTACGCCGAGGCGAAGGGGCTAGCGGCCCTCATCAACAGCTTCGGCCTCCTGGAGGTGGCCGTCCCCGGCGGCAACGCGGCTGCCGCCCTCGCCGCCGGCCCGGGCACGCTGGTCACCGTAAGGCAGGTGGAGGGCCCCAAAGCTGGCTGAACTTTCCGACCTCCTTCACCGGGCCCTTCGGCCCGACGCTGAAGGCCGTTTTGACCGCTCCTTCAGTGAGTCGGAGCTGCTGGCCCTCCTGGCTGAAGCCGCAGGACCCACCGGCATCGCCATCCAAGGGCTTAAAATCGGCCCGGAAGGCCTCAGCCTCCAGGCGGTATACCACCTCCTCGGCCTTCCCGTCGAGGTTCGACTGGCCGGCCGCCTCACCCTCACCGGCGGTGAGCTTCAGGCCGAGGTCGGGGAGGTTTTTCTCAACGCGGCGGAGGCGCCGCCCCCGGTCCGCCAGCAGCTGGGCCGGCTGGCCGAAGCGCTTGCGGCCAGGCTAAAAGAACGACTGGAAATTTTTCGCCTGGACTTGGGCGAAGGCTACCTCCACCTGGGGGGTCGATACCGCCAGCGCCAGTAAAGCCCGGCGGGGTAACCCACCATCTTGGCCAAGTCACCGATGAACCGCAGGACGGGGATGAGACCTAGTCCGGCAATAAATTCGGCCGGTGAGCCTTCCCGGCCGACCTTGAGATATCGGGTCAGGGGTCGGCGAAGATAAAAGGCCGCGGCCAGTCCCAGGGCGGCGGTCATTCCCGGATTCCGACGCCCCCGGGCCAGCCAGCATCCGAGCCAGGAGTAGGCCCCGTAGCGCACGGCGTGCCTTTCGGCCCAGAGGCCGGCCTTCCCGTCACCCCGGGCGTAGTTAAAATACTGCCGGAAGAAGGCCGGGATGCTTGGCCGGGGCCTGAAGTAGACGACGGCCTGGGGGACCCACCGGAAACGGTACCCGGCGGCCAGAAGCTTAAGGTCAAAGACCACGTCCTCACAATAATCTAGCCACTCGGGATATCCCCCCACCGCCGCCCAGGCCGACCGGTGGTAGGCCACCGACCGGCTCGACGGCAGAAAGCGCCCGGGGGCGACCTCCTCCGGCGAGGGGAGGGTCACCGCGGCGAGGGCTCGCTCGAACCATCCCACCGGCTCCGGCACGAAGGCCCCGGCCGCCACCGTTTGGGGCTCGTCCAGGGCCCCCATCAAAGCGGCAAACCAGCCAGGGTCGAGGCGGACCCCGGCGTCTGTAACGGCAATCCGTTCGGCTCGGGCCGACTCAATGGCCCGGTTCCGGCCGGCCGCAATGCTGCTGCCCGGGGCCCGAATAACCCGTAGGGGCAGCCGGCGGGCGTAGGCCTCCAGGACTTCGAGGGTCCCGTCGGTGCTGCCCCCGTCGCATATGACCACCTCGTCGGGGAGGAGGGTCTGGGCCAAAATCGAATCCAGCAGACGGCCGATGGTTTCCACCTCGTTCAGGACCGTGGCGACTAGGGCGGTGCTCATCCCTCGATTTTAAAGCTAGCAAAAGGCTTTGGGGCCTCCCCGGGGACGCCCAACCGGAGGCCGTAGGACCCCGGGGGGAGGTCCAGAAAGAAGCGGTGCTGACTGCGGACGATTTCTTCCGGGCGCCAGAGGGCGGGCGGGTAGTCGTCCCCGCCGGGCCGGATTTCGACTGCCTGCACCACCCATCCCCCTGGGTCCACTAGTTCCAGCCGAAATGCGGCGGCCGGTTTATCACCTGCCCCTTCCGCCCGTTCCCAGAAGAGGGTCAGGTGCAGGAAATCCCTCGGCCCAAATCGCTCGCCGGGGTTAGGGTCGCCCTGGCGCCGAAGGTCGTAGCCTACGACCATCAGGCCCCCGAGGGGCAGGTCGACGTGCTTGCCCAGGTCGTAGGCGGCCCGGTCCAGGAGCGGTCCAACGCCGACGCGGAGGGTGCCCAGTACCAGGCGGTCGGCCGGCCCGCCGTCCACCGGCAAGCGCCGGCCGGTCTCCGGGTCATAGAGGCCCACCTGAACCCGGTAATCCCCCGGCGGGGTGCCGGGGAGCACCGGTATGCCCAGCATGTCGGCGACCGCCTGGCCGGGGCTGAAGCTTGTGAAGGGCCGGGACCCTCCCACCGGCTCGCTATCCCGCTGGCCCCAGATGAACTCCTCCTGGTCTACCAGGTGGGCAAACACCTTATACGGCCGGCCAATGGGGTTCTCGGCCACCCAGACCAGGCGGAGCGGAATCACATCCCCCGGCCCGTACTCGACCCGGTCCCCGAGGAAAAAACCGGCCAGCCGGATACCATCGCCGAAGCGAACCTGGGCCGGGGTAAGGGTGGTGACCGGGCGGGCTGCCAGGTACAGCACCAGCCGAACCGCCCCAAACCAGCGGTCCCAGGCCCGGTAAGCCCCGGTGTTGAGGGTCCCTTCCACGATGCCCTGGGGGTCGGCCTCCCGGTCGCCCCAAAAGACGGCCCAGAGGCGCCCGTGCTTACCCAGAAGGTCCGAAACCTCCTGAACTGTCGCCTTGGGGTCGGGGGGTCGGGTGCGGGGCAAGGGGTAAACGGGCATGCTTCCCCGATAGTAATAGCCGAAGATCTCCTGCTGGCCCGGCGCATCCAGGATGATACCGTCGCCCGGCCGGCCCAGGGCGGTGATAACCCGGACCAAGCCCCGGTAGTCGTCCCGCCAGTGGGCCGGGTTAAACAGATAAGCCAGGGTGCCGGTCAGGCTAAGCAGAATCATTCCGGCCAGTACGCCCCCCCCGAGGAGGCCGAGCCAGGGCAGCCGGCCCCGTGGCCCGGCCCCAAAGGCCGGGGCGAGGCCGGCTGCCACCCCGAGGGCCAGACCGGGTAGACCTAAGAGCAGGAACTTCGGCTGGTAGAAGGGCCGGAAAAGGTCCAGCAGGGGCATCCCCAAAGCCAAGGCACCGTAGGCGCCGGCAAAGGTTACCCCGGCCGGGTTAAACCGCACGGCCCCTAGCCAGAGGATGGCTAGGGCCCCGGCGGCCGCAGCCAACCAGGGTCCGAGCGAGGCCCAGGCAGGTCCGGCCAACACCTGCCCGGCCGCGTCCCGGAGGTTCTCCCCCAAAGGCCGAGGCGGAACCCCCGTGGCCCAGCGCCCCAGTTGCGGCAGCACTACCAGATACCAGGGGGCAATCAGGACCCCAATCCCGAGCTGGAGCCCAACCCACCGCGCCAAGGTTGCGCCGGCGGCCGGGTATGCCTTTCGTCCCCAGAGGAGCCGAAGACCGAACCAGAGGTTGGCCGCCGCCAGCAGAAGCGCCCCGAAATACTGGGTGTAAAGGGCTCCAGCCATTCCCACCAAGTAGGTAATGGCCGCCGGCCACCTCCGGTTCGCCTTTCCGGCGGCGAGGTCCCAGAGGCCGTTCATGCCCAGGGCTCCCAGCATCCCCAGCAGGGCGTACATCCGGGCCTCCTGGGCGTAATAGACCGCCAGGGGCGACACAGCGAAAAAGACCCCGGCCACTAGCCGGCCCGGGGCCCCGAAGAGGCGGCCCCCCAGCCGGGCGGTAAGGGCCACGGTAAGCACCCCGGCCATAACCGAAAGAAACCTTAGGCCGAACTCCCCCCGCCCCACCCCCTCGACCCAGGCCCGAAGGAGGAGGTAGTAAAGGGGCGGGTGGATGTCGGCGGCCGAGGCTGCCAGGATCTCGGCCGGCGTCCGCCAGGTCATTGCCGCGCTGGCCCCCTCGTCGGACCAGAGACTCTGGTGCTCGAGGCCGTAGACCCGCAAGCCGAAGGCCAAGGCCAGGACAAACAGGATCCCAAAGTTAGTCGCCGTCATTTTGCCCGGTACACCTGCCGGAAACCGAGAAGGGCCGCAGCCACCGCCCCCAAAAGCATGACCCCCCCGACCCCGAGGCCGGGGTGGAGGGTTTGGGCCGGGCCCACGACGAAGCCGTCCACCCCCACTGGTCCCGTCCCAGCCGGCCGGATCTCGACGCGGTAGGGGCCCGGACCCCAACCCCGGAAGATGGTCACCTCTCTGAAGCCATCGGCCGGGGCGGAAAGGTCGACCTGCCGCCGCAGCAGGGGCACCCCTTCGCCGTCGGCCCAGACTGAGACCAGCATCGGGCCCGCACCGGGCCCGAATCGGGCCCGCACCCTAAGCTCTGAGGCCCAGACCCGGAAAGAAAGGTGAGTTGCCCCGCCCCGGAGCACCCGGTATCGGCCTAGGCTGGCCCCGGGGTCTGTGCCCTCCCACCAGTCGCCGGAATAAACTATGGCCCGGTCGTCTTCCTGGCGGAAACCGTAGGTAAGGGTCGGCTCGCCGAGGGCCAGCTCCCGGACGGCGTGGTAGACCGGGTGGAGGGTGAAGTCCGGGTCGGCCATCCCAAAATAAAATACCGGCTGGTCCCGCTTCTCGTCGGTCACCATCCGAAAGTGCCAGTAAAAGGCGACGCCGACCCAGGGCCACTCGGCCATGATCCGGCGGTAGGCGTCGGTTGTAAACCGGGCCTGCTGGGTGCGTGTGACCCGGCCGTGGGTGGCCGGGCCCGAAAAATCGGGCGGCAGGGCATTCCACCCGAGCTCCGTTATCCAGATCGGCTTGGCGGCATCCCCATGACGGACCATCACCTCCCGGAGCAGCCGGACCCGGGAGAAATTAGTCCGGTCCGGGGAGACCCGTCGGTCGCCCGGCCCCGTCCAGAGGCCATAAGCCTGGGCCGCCAGGATGTCAAAGTAGGGGCGGGCTCCGGCCCGGTACATTTTGTCAAGAAAGACTAGGTCGCTTTCGGCGCGGCCGTCGCCGGTTCCGAGGGTGGGGGCTAAGGCCGCGCTTAGAACCACCACGTCGGGGTTCGCCGCCTTGGCCCGAAGGTAAGCCTCCCGCAGAAGGGCGACGTATTCTTCGGCGTTGACCGGCCGATTACCCCACTCGGGGAAGGCGTTGGGCTCGTTCCAGACCTGAATAAACCGAACCTTCCCCCGATAGCGGCGGACGAAGGCTTCGACGAAATCCCCATAGTCTTTAAAGTCATCGGGGGGGCCGAAGGCCACGGTGTTGTCCCGGCGGCTCCAGTCGGGCGGATAGTCCAACCGAGCCACCAACTCTAGGCCGTAGGCGTTTACCAGGTCGACGATTCGGTCGTACTTTTCCCACCGGAACTCCCCCTTTCGAAAGTGCTCGATATCGGCCCAGGGAATCTGCTGCCGCACCCACCTGATCCCTGCCGCCCGGATGAGCTCAAGGGTCCGGCGGACTTTCCACTCCTCCACCTCCTGCTCCAGGAAGGTGTTCACCCCGAAGGGATTTACGCCCGTGTAGGGGACAGCCACCAGGTCGGCGGTCTCCACCGCCGGCTGATTAACGTAAGAGAGGACGGCCGCCACCTGGGGCTTCAGCTCCGTCTCCCCGGTCAATGCCTCCAGAATGGGCGGACCCGAAGTTGCGGTCACGGCCAAGGCAGTGGCGGCCAGGACCAGCCCGGTAATCCCCACCCCCTTCACAGACCGACCACCTCGAAGACGGTTTCATCCCCGCACCGAGTCCGGGGGCGGGTTTGAAACCGCAGGCTTTCGGGAATGGGACCGCCGGTGCGGACAAGCCACTCCCGCTCCTGGACGGCAAGCTCCGGCCAGTGGACCAGGTAGGCCCGGCCGCCCCGGTCCCAGGTGGACTGCACCTCCCGGGCCAGGAGAGCCCGGAGTCGACCCGGGTCACGATTAGCCGTGCGCAGATATAAGTCCAGGATACTGACCACCCTTTCGTGGCCCAGACCGGGCAGGTAGCCATCGGCCCAGTCCCAGCCTAAGGTTATGACCAGGTCGTTGGGACCCAGTAGTCCGGCCAGACACTGGGCCTTGGCCAGGTCGGGGTTATTGGCCGGGTCTGTGGCCGGCCTGAAAACGAGGAGATAGTTGGCAATCCCGACGGCCAGCACCAGCCCGACCAAGGTTGCCCCCCGGGCCCATCCACCGGCCCAGGAGCGGGACTTGGGAAGGAGCAAGTGGGCAGCGCTCAAAGTAACCGGCGGCAGCGCAAACGTCCAGAACTGGGGGTCCTCAGGGGCCCAGCCCAGGGCGAAGAGGCCCACCGCCGCGGCCCAACCCACGACTAGGGGACCCGCCGGGTGACGATACTTGAGGCCTACCCACCCGGCCCCCAGCCCCACCGCGACCAGTCCCAGCAAACCGAGCAGGGTGAAAAACTCAAGCCAGCGACCTGGGTTGAGGGGCTCGGAAAGGAGTCCCTTGAAGCTGGCCTGTCCGGCCGGCCAGAAAACGGCGCCGGCCGCCGTCTTGAGGCCTAGGGGAACATCCGCTAAGGCCAGCCGACCCCAGACGCCGGCCGCTGGCCGGTCCATCAGCCAGGCCAGGACGCCGGCCGGGGATCGTGCGGTCCCGACCAGGAGGGCCCCGAGGAGCAGACCAGCACCGGTCAGACCCAATAGCCCCAGCCAGTATGAAGCGGCCGCTCCCCGACCCCGCCGGCTCATCAGCAGCCAGAGGCCGAACACCGCGGCCGGCAAGATGGCAGTCCCGTGGCTTAAGACCGCCAGCCCGGCCACCCCACCCACCGCCGGACCCGGGGCGCCACCCAACCCAGCGGCGATGGCCGCCAGGACCAGGGCATTGGCGACCATTTGATCCTCGGCCTGGGTGCTGTGGAGCCAGTGGGCGTAGCTCAAGCCGGTAAGTAGGGCCGCCCCGAGCCCCACCCCGAACCGGTCCGGTCGGATCAGCCGACCCAGCCGGTAGACGGCAACTACGGCCACCGCCCCGGCAAAGCCATTAAGACCGGCCATGGGCCTGTCGGGGGGGCCGGCGTAGCCCAGGAGCACCAGCCCCTGGTAGGCAAGCCAACCCCAGAAGGGGTAAAGGAGGTGCTCGGCCTGAAAGAAACCCGGAGTGCCTGGTCCGGCCCGGGCCAGCCGGCCGAAGGCCAGGGCATCCGGGTCAGGTTGGGCTGAGAGGGTAGCCAGGTAGAGGCCGAAGAACCCGACCAGCAGGACCCCGGTCAGGAACCGGTCCAGGGCCGTGGCCTTCATCCCCTCCCCGCCAGCTCCAGGTACAGGTCCACGGCCCGGATCATCACCCGCCGCCGGTCGTAGCAGGTTTCCACCAGCCGCCGGCCGGCCACGGCGAGGCGAGCGGCCAGCTCCCGGTCCTTCAGAAGGCGGATAAGTTCCGCCGCCAGGCCCTCCTCATCGGGGGCTACCAGGACTTCCCTCCCGGGATCGAGCTTAAGGCCTTCGATCCCCAGGGGCGTGGCCACCACCGGCAGGCCGAGGGCCAGGGCCACCAGAACCTTAAAGCGGGTTCCACCCCCCATCCGCATGGGGACCACCATCGCAGCGGCCTGCCGGAGGATCGGCCGCTCATCGGCCACCTCCCCCCAGGCCCGCACCCCCGGCGTCCCGGCCAGGGCCTCGGTCCCCCGCCCCACCAGCCAGAGCTCGGCTTCGGGCGCGGCCCGCCGCACCTCCGGGAGCACCCGCCGGACCAGCCACCCCACGGCGTCCCGATTCGGCCGGTAGGCCAGGGTACCGACGAAGACGAAAGCGGCTTCCCGTCGGCCCAGGGGCTCGAAGGCGTAATATTCCGGGTCCACGGAGTTAGGCAGAAGCTCAACCCGGGCGTCGGGGACGAGCTCTTTTAAGGCGGCCCGGTCGGCCTCAGACACTGCCCAGGTCAAATCCACCCGGCGCAGGGTTTCGGCCTCGAAGGCCCGCAGCCGCCGGAACTGAACCTGGCTGTAGAGGGCCCCCAGGGGGTTTCGCTCGGCCTGGAAGGCCGACCACTGCAGCCGGTACTCGGCATTGTACTCGTCCAGGGCGACCCGAACCCCGGGGGCGCCCCGGGTTATAACCGGCAGATAGGGGGCCATCTCCAGGCCGCCGATATGGACCAGGTCGGGCGGGTCGGTGTGTAGAACCCGGTAGAGCTCGGCCGCAAGCACCGGCGACCAGAGCCGACCGGCCAGGTCGGCCCGACGCGTCAGCAGGTCCACCAACCGGTCCACCGCCGAGCGGCGAGGGGCCGGTCCCGTCGCGGCCTTTACCGGCAGGCCGGAGGCCCTCAGCTCGTCAAAGCTAAGGTCCGGGGCCACCAGCCAGACCTGGACCCTTTCGGCGAGGGCCTGGAGCCAGTAAAAGTTGCGGATGGCAGCCCCCTGCCGGGGCGGGAACTGGAAACCCGGAGCCAGAAAGACGACCTTCATTAGGCCAGGACATCCGTGTAGATTTTAAAGGTCTGCCGGGCGGCCTCCACCCAGGAGAACTCGGCCGCCCGGGCCAGACCCCGTTCGGCGAGCCGCCGGCGCAGGTCGGGGTCAAAAACCACCTCGGCCAAAGCCTCCGCCAGGGCCTCCGCATCCCCCACCGGAAAGCGGCGGGCGGCCTCCCCAGTGACCTCGGGCAGGGCGCCGCCGTCGGAGCAAACCACGGGCAGACCACAGGCCATCGCCTCGACGGCCACCAGCCCGAAGCCCTCGTAAAGGCTGGGCAGCACCAGGGCCACCGCCCCGTTGTAAAGATAAACGAGCTCCCCGGGGGCAACCGGTCCCAACCACCGCACCTGAGACGGCGGCCGGACGGACTCCAGGGCCTCGACGCTTTCGGCCCAAAGCCAGCCCCGGCCCCCGGCGATCACCAAAGGCGGAACCCTTCCCGAGTAACGCCCGAGCAAGAGCCGGTAGGCCCGGGCGAGGGTAGGTAGGTCCTTGCGGGGGCTCAATGGTGCCCACGTAAAGCAGGTAGCCCGGCTCCAGTCCGACCTGCTGGAGCCAGCCCCGGACGACCCCGGCATTCAGGGGTCGGAAGTCGGGCATTGGGGCCTCGTAGACCACCTCGACCTTGGTCCGGTCGGCGCCGGCTAGCTCCACCAGGTCGGCGGCCGTGCGCCTCGAGACAGCGATTATCCGGTCGGCAACCCGGACGGCCCGGAAGACCTGCCGGTAATACCGGGCAGCCTCTGGGGTTAAAATCTCGGGCCAACGCAGGTAAGCCAGGTCGTGGACGGTAATTACCCGGCGAAAGCGGCCGGTGAAAGGGGGGATGAAATCGGGGCTATGGACGAGGGCCGGCCGCAGGCGCATAAGCTCTAAACCCACTAGCCACGAATCGAGGGGGTGATGGGGCGGCGTGAAAAGGCGCGGACCCGGCATGGTCCGGTCCCTGCGTGCCCAAGCTGGGACTACCTTAAGCCCGGCGACCTCAAAGCCCCAGAGGAGACCCTTAACGTAGCGGCCGATGCCCCCCGGGCTGTAGTAGGCCATCCGGGCATCCAGGACAACGGGGCCCACCTCTAGCCGGACTCTATTTCCGCCCGTCCCCACCCGAGCCCAGGGTCGGCACCTCGGCCAGCACGGGAAGGCCCAGCAGCTCTTCGACCTGGCGGGCAGTCCGCACAGTGGTATCCAGCATCTCGGCCAGGGCCGCAACGATCAGGCCGAGAATCCCGCCCAGAACGAACCGGGTGGCCAGGTCCAGCCCCGCCCGCAAACTCAGAAGATTCCAGCTGACTGCCGGCGGGTCGATCACCCGGGCCCGGGCCCGGTCGGCCCCCAGCTGGGCGAAGTATTCGCCACCCCTTTTCTCGATGACCCGGGCCGCCCCCTCCGCAAACCGATAGGCGTCCTCGGCAGTCCGGGCGACCACCGTGAACCGGAGGACTCGGTGGGTCCGCCGGGTCCCCACGTCCCGGGAAAGGGCTACCACGTCCAGATTAGGGTCGCCCAGCTCCCGCTTGACGTCCTCCAGGAAGGCCCGGCTTTTCATAACCTCACCCAGGTCGTCGATCAGGTATTCCGAGGTCTGCCAGGCGTAAAGGTTGTTATACATGTAGTAATCCGTTCCCACCCGGGGCTCCTCGGGAACGCTTACCACAAAGCCGACGGTGGCGGTGTAGTTGTTGTAGGTGAGGGGCAAGCTGGCCGCCCCAAAAAGCCCCACCACCAGCATACACCCGACCAGTAACCGCCACCTGCGGCCTAGCGCGTCCAGGTAAGACTGCACTGGCACGGCTCAGCCTCCTTTTCGGTAGTCCACTAGAACCCCACCGGCCCAGGCCGGCGGAAAGACCCGGTCGCCCACCTCCAGGGCCAGGGCCACCAAGGCGTTTCCCCCCAGCTCCAGCAGCCGGTGGGCGGTGAAAAGCCGGGCCAGGTCCACCCAGCGGTCGACCCAGAAGTTCTTCCCCCGGTACTCGTTGTCAAAATACTGCCGGACCCGACCCCAGTAAAGCAGACCCCGGTACACCGCCAGCTCCGCCAGGGGCGTAAAGCCGGCCGACCGGAACCGGGCAAAAATCCGGTCGGCCGGTTCGAGGCCAATGTGGCCCTCAGGTTCGATAATATATTTTTCAAAAAGTTCCGGATAGCGGCGGGCAAACCGGATGGCCGGGTCGGCCCCGTCAGCCTCAATGTAGTGGAGGGTTCGCCCCCCGGGCTTAAGCACCCGCCAGATTTCGGCCAGCACCCGGTCCTTCGCCCTTAGGGGAACGTGGCCCAGGACATCGGAGCTCACGACAAAGTCGAAGGTTTCGTCGGGAAAAGGCAGGGCCTCCAGGCTAGCGCAGACCACTTGGGGGTAAATCTGGCGGGCGGCCGCGAGGGATGCCGCCGAGAGGTCGAGGCCGACGGCGTGGCCCACGGCCGCAAACACCGCCCACCCACCCCCACAACCCAGGTCCAGGAGGATGCCTCGCTGGTCCCGAAGGCGGCGCAGGAAAAACCGCTCCTTTTTCACCAGCCAGTTGCGCAAACTGCCCCGGGAAAAATCCGGCCTGGCCCATCTTCCCTCGTAGAAGGGGTTGGTCGGCACGAACCTGGGGATGCCGTCCACGACGGGATACGCGGCGCCACAGGCTGGACATCGGTACTCCAGCGGGGTCTGCTCAAGCCGGGTGCGACAGCCAGGACAGGCCAGCGGAACCTGCATCCTGTCCCTATTTTACCGATTAAACCGATTCATCGCGGCCTCAATTCCCGCCCGAACCCAGACGATGAGGGCCTCCACCGCCCAGTCCAGGGCCGCATCGATGAGGGGCCACTCCGCTGCCGAAAATGGGCTCAAAACGTAGGCGGCGACCGCCTCCGGGTCATACGCCCTCGGCCCGGTCGGCCGGCCGATGCCGACCCGGAGGCGGGGAAACTCGGAGGTTCCCAGTTTTTCGATGATGGACTCCAGACCGTGGTGGCCGCCGGCGCTCCCCTTGGGCCGGATCCGGATCCGGCCGGGGGGAAGGTCCAGGTCGTCGTAAATAACCATTAGCCGGTCCAGGCTCACCTTGTAAAACTTCACCAAGGGGCCTACCGCCTCGCCGCTCCGGTTCATGAAGGTGAGGGGTCTGACCAGGGCGACCTTCCGGCCGTCGTCTTCCCAGAAGGCCAGCTGGGCCCGGAACTGGTAGCGGTCAAAAGTTGCACCTACCCGGCAGGCCAGGCGCTCGAGGCACATCCAGCCCACGTTGTGGCGGGTCCCGGCAAACTCGGGCCCAGGGTTGCCCAAACCTACGATTAAGTGCATCGGTCAGGCAGCGGGGTCAATAGGCGTTCTTGTCCCGGAAGATTTGAAGGATGGTCCGCAGGATAATTTTGATGTCCAGCCAGAGGGTCCAGTTCTCCACGTACCAGAGGTCGTAGGCGGTCCGCTCCTCGATGGGGGTGTCACCCCGTAGGCCGTTGACCTGGGCCCAGCCGGTAATCCCGGCCTTCTCCCGGTGGCGGTCCAGGTAACGGGGCACCACCTGGGCAAACTGCTGGACGAAGTAGGGCCGCTCGGGCCGGGGACCCACCACGCTCATGTGCCCCAGCAGGACATTGATAAACTGGGGCAGCTCGTCCA
>Ga0209989_100159_pt1 | contig 12565 bp, 12 predicted proteins | sample Antgeofumaro1A2B_FD_188083 | JGI IMG/M metagenome (GOLD analysis project Ga0209989, IMG submission 188083) | Geothermal fumarole subsurface microbial communities from Mt. Erebus, Antarctica - 1A2B (SPAdes) (version 2) | ecosystem: Environmental > Terrestrial > Volcanic > Fumaroles | place: Mt....
TACTCCACCCGCTGGGTCAGCCAGGTGGTGCAGCGCTGGAATGAAGGAGGCGTGGAAGCGTTGAAAGACCGCCGTCACAAAAACCCTGGGCCGAAGCCCAAACTGACCCCAGAGGAACAGGAGAAGGTCCTGGCCGCTCTCCAGGCCCCGCCCCCCGACGGGGGCCTTTGGTCTGGCCCCAAGCTGCGGGACTGGGTGGAGCGGGAGCTGGGGAAGAGGCTCTCCCTAAGCCCCATCTACCGGCTCCTGAGGGAGATGGGCTTCTCCCTCCGGGTGCCCCGCCCCCAGCACAAGGGGGCGGACCAGGAGGCGCAGGAGGGGTTTAAAAAAACTTCTTCAGGAGGTCCAGAGGGCCCGGGGGGAAGGGAGGAGGGTGAGGCTTTTCGCCTATGACGAGCACCGGCTGGGGCTAAAGCCGGTGTACCGGAGGGTGTGGAGCCGGAGGGGGGAACGGCCGAGGGCGGTGGTGGCGCACCGGTACCAGTGGTTCTACCTGTGCACGTTTGTGGAGCCTGAGACGGGGCAGAGCCTGAGCCTTCTGGTGGACGGGGTGGACACCCGGGTGATGAGCTGGGTTTTGAGGGAACTCCGCCTTCATCTGGGGGAGGAGGAGGCCTGGGTGGTGCTGGACCGGGCGGGGTGGCACGTCTCGCCCCGGGTGGAGGTGCCTTCTGGGGTTCGGTTGGTGTTTTTGCCGCCGTATGCTCCGGAGCTGCAGCCTGTTGAGCGGGTCTGGCCCCTGGTGAATGAAGCGGTGGCGAACCGGTACTTCTCCACGCTTGGGGAGATGATGGAGGTGGTGGAACGGAGGTGCCTGGTTCTCCAGGAGAACCCTGACCTCCTCAGGAGGCATACCCTCTTTCACTGGTGGCCAAGAGAGGGGAAGGAATCAGCATGAAACGGTATCACCCCTTCGACCGGTCTCCCCGGTCGACCCCGCAGGGGCCGTGCCGCCCCGGCGGCCCTCCACAGCCCAGCAGGCCATCAGTCCGCTTCCTCTGGCCCCGGGGCGGACGACGCCCCGAGCACCTGTACCAGGGCCCGAAGCAGCGGATCGCTGACCTCCTGCTGGACCTCGGCGGCGAATGAGCCGATAGGGAGGTCGGGGTCGATCGCCCGGTACTCCAACGCCTGGAGCCAGGTCTCAACCTTATCGAGCTCTTTGACAAAGCGGGCCGCCGGCGTCTGACCGGCCAGGTACTCCTGCCAGGCGCTCTCCAGGTCCTGCCGCACCGCCGCTGGGAGATCGGCCACCAGGCGACGGAACGCGGCCTCTTCACGGGCGCGCTTGCGCTGACGCTGACGCTCGCGGACCTCGGGCGGGGGCGGCCGGTCGAGAAGCCGGCGCCGGTCGACGCCGGGCTGGGCCAGGAGTTCGTCGAAGGGAGTGAGGTCACCCACCAGGCTCTCGGCCAGATCGTGGACCAGGGCCAGCCGGACCAGGCGGTCCGGCTCGAGCCCCCGGGCCCGTCCCAGAACCCAGGCCATCACCGCCAGCCGGAAGACGTGGTCGGCCACGGACTCGGCTGCGGCCACCCCACGGTCCACCCAGCCCTGCCGACGCAGGCTCTTGAGCCGGCCGACGGTCTGGAGAAAACGGACAAGCGCCTTCAGGGCTGCGGGATCGAGCGGCGCCGGGCCGGATGGGATGGTCTGTGTCACGGAAACCCCTCCTCAGCCGCGGTCCAGCCGGGTATCATGCACTGTTGAGGCCAGTATAGCAGAGCCCATCGTCCCCCGGCTATTTACCGGGCGCGGCGGCTGTGGTATATAGGGAGGCAGACAGCCCCGGCAGCGGGAGGCGCGATGGTCCAGCCCGGTCTCATCGACTGCGACCTCCATGTCACCCCGGCCTCGGTCGAGGTCCTCTTCCCCTATCTGGCGCCCCACTGGCAGGAGTACATCCGCGAATCGGCCTTCAAGGGCCCGGTGGACTTCGCCTATCCCAAAAACGCTCCCCTCACCGTCCAGCCCGCCCTGCGCTCCCAGCCCGGCGCGGTCCCCGGCACGACGCTGGCGCAGGTCCGCCAGCAGGCCCTCGACCCCTGGGGCACCACCTACGCCATCCTCCAGTGCGACTACCCCATTCAGACCGTCCACAACCCCGACCTGGCGGCCGCCCTGGCCCGGGCGGTCAACGACTGGCTGATCGAGGAGTGGCTGGCGAAAGACCCCCGCCTGCGGGCGGCGCTGGTGGTGCCCATCCAGGTGGTGGAGCTGGCGGTGCGCGAGGTCGAGCGGGTCGGCGACCATCCGGGGTTCGTCCAGGTGTATCTCCCGGCCCGCTCGGAGGCCCCCTACGGCCACCGGCGCTACTGGCCGCTCTATGAGGCGGCGGTCCGCCACCGCCTGGCGATCGGGATCCACTACGGGGGCGCCCCCGGACACCCGCCGACCCCCACCGGCTGGCCCTCGTACTTCCTGGAGGAGTACGTGGCGATGGCCCTGGTCGCGCAGAGCCAGCTCCTCAGCCTGGTCAGCGAGGGGGTCTTCGACCGCTTCCCGGAGCTGAAGGTGGTGGTGCTGGAGTGCGGCTGGAGCTGGCTGCCGGCGTTTCTGTGGCGCTTCGACAAGGACTGGAAGGGGCTGCGGCGGGAGGTGCCGTGGGTCCGCCAGCCGCCCTCGGCCTACATCCGCGCGCACTGCCGCTTCAGCCTGCAGCCGCCCGACGTCCCGTCCGAGCCGCGCGGGCTGGCCCAGGTCCTCGACCACCTGGAGACCGACGATCTGCTGCTGTTCGCCACCGACTACCCCCACTGGCACTTTGACCAGCCCGCGGCGGCGCTCCCCGCCGGACTGCCGGCGGCCCTGCGGCCCAAGATTCTGTGGGAGAACGCCTGGCGGTGGTATCAGTTCACCGGCCGGTTCGCCCCGGCCGGAGGAGAGGGACCATGGTGAAACCTGCCACCCATCCGGCGGCCGACCGCCGGAGCCGTCTAGCGGTCATCGACTGTGATATCCACAACGCCCTGCCCAGCGAGACGGCGCTTCTCCCGTATCTGCCGGCCCGCTGGCGGCGGCAGTATGAACTCTTCGGCCTGCGCGGCCGGCAGGGAGCCTACTACCCGCGGATGGTGCCGCACGCCGCCCGGACCGACGCCTGGCCACCCTCGGGGCAACCACCGGGGTCGGACCTGGAGTTTCTGCGCGGGCAGCTCCTCGACCAGTACGGCATTGACTACGGGATTCTCAACCCGCTCATCGGGGTGGGGGGCCAGCTCAACCTGGAGTACAGCGCCGCTCTGGCCCGCGCGGTCAACGACTGGCAGGTGGCGGAGTGGCTGGAGAAGGAGCCCCGGCTGCGGGCGGCCATCGTGGTGCCCTATGAGGACGGGGCCCTCGGGGCGGCCGAGGTCCGGCGGGCGGGGGAACACCCGGGGTTTGTGCAGGTGCTGGTGCTCTCGCGGACGTGTGAGCCGCTGGGGCGGCGGAAGTACTGGCCGCTGTATGAGGCGGCGGTGGAGCGGGGGCTGCCGATCGGCATCCACTTCGGCGGGACAGGGGCCGGGCCGATCACCGGCTGCGGCTGGCCCTCGTACTACATCGAGGACCACGTGGGGGTAGCCCAGGCGATGCAGGCCCAGGTGGTGAGCCTGGTCTGCGAGGGGGTGTTCGAGGTCTTTCCCAGCCTCCGGGTGGTGCTGATCGAGGGGGGCTTCGCCTGGTTTCCGGCGCTGATGTGGCGGCTGGACGCCGCCTGGCGGCGGCTCAAGGAGGAGGTGCCGCACCTCACGCGGGCGCCCTCGGAGTATCTGCGGACCCACTTCTGGCTGACCACCCAGCCGATGGAGGAGCCGCACCGGCCACGGCACTTCCTGGACATTCTCGCGCAGGTGGGGGTGGAGCGGCTGATGTTCGCCACCGATTACCCGCACTGGGACTTCGACGACCCGGAGACGGCCTTTCCGGTGCCGCTGCCCGAGGCGGTGCGGCAGAAGATCCTGGCCGAGAACGCGCGTGCGCTCTACCGGCTGCCCTGAGGGAAGGGGGGACGATGGGGCGGTACATCGTGGGACGGGTGAGCGAGATCCCGCCGGGGGGGCCGCAAGATCGTCGAGGTCGCCGGACGGTCGGTCGGGGTGTTCAATGTGGGAGGCGAGTTCTTCGCCCTGCGCAACCGCTGTCCGCACCAGGGGGGACCGCTCTGCGCGGGCCATCTTATCGGGCTGGTGCTGGCCGAGGCGCCGGGCGAGTACCGGTACCTGCGGCCGGGGGAGATTCTGCGCTGTCCCTGGCACGGCTGGGAGTTCGACGTCCGGACCGGGCAGTCCTGGATCGACCCGGCCCGGGTGCGGGTGCGGCGCTATGAGGTGATGCTCGCCCCGGACCCGGCCACCGCCGGGATGCCCGGCCGCCTCCCGGGCCCCTACGTCGCCGAGACCTACCCAGTCTCGGTCGAGGACCCCTTCATCATCGTCGAAATTCCGGAGTAGCCCTTCGGGGCCGACGGCTTCACCTCAGCGCTGGAGGAGAGCAATGGTCCAGACAGCCTCGCCCGCCGAGTTCCAGTCGACCGTTCAGAAGCCGGCCGACTTCGACGCCTTCTGGGAGGAAGTCCTGGCCCAGGCGGCGGCCATTCCCCTCGACCCGACACTGGAAGAGGTGCCCCTGCGCTCGACGTCCGAGGTGGTGGTCTACGAGGTCCACTACACCAGCCTGGACCACCTGCGCATCGCCGCCTGGTACTGCCGGCCCCGTCACCACGCCGGTCCCCTGCCGGCCGTCATCCTCTACCCCGGCTACATCAGCGAGCCGGTCCTGCCCAAGAGCTGGGCTGCTCAGGGCTACGCCGCCCTGAGCGTCGCCCCGCGCGGGAAACTGCGCTCCAACCGCCACTTCAACCCCGGCTACCCCGGCCTCCTCACCTATAACATCGTCGACCGGTACACCTACGGCTACCGGGGCTTCTACGTCGACGCCTGGCGGGCGGTGGACTTCCTGCTGACCCGCCCCGAGGTCGACCCGACCCGGATCGGGGTGACCGGCAGCAGCCAGGGCGGCGCCCTGACGGTTCTGACGGCGGCCATGCGCCCCGAGGTCCGCTGCGCGGCGGCCGGCGCGCCTTTCCTCTGCGGGATGATGGATGCTATCCGCCTGACCCACTCCTACCCCTATGAGGAGATCAACGAGTACCTGCGCCTCTACCCGGAGCGCGAGCCGCAGGTCCGCCAGACCCTGGCCTACTACGACTGCCTAAGTTTCGCCGACCGCGTCCGCTGTCCCATCATCATCAACATCGGCCTCAAGGACGACGTCTGCCCGCCAGAGACCGGCTACGCCCTCTTCCGGGCCATCGCCTCGCCCCAGAAACGGCTCTACGCCTACCCGGAGTGCGCCCACGACGCCGGCAGCGCCTGGCACGCCCCCATCGTCCAGGCCTTCCTGCAGGAACACCTCCAGCCGGTTCCGGCGGCCACTCCCGCCTGATCGCCCGGCATCGTCGGAAAGGAGCCACGATGGCCGCGCTGACGTCACCCGCCGACTTCGACGCCTACTGGGCCCAGGTGATAGCCGAACTGGCGGCCCTGCCGCTGGCCCCCGAACTCGAGGTGCTCCCCCTCCGCTCGACCGAGTTCGCCACCACCTACGGTCTCAAACTGACCAGTATTGGCCCCTATCGCATCTTCGCCTACTACTGCGTCCCGCACGGACCCGGCCCCTTTCCGGTGCGCTATCACCTTCCGGGCTACGGCAGCGTGGTCCATATTCCGCCCTACGAGGAGCGCCGGCAGGCGGTCTGCGTCGCCCTCTGCCACCGGGGACAGCGGCGGTCGGACACACCGTTTGCCGCCAGCTACCCCGGTCTTCTGACCCACGGCCTCCTCTCGCCCACCACCTATATCTACCGGGGCATCGTGGCCGATTGCTGCCGGGTCATCGACTTTCTGCTGACCCGCCCGGAGGTGGACCCCGAGCGCATCGCCCTCGTCGGCGGCGACCTGGCCCTCTTCACCGCCGCCCTGCGCCCAGCCGTACGGGCGGTGGCGGTGGCCCAGCCGCTCCTCTTCTACGACCTGCCAGCCGTCACCCGCGAGACCAGCGAGTACCCCTACGAGGAGATCAACGACCTCCTGCGGGCCCATCCGGACCAGGCCCCAGCCGTCTGGACCACCCTGGCCTACTTCGACCCGCTGGCCTTCGCCCCGCGCATTCGGGCGGCGGTCCTGCTCATGCACGGGGGACCGGGCGCTCTCTTCTCGCCCGAGCGGGCAGCCCGACTGCAGGCCGCCCTGGCCGGTCCCACCACCCTCTACCAGCGCACCGGCTACGGCTATACCGACCACCAGGCGCTGGAGAGCTGGCTGCAGGAGCAGCTGGCCGCCCGCCCGGCCGGCGAACGGACCTGACGGCCACCGGAGACCCCCTCGCTGGCCGGTTGTTCAAGCCGCTCAGTCCGGCCCGGCGATCCGAGGGGGGTAGCGTCCGTGGCCTCTCTGACTGGCCGGCGCGCACCTCGACCGATCCGCCGGGCACCGGGTCGGGGGAGAGAAGCCGCCAGCACGCCAGGAAAAAGGGTGCTGGCCCTGGTCAGGGCCAGCACCCGTGCCACCGGCGACCTACTTGGGCATGTTCTTCAGGGCGGTGTAGAGCAAGCGCGGCGACCAGTCGGGGTTCAGCACGCCAAAGATGGCAGTCTCCTGGGTGTGGTAGTCCTGAAAGGTCCGGAAATTCAGGTTCCAGACGAAGGCCGCCCCGACCCAGGGACGCTCGCGCATCATCTGGAAGCCGCGGACCAGGAAATCGGCCGCCTGCTGCTCGGAGAGATGGGTTGTCCACTCGTAGCCGGGCGGCACCGGCGGCTGGGCCGAGGCCCAGTGGTATTCGGTGATCCACATCTGCCGGCGGTCACCGTACCTCGCCATAATGGCGTGGAGGTCATCGATCCGGCGGAAATAGAAGCTGGGATGCCCTTTGAAGCCGGGCGTTCCGACCGTGTTGCGGTCCACCCAGTCGTCGGGGGCGTTGTTGTAGCCGGTGGCGTGGGCGCCGACGGCGTCGGCGATCCGGAGGAAGACCCCACCCTCGACCTGATACATCTGGTCGAGGTACCAGGCATCGTCCACCGCGATGGTGGGGTCCATCACCCCGGTCGGGGTCAGCGCGCCGGAGACCACGATGGCGTCCGGATCGGCCTCCTTGATCGCCCGGTAGGCCACTTTCAGGAGAGCGATATATTCGGCCGGATTGATCCGACCGCCGCCCCACTCGCGGCTGAAGTTCTGCTCGTTCCAGATCTCGTAGGCCTTGACCCTGCCGCGGTAGCGGCGGGCCAGTTCGCCCAGGAAGCGCCCGAATTCGTTGTAGTCGTCGGGCGGGCCGTCGATGCCGCGCCCGCCGCGCGACCAGGCCGGGGCGGTGACCACGCTAAAGAGCAGATTGATCCCCTCCTGCTGGGCCAGATCCACCATCTGGTCGAGGGGGCCGAAGGCGATCTGGCCGCGCGTCTGCTCGACATCGGCCCAGCGGATCTGCTGCTTGACCCAGCCGAAGCCGGCCTCCTTGACCTTCTGGTAGATCCGCCGCTGGTCCTGATAGTAGAGATGCGCCTGGAAGCCGTAGCGCAGGCCGGAGGTCGGCTGCGGGGGAGGAGTGATGGCGGGCTGTCCACCGGTGGGAGGTGTCGCGCCCTCGCGCTCGAAGGCGTCCTTCATGTTGGTCGCCGGGAGCTGCTCCGGCCGGGCGACACCCTCTGGACGGCTGTTATCGTACTGGCGGTAGAGAGGGCTGGTCCGGGCCTGGCTTTCGAGATCGGGCGGCAGGTTCTGGCCGGTGATGATGGCCTTGAGGTAGTCGGCCAGCAGGATCCCCTGAGTCAGCCCGGTCGTCCGGTCGTAGTGCATGATCCCGCGCTGGAAGCGCTGGTAGATGAAATTGTGATTGTTGGGGTCGACCTGCGGCCGGCTGGTGGGGATCCCCCACAGCTCCAGGTTGAAGCCGGGGAGCAGCCCGGGCTCGCCCCGGCCGGTGGGGAAGGCATCGCGCAGGGTGACCGTTCCCCGGAAGGTGGTGAGGAAGCCGGGCTGCTGGCCCTGCCAGAGATCGGGCGTGTTCTGCTCGACAAAGCGCAGAACCGCCTCGTGATAGCCCGGCGTGCCCGGCGCCGGGGCGCTGCGGACCAGGGCCTCGTCGAAGGCCGGGAAGGTGGCACCGTTGATGGTTGTGAAGGGCATCAGCCCAGGGTCCAGGACATTGAGGAGCCCCACGCTGCCGTCCGGCTGGAGCTGCATCACCCGGCGCTGGAAGAACTGGACCCAGGTGCCCATAAACAGGAACTTGCGCGAGACCGGGTAGCCGAAGGTGCGCAGCCCACCCCGGCGCTGAAAGTAGTCCCAGAACTTATCGTCGCTGATGCGGAAGCCGGTCTCGGGGAAATAGCGGGGATCGCTGGTGGCTGCCTGGCCGGACCGTGGCCAGACGGCAAAAAGCAGACCGCCGACGATGAGCAGCAGGAGTCCCCAGCGACAAGCGCGGATCATCTCTCCCCTTTCTCAGGATTTTGGCAGACGCTGGAGCGCCCGGTAGGCCGGACGTGGTGTGCCATCAGGCTCGGTGATGGCCCAGTAGTACTGCTCGTGGTCCCTGGTCCAGGTTGGGCTGGCGATGTAGATCACGGTCATCACCCCGATCCAGGGCCGCCAGTGCTGAGCGGCGTACTGGAAGGCCCGCACCAGATAGTCGGCCTTCTCCTCCTCGGTGACCGCGTGCCAGGCGTAGGGTGAGCCGGGCCGGGTGTCGCTGGTCCAGCCCATCTCCAGGACCGCCACCTGTTTCTGGGCATCGCCGAACTCCACCATAATCGCCCGCAGGTCCTCCACATGGCGAAAGCAGTAGATGCGCCCGAGGCCGGGCTCGCCGTGGTTGTAGCGGGGGTTCACCGCCACCTCATCGGGGCTCATCTCCGGCGGAGCCTTATAGCCGGCGGCGTGAACCCCCAGCACGTCGCAGAAGTCCCGCGCCCCGGCCTGGTACATCCGGCGGAGAAAATCGGTGTCGGGCATGGCGATGGCCCCGGAGGCTGTGGTCGGCGCCAGCCCGGCGCTGATGACGATGGCCTGCGGATCGGCCTTCTTGATCGCCTGATAGGCCAGTCGGAGCATGGCCATGTACTCGGTGGGATTGGGGGGGTGGTTCCCCCATTCGCGGGCCAGATTGGGTTCGTTCCAGATCTCGTAGGCCTGGATCCGCCCCCGGTAGCGCGTGGCCAGGGCGGTGAGAAAATCGGCGAAGTCCTCCAGCCGGTCCGGCGGGCCGACCCCCGGAAAGAGGGCATCGCGCCGGCTCCACCGAGGCTGGTTGTCCACCCGCGCCAGGATCTTCAGGCCGTAGCGCTCGGCCAGAGCCACCAGCCGGTCCGGCTCCTGCCACTCGAACGTCCCCTTCCGATGGGGCTCGATGTAGCGCCATTCGAACTGCTGCTTGATCCAGGTGAACCCCATCTCTTTGACGAGACGGAGATCACGTTCGGCCTGCGGGCTGCCCCAGAGAAAGACGTGGACCGCGTAGTCCGGGCTGCGCATCGGACCGGCTGCAGCGGGCGTCGGGGTGGGAGACGGCGTCGGGCGCGGGGAAGGCGTGGGAGTGGGCTGCGGTCCGGCGCAGGCGGCACACAGCGAGAGACCAACCCCGGCCATCAGACGCAGAAAGTGAGACCGTCGCACAGGCGCTCTCTTCCCCTGTTGCTGCGAGCAGCGTTCGGCCAACCGGCGTCGGGATCATACCAGGGCCGGGGCGGTCCCGGCATAGTACTTTCGGGGACCTAGAGCACGACCGGCGCCCCCTGGCGAGCGGCGGTGTAGAAGGCGAAGCCGACCTCCAGGTTGCGGACGGCATCATCCACCGTCGCCACCGGCGGCACCGCCTCCTGAAGCACCGTCGCCAGGTGGTCGACGACCGAAACCGGGCCCGTCGGCGGGGCCGTCAGCAACCAGCCGGCCAGATCGAACCGGCCGGCGACGGCCAGCTTGCCGCTGATGGTCGGGTCGTAGACGATCTGGCCCTCCTGGCCGAGGATCTGAACCTGCGAGAGGGAGCCGCCGGGCGGAGCCGTCCAGGTGTCCTCGACGGTCGCCTGGACGCCCCGGTGGAAGGTCAGCAGAGCCACCCCGTAATCCTCGAAGGCCAGATCGCGGTGCTTGAGGGTGGCCACGACGCCGCTGACGCTGGCCACCTCGTCCTGGAGGAGCCAGCGCAGAAAGTCGATATGGTAGATGGCGTGGTCGAGCCAGCCGCCGGCCGGGGCCCTGGTCGGGTCGAGCCACCAGGTCTGCCCGCGCTCGCCCGGCCAGGGCTGGGTCGGGAGAGGCGCCCGAAGGATCGTCAGCGCCGAGAGCACCGGGCCGATGCGGCCAGCCGCCACCCACTCCTGGATCGCCCGGTAGACCGGGTTCAGGCGCCAGGCCGACTCGTAGGAGATGAAGTGGACGCCGGCCTGGCGGACCGCCTCGCGGATGGTCCGGGCCTCGGCCGTGGTCATCGCGATGGGCTTGACGCTAACGATATGTTTGCCCGCCGCCGCAGCCGCCCGGCAGAGGGCGGCGTTCTCGCTGGTCGGACAGGCGGTCAGAACGATCTCCACCTCCTCGCGCGTCACCACCGCCTGGTAGTCGGTGGTGACGAAGGGGATATGGTAGCGCTGGGCCAGGGCCTCGGCCCTAGCCCGGTCGCGATGGGCCAGAGCCACCACCTGGGCCCGCTGGCTGCGCTGCAGGGCCTCCAGCTCCCCCAGGCCCATATACCAGTGGTCGAGACCAGCGATCGCCACACCGAGTTTGTCCGGCATCAGTATCCCCCTGTTGACACGGGTGACATTAAAGTCCGGGCGAACCACTCAGCCGCCGGACGAGCGCTGGCGGCTGGCCTCGTACTCCCGGCGGATCGCCTCCCCCGGCGGGTAGACACCGATGATCGAGCGGCCCTCGAGCAGTTTCTGACGGAGGAAGACCTCCAGTTCCTCCGCCTCACGAGCGACCCGCGCCACCTCGGCCGCCCAGGCCTGGGGAATCACACAGACACCATCGTCATCGCCCAGGATGAGATCGCCGGGCTGAACCAGAGCGCCGGCGCAGTGAATCGGAACGTTGTACTCGACCGGGAGCAGCGGGCTGGGTGGGCCGACCACCCCGCGGGCGAAGACCGGCAGATCCATCTGCTGCAGGAACGGGAAGTCACGCACGGCCCCGTCGACCACCAGGCCGGCCGCGCCCTTCATCTGGATCCGGGTCGCCATCACATCGCCCAGGTGACCGCCATCGGTCCGGCCAAGGGCGTCCACCACCAGCACGTCACCGGGCTGCAGGAACTCGATCGCCTCCAGGCTCGGCAGGGTGGCGGCGCGGAGACGCTCGGCCAGATCGGGCCGGGTGGGGACGTAGCGCAGGGTGACGGCCACGCCGAGGAGACGTCGCCCGGGCAGCAGCGGACGCAGACCGAGGCAGTAATGATTGGGGACGCCGAAGCGGGTCAGCGCCCCGCTGGCGGCCGCCGAACTCACCTCCTGAAGCGCCTCCAGCAGGGCAGGGGCGGGACGCTGAAAGGGAGCGGCCGACATCGCGACTCCTTTCGGTGCGATTCTCCGGGGTCGTGTGGTGGTAGCACCATAGCACAGCCGGCCGGGCCAGCGCAAGGGCCGACCGCAGTCTTCAGCGGCGACCAGCAATGTGCCAGTGCTGGTCGCCGGCCCTCGAACTGCCCGTACCGGTGCTTTCTCCCCTCCGTATTTTTCCCCAATGACACCACTTCCGCTTAGCCGGTACCCTGACCCAGGCCGGTCAGGGTCTCAGACGGCGGTCAGCCCGAGCAGATCCGGAATAAGGAGCCCTCCCTCGAACCCCGAGGATAGCCGGCAAGCCATCAATCGGGCCGACGAAGAGGCCAGGTCCAGGCTTTGGCCACGGCCTGGAGTCAGAGCGATGCCAAAGCCCTGGCCGTATGCTCCACCGAGGATGCGGTCAGGGTCGGGAGGTTTCGTCAAGAGGTGTGTAAATGCTCAGGCGGCGACCTCCTTCTCCATGACCTCGATGCCGTCTTCGTACCGCGCCCCCGCGGAGACCTTGGCCAGCAAGTCCGGGGCACTGAGCCGCCGGAACCTCGTCTGGGCCACCATCAGCATCTTCCAGATCACCGCCGTGGCCCGCTCTACCTTCTTGAACCGCTTGGCCGCGTCCGTACGCAGCCGCAGCGCAGCGAAGGGCGACTCCACCACGTTCGTCGTCCGCAGGTGGCGCCAGTGCTCCTTCGGGTACCGGTAGAAGGTCACCATCCGCTCCCAGTCCCGCCCCAGCGTCTCCGCCGCCTTCCCGTCCCCGTGCCGGTGGCACCAGGCCTCGAACTCCTTGCGCTTCCGTTCCGCCTCCGCCCGCGTCGGGGCGTAGGCGATGGCCCGGAGCATCGGCTTGGCCACGGCCTGCTGGCGGCGCGGCAGCTGCTCCAACACGCCCTGCACCTTGTGGTTCCAGCACCGCTGCTCGTCGACCTCCGGCCAGACGTTGCGCAGCGCCCCCCAGATCCCCAGGTGCCCGTCCCCGACCACCAGCCGGGGCGCGTTCATCCCACGCTCCCGCAGATC
>Ga0209989_100161_pt1 | contig 12483 bp, 12 predicted proteins | sample Antgeofumaro1A2B_FD_188083 | JGI IMG/M metagenome (GOLD analysis project Ga0209989, IMG submission 188083) | Geothermal fumarole subsurface microbial communities from Mt. Erebus, Antarctica - 1A2B (SPAdes) (version 2) | ecosystem: Environmental > Terrestrial > Volcanic > Fumaroles | place: Mt....
GAAGGGCCGCCGAGGAGGTGGTCTTCGGGGAGATAACCACCGGGGCCGAGGACGACATTCAGAAGGCCACCCGCCTGGCCCGCCGGATGGTCACCGAGTTCGGGATGAGCGACCGGTTGGGTCCCCGGACTTACGGCAAGCGTGAGGGCCTGATTTTCCTCGGCCGGGACATGAACGAGATCCGCAACTACAGCGAAAAAATCGCCGAGGAGATTGACGCCGAAGTTGACCGCCTCATCCTGGAAGCTCACCACCGGGCCAGGGAAATCCTCCTGGCCAACCGGCCCAAACTCGACCGGCTGGCGGCCCACCTGGTGGCCCACGAAACGGTTGAAGGGGAAACCTTAAGGCGGCTGCTGGCCGAAGGGCCGGTGGAGCCGGAGGGTTCCCGGGCCGCGGCCGACTGAACCCCACAGCTACCGGAGGTGGACATGGAAGACGTTACCGACCGGCTACATCCGGGCCTGGTTGGGGAGCTGGAGGCGGAGGTCACCGAGGGCATGCTGGCCCCTGGCGGCCGGCGGGTCCTTTCGACCCCGGCCATGATCGGTCTGATGGAGGGGGCTGCCAACCGGGCGGTGGAGCACCTGCTTCCGGAGGGGTGGCTTACGGTGGGCTACCTGGTGAACGTTCGCCACCTGGCGGCCGCCCCCCTGGGGAGTGTGGTTCGGGCCCGGGCCGAGCTTACCGAGGTGGACGGCCGCCGGCTCGTCTTTAAAGTTGAGGCCTGGCAGGGGGATAAGAAGGTGGGGGAGGGCACCCATGAGCGCCGGGTGGTGGAGCTTAAGCGGTTTTTGGAGCGGGCGGCGGCCAAATGAAGACCGTTTTTATCCACGGCTCGGGCGGGATGGCCGAAAGCTTTTACTTTCAGCTCCGGGAAATTCCCGGAAGCGAGGCCGTGGACCTGCCGGGCCACCCCGAGGGGAAGCCGTGCACCAGCGTTGATGCTTATGTGGAATGGGTTCGGGGCTACCTGGCCGGACGGGGCTACCGGGGCAACGTGGTTTTGGGCGGCCATTCCCTGGGCGGGGCCATCGTTCAGCTTTACGCCCTGAAATACCCGGAGGAGCTGAAGGGAATAATCCTCATCGGCACCGGGGCCCGGCTGCGGGTCCACCCGAACATCCTGAACGACCTGGAGGGGGCAATCCGCAACCCGGGGGTCTGGGCCGAGCAGCAGCGGCGAGAGTTCGGGTTCCACGGGCTGCCGCCCGAGGAGCGGGAGCGGCTTTTGCAGAAGCGGCTCCGCATCGGCCCGGCCGTCCTGCTCAACGACCTGCTCTGCTGCGACCGGTTCGACCTGCTGGACCGGGTCCACCTAATACGGCTGCCCACCCTGGTCATCGTCGGAACTGAGGATATCCTTACCCCCGTCCGTTACGCCCAGTACCTGGCCGATAAGATTCCCGGCTCCCGGCTGGTGGTGGTCGAGGGGGCCACTCACCACGTCCACCAGGAGAAGCCGGAGACGGTCAACGCCGCGATTCGGGAGTTTTTAGAGGGGCTGACCGAACCAGGCCGCTGAGACAAGGCCCGCTGCCAGCGCCAGGGCCAGCCCGGCCACAACGAAGGCGAAGGTCACCTCGGTCCGCTGTTTTTCCCAGCCGATGGTGCTCCCCAGGTTCTGGTAGATGGCCGAAAGGTCCTTGGCCGTGGGTGCAAAGAAGTACTCCCCCCCGGTTACCTCGGCGATCTGCTGGAGGGTGCGCTCGTCGAGGAAGACTCGTAGGAACTGGTTGCCGTAGAAAAGGATGCCCCCTTCCCGGCTGCCGACGCCGATGGTGTAGATTCGAACGTTGCGCTGCTGGGCCTGGGCGGCGGCATCGATGGGGTGAATGCCCCGATTGTTGGCCCCATCCGAGAGGAGGACGATGGTGGCGATGGGGTTCTGAGACTGGGACCGGACCTGGCCATCGGAGGCCCGCCCTTGGCCGTCGGCCCCGGGCATGACCGAGAGGGCGGCCATTATCCCGTCGCCGATGGCCGTGGCCGACATGGTCCGGAGGTTGTCGATGGCCTGGTTGACTAACGCCCGGTCGGTGGTGGGCGGAACGAGGACACTGGCCGTATCGCTGAAGCTCACCACCCCAATCCGGGCGTCAGCGGGCAAAGCCTCCGCCAGGCTTTTGGCTGCAGCCTTGGCGGCGGCCAGGCGGTTGGGGGCAATATCCGTGGCCTCCATGCTGCGGGAGACGTCGATGACCAGCACCACGGTCACCTGTTTTACCGGTACGGCGATAAGCCACTGGGGCCGGGCGATAGCCAGGGCGAGAGCGACGAAGGCCAGGGAGTAAAGGGCCGGGGGCAGGTAGCGCCGCCAGGCTACCGGCGACCGACCAATGGCCTTAATGACGGCCAGGTTGCTGTAGGTGAGAAAATACCTACGTCGGCGCCGCTGCTGCCACAGGTAGAAGGCCAGGAAGGCCGGGCCCAGGACTACGAGGGGTAAGGCGGTCGGCCAGAGGAATTCCATCGCTTCTTTCGCCCCCGTCTTAACAAGACAAACTGGAGGACCGGCTCGAGAAAGCCCCGGTCGGTCCACAGGTCCAGCACATCTACCCCGCACCGCCGGAATATCTCGTCCTGCTCGGCCCGGTGGGCCTCCATGTAGGCCCGGAACTGTTGCCGGAGCCGCCGGTTCGAAAGGTCAACCCAAAGTTGCTCACCCGATTCCGGGTCCTGCAGCCGCAACAGGCCAACAGGCGGGGGGTCGACTTCGGCCGGGTCCTGAATCCTCACCGGTATGACCTCATGCCGCAGGGCTAGCAGCCGGAAGGGTACCTCCCAGTTGTTGGGTCCCAGGAAGTCGGAGACCACGAAGACCAGGGAGCGGCGCCGGAGGATTCGGCCGATGGTGGCGATGGCCCCGGCCAGGTCGGTGGGATTCGGCCGACCCCAGTCCCAGCCCTGCAGCTCGTGGATGACCCGAACGGCCTGGTTCCGGCCAGACCTGGGGGGTACCAGCCGCTCAACCCGGTTGGAAAAACCGGCCAGGGCGACCTTATTGCCGTGCCTGATGAAGAGAAAAGCGATGAGGGCCGCAAATTCGGTGGCCAGGTCGGACTTCATGGCCCCGGCCCAGCCGAACCGCATGGAACCGCTCAGGTCCACCGCCAGCCAGGCGGTGACTTCCCGCTCCTCCACCGTCTGCCGAATGAAGGTCCGATTGAGGCGGGCGGTCACGTTCCAGTCGATGCGGCGGACCTCGTCACCGGGCTGGTATTCCCGGATTTCGGCCAGCTCGTAGCCGGGGCCCGGCCAGAGGCCGGTGTAGTCGCCCTGAAGGATGCCGTCCAGCCGCTTGAGGACCGTGAACTGCACCCGGCGCAGGAGGCGCTCGGCCTCCCCAATGGGTACCGCCTGGAGCCCGGCCCGGCCCGGCGCCATCACTCCCCCACCGGCTCGGGGGTGTGCCGCTCGATGAGCTCGATCCGCGGCGGTCGGACCACCTCCATAATCCGGCCGAGGATCTGCTCGGCGGTGATTCCCTGGGCCAGGGCCTCGTAGGTCAGGATCAGCCGGTGCCGGAGGGTATCCATCACCAGGTAGGTCATATCCTCGGGCAGTACGTAGTCTCGGCCCCGGAGGGTGGCCAGAGCCTTCGCCCCGGCGATGAGGTAAATGGAGCCTCGGGGGCTGGCCCCGTAGGCCACGAAGCGGCTCAACTCCGGCAGGCCAAATTCGGCCGGCCGCCGGGTGGCGGCCACCAGGGTGACGGCGAAGTCGACCAGCTTGGGGTCGACGTAGACCCGGTCGGCGACCTGCTGGAACCGGATGACCTCCTGGGGGGTGAGAACCTGGTTTGGTTCGGGCAGGCGCTCGGCCGTGACCCGGGCCACGATGGCCGCCTCCTCCAGGCGGGTGGGGTAGTCGATGACAACTTTGAACATGAACCGGTCGATCTGGGCCTCGGGCAGGTTATAAGTTCCCTCCGACTCGATGGGGTTCTGGGTAGCCATCACGAAGAAAGGCTCGGGCACTCGGTAGGTTTCGTTGCCGATGGTGACCTGGTGCTCCTGCATCACCTCCAGGAGGGCGCTCTGAACCTTGGCCGGCGCCCGGTTGACCTCGTCGGCCAGCACCAGGTTGGCGAAGACGGGCCCGAGCTGAGTGGTGAACTCCCCAGTGTGCTGGTTGTAAACCCGGGTTCCCACCAGGTCGGCCGGGACCAGGTCCGGGGTGAACTGAATCCGCTTGAAGGTCCCCCCGATAACCTGGGCCAGGGTCTTTACGGCGAGGGTCTTGGCCAGGCCGGGCACCCCCTCGATGAGTAGGTGGCCCCGGGCCAGCAGGGCCACCAGCATCATCTCCAGCAGGTGCTCTTGCCCAACGATTATTTTTTTAACTTCAAAGAGGGCACGCTCCAACCGGTTGTCTGCCGGTTCAGTTAGCATCGGCTCGTTTCAACCTCCGGGTTCATTTTGGGCACATTTAACCGCAGAAGTCAAACGGTTGCGCCGGTAGTGGGCGGTGGGATAGAATGGGGAGGTTCCAGCCCATGGTTCAGCCTGCATTCGAAGGCGTTAAGGTTCTGGACCTGACCAGCTACATTGCGGGCTCCTTTGCGGCCACCTGGTTGGCCGACCTTGGGGCAGACGTGGTCAAAATCGAGAGCCCCACGGGGGATCCCTTCCGGGTAACCCGCGGTTTCCTGGCCTGGAACCGCAACAAGCGGAGCATTGTATTGGACCTCAAGCACCCCGATGGCCTGGCTGCCTTCTACCGGATGGTGCGGCAGGCGGACGTGGTTATGGAGAACTACCGGCCGGGGGTTGCCGACCGCCTCGGGGTGGGCTATGAGAAGCTGCGGGAGCTGAATCCCCGACTCATTTACTGCTCGGTCTCGGGCTACGGGCAGACCGGCCCCTACACCCAGAAACCGGCCTTCGACCCCCTCCTTCAGGCCATTGGCGGGGTTATGGCCGGTCAGGGGGGTCCCGGGAACCCGCCGGTCTTTCTCCGGATCGCCGTTTCGGACTACTACGCGGCCGCCCTGGCCGCCTACGGGCTCGCCGCCGCCTTGTACGTCCGGGAGCGGACGGGGCTAGGTCAGCGGGTGGAGACCTCCCTGCTGAACGCCGTTATCGCCATCCAGGCCTGGCCCTTCGTCTGGCTTGAAGACGACCCCGAGCCTTTCAGGCTTGGCTCGGGCCTGGTGCCCTACCAGCTCTTTCAGACGTCCGACGGTTGGATTTTCATCGCCTGCGGCAACGATGGCTTCTGGCGCAACCTCTGCCGGGCCCTGGATATCGAAGCCTTCGCCGAGGACCCCCGCTTTGCCACCCAGCCGGCCCGCTACCGGAACCGGGAGGAGCTTTTGGGAATCCTGCAAGAGATCCTCCTGACCCGAACCACGGCCGAGTGGCTGGAGATTCTCGAGGCCCACGACGTCCCGGCCGCCCCGGTCCGGACCATCGAGGCCCTCTTCGACGACCCCCAAGTGAAGCACAACGAGATGGTGGTGGAGCTCCGGCACCCGAAACTGGGGCGGATTCGGCAGATGGGCATTCCCGTCAGGCTGAGCGTAACTCCGGGCCGGCTGGTGCGGCCGGCCCCGATGCTGGGCCAGCACACCGAGGAGGTCCTGCGGGAGTATGGCTTCAGCCCCGAAGAGGTTGCCGAACTTAAGGCCAAGGGGGTAACCGAACCTCAACCCCAGGATGGGTACGTTTAGTGCCCGGCCGCCTGCCGGCGGGCGTGGCGGACCCGCTGGAGGGCGGTCAGGGCGCCGAGGAGGGTCAGGAGGCCCAGGACCTCCTTCACCGGGCCCAGGAGAAGTCCCGCCCCCAGCAGGGTGACCCGAACTCCCCGGTCGGCCAGGCCCACGTTGGCCTTAAGGCCCAGCCCTTCTGCCCGGGCCCGGACGTAGCTAGTAATAAGGCCGAAGATGGCCGCCCCAAACGCCAAGCCGACCCCCACCTCATCCCCACCCCGGGCGAAAATCACCCCCAGGGCCCCCAGCACGGCGGCCTCTGAGAGCCGGTCCAAGGTCGAATCGAGGAGGGCCCCAAACTTCGTGGCCCTGCCGGTCAGCCGTGCCAGACCTCCATCCAGCAGGTCGGTCAAGCCCGCCAGCCAGAACACGACCCCGGCCAGGGCCCGGTGGTCGGCCAGAACCAGGAGGGCAGCCCCCAGGCTTAAACCGAACCCGGCCAGGGTCACCAGGTCGGGTCGGACGCCAGCGGCCGCCAGCAAGCGGAGGATCGGATCGAGGAGCCGGTTAGAGAGGGGCCGAAACTTCTCGGCAGTCACGGTCCCGAAGCCAGAGCCAAATGGTCGGGCTGGGCCGCTTGGGCGGCCACCCGGCGGGCCGTCGAATACACCTCCAGTACCTGGCTGACAAGCCGGGTCCAGTCGAATCGGGCCGCCCATTCCTGTCCCCGGCGGCCCAGCTCCGCCCGCCAGGTCGGGTCTTCCAGGAGGGACGAAAGCTCGGCGGCAAGCTTTGGGGGGTCCCGGGGCGGAACCAGGATGGCCCCCGGCCCCGCCACCTCCCGGTAGCCCGGAATGTCTGAGGCGACGACGGGGAGCCCGGCCGCCATCGCCTCCAGCAGGACCAGCCCGAAGCTTTCACCCCCGACGGCGGGGGCGCAAAAGACCCAAGCACTCCGGTAGCGGCCGACCAACTCAGCGTCGGGCAGAAGGCCCAGCAGTTCAACCCCGTCCAGCCGGTGGCGGCGGATGTACCACTCGACCTGCCGCCGGAGGCCTCCGTCCGGGCCGACCACCTCAAGCCTGGCTTGGGGAAAGCGACCTTTTATAAGGCGAAAGGCTTCCAGCAGGACGGGCAAACCCTTCCGCCGCTCCAGGCGGCCGACGAATAAGATGGTTGGTTCCGGGTGGGGGGTCGGGGGGAGGTCAGCGAAGCGGTCGAAGTCGATGCCGTTGGGGATGACCCGGTACTCGCCGGGAAAGAATCTGCTCACGAAGCGGCGGGCCGTCTTCGAGACGCAGATCCGACCGTCCAGCCGGTCGTACCAACGCCTAACCAGAAACCCGGCCAGCCGGTAGCCCAGGTTAGGGGTGGAGGTCCGGCTGCCGCAGGCGGCGTGGAAGGTGGCCACGTTCACGGCCCGGGAATATTCCAGAACGGCGAAGGGCAGGACGGGCACCAGCGGCTCGTGTAGGTGGACCACATCGAAGTCCGCCTGCCTGAGGAACTTCCGAACGCCCAGCCAGCCCCGTACCGTAACCCCGATCCGGGCAACCGAACCGCTGGCGGGAACGGGGAAGGGTTTTCCAAAGGTCACCACCGTTAGGTCCGGGGGGAGGCGGTCCGGCCGGGAGGCGGGTGCCAGCAGGGTTGGATTCCAGCCCTGCCGGCGGAGGGCCCGGGCAAGGCTTACGGCGTGGGATACAACCCCGCCGGGGTGGGCCAAGTCATAGGGTAGAACCACCAGGAGCCTTCCCAAGGGCCTATCCCAGGGCTTAAACTTCCACCGGTAGTTGCGGACCCTCCGGCGCGGCGACGGTGTTATCCAAGCCGATGATAAACTCGTCAACCCGACGGCGGGCCTCGTCGTCGGGAATTTGAACGGGCGGCGACTTCATAAAGTAGGCCGATGGGGCCACAATAGCCCCAGCCAGGCCCCGGTCCATGGCCAGTTTGCAGCAGCGGATGGCGTCGATGACCACGCCGGCGGAATTGGGGCTGTCCCAGACTTCGAGCTTGAGCTCGATGTTAAGGGGGACGTTGCCGAAGGTCGTGCCCTCAATCCGAATATAACACCACTTGCGGTCCCCCAGCCACGGGACGTAGTCGCTGGGGCCCACGTGGACGGCCTCGGGGGGCAGGGGGTAGTCGAGCATAGAGGTTACGGCTTCGGTTTTAGAAATCTTCTTAGACTCGAGCCGCTCCCGCTCCAACATGTTGAGAAAGTCGGTGTTGCCCCCAAAGTTAAGCTGGTAGGTGCGCTCGACCTTCACGCCCCGCTCCCGAAGCAGGCGGGTGAGAACCCGGTGGGTGATGGTGGCCCCGACCTGGGACTTGACGTCGTCGCCGATGATGGGCAGGCCCCGGTCTTTGAACCTTTTTTGCCAGTAAGGCTCCCGGGCGATGAAAACGGGGATGCAGTTGACAAAGCCGCAGCCAGCGGCCAGCACCTGCTCCACGTACCATTTGGTGGCCTCCTCGGCGCCCACCGGCAGGAAGGAAACGACCACGTCGGTTTTGGTCTCCTGGAGGATGCCCACAATGTCGTCGGTGGGCCCCGGGGCCTTGCGGATGACGTTGCTTAAGTACTTGCCGATGCCGTCATGAGTCATCCCCCGGGCGACCCGGACCCCCAGGTACGGGACGTCGCAGAACTTGTAGGTGTTGTTTGGGGGCGCAAAGATGGCCTCCGAAAGGTCTCGGCCAACCTTATTTACGTCGATGTCGAAGGCGGCGACGAAATTTATGTCCCGGACGTGGTAGCCGCCCAGGTTGACGTGCATAAGGCCGGGAACGAAGCCGTCTTCAGGGGCGTCTTTGTAAAAATAGACACCTTGGACCAGGGCGGAGGCGCAGTTGCCAACGCCAATTATAGCGACATTAATCTTCCCCAAAGGTAGACCTCCTGTGCAGTTAAAGCCTCGCTGCTGAGGCGAAAGGGTCCTCCCTACAAGTTTCGCAGGTCCCCGGCTCCCCGTCAAACCGGCTCGGCTTTTGCGAGCCCTCCTCAGACCAGGACTAACCGTAGAGCCGACCCACGATTCCAGTGTAGAAGGGGAGATGCTGCCAGCAACCCCAACAAAGCTGGTCGGTGGACCTTAACGGTTCGAGCCAGGCCGAGCCTTGACCTATTTCTCATACCATGATACATTATGGAGCACAGACATTCCCGTAATGAGAACGTTGAGGACCGTGTAACAAAGGGGGGGTGCAAAATGGGTTTTGGGCGGCCTCTTTTCCGGGGTCTCGGGCTTCTGCTGCTGGTTCTCCTGCTGGCCTGCCAGCCCCAGGCACCGTCCGCCATCCCCGCCGGCGAGTCGGCCCCTAAGCGGGGTGGTACCATCGTGGTGGCCGTAACCTCCGACCCAGGTCAGCTTAACCCGGCCATCACCACCGCCGGTCCCACCCATGTGGTGGCCGACAACATCTTTAACGGCCTAATCCAGTTCGACGAAAACCTTAAGCCCCAGCCCGCCCTGGCCGAATCCTGGGCCATTTCCCCTGACGGCAAGGCTTACACTTTCCAGCTGGCCCGGGGGGTCCGGTGGCACGATGGAAAGCCGTTCACCTCGGCCGACGTCAAATTCACCTTCGAGGAGGTCCTCCTCAAGTTTCACGCCCGCACCAAGGCAGGCCTCGAAAACGTCCTAACCGGCATCGACGTCCCTGATGACTACACCGTTGTTTTCAGGTTCCGGGAGCCGTATGCACCCCTGCTCCGCCGCCTGGATGTCGTCGAAGCCACTATCGTACCCCGCCACATCTACGAGGGGACCGACATTCTCAAGAACCCGGCCAACAACCGGCCGGTGGGCACCGGACCCTTTAAGTTCGTCGAATACGTGCCCGGGGACCGGGTCGTCCTCGAACGCAACGACGATTACTTCAGGCCCGGACTCCCCTACCTGGACCGGGTGGTTTTCAAGGTGATCCCCCAACCGAGCACGGCAGTCCTGGCCCTGGAGCAGGGCGAAGTCGATTACCTCTGGACGGTGCCCGGGCCTGAGATCCCCAGGCTGCAGGCCAACCCGGGCATCATCCTGGCTAAGGCCCCAGCAGGCCCGGGCGGTTCCTTCTGCATCGATACCCTTATCTTTAACATGCGCCGACCTCCCTTTAACCAGGTTGAGGTGCGGCGGGCCTTTGCCCACGCCATTAATCGCCAGCAGCTTCTCGAGCAGGTCTACTTTAATCAGGGTCGAGTCGCCACCGGCCCCATCGCCAGCACCATGACCTGGGCCTACACCCCTGATGTCACCCGCTACGACTACAACCCCAATGAGGCCATCAGGCTGCTGGATGGGGCGGGCTACCGACCCGGCCCCGACGGCAGAAGGTTCCGGGTCACCTTCGTCCACGCCAGCACTTACGGCCGGGTGGCCGAGGTGATCCGGGACAACTTGGCCCGGGTGGGGGTTGATGTGGAGCTCGTCACCCTGGAGTTTAACGCCGCCGTGGACCGAGTCTTCGTCAAGGCCGAGTTTGACCTGGGCATCGCCTCCTACTGCAACGGCCCCGACCCGGAAATCGGGGTCACCCGGATGTACGTTTCGTCCAATATAAAGCCAATACCGTTTTCCAACGGCGCCGCCTACGTCAACCCCCAAATTGACGAGCTCTTTGCCCGGGCCGCAACCAGCGTCGACGAGGCCCGCCGCGCTGCCATCTACCACGAAATCCAGCGGGTCCTCACCCGGGACCTCCCTTATCTCTGGCTAATTGAGACCGAGGGTTACCGGGCCTTCCGAAAGGAGATCCGAGACCTGCGCATCTGGGCCGGTGACCTCCTGGAGCGGGCCTGGCGGGAGCAGACCCGGTAGGGGATGAGCCGTTACCTGCTCCGGCGCCTGCTTCAGATACCGCCGGTGGTTTTGGGCCTGCTGGCCCTAAATTTCGCTTTAATTCACCTGGCGCCCGGCGATCCCCTCTACTTCCTGGTGGGAGAAGGCGGGGACGAGGGCTACTATGCGGCCATGCGGGCCCGCCTCGGCCTCGACCGGTCCATTCCCGAACGGTTGATTGGCTACCTGGCCGGCGCCGTAACGGGGGACCTGGGCCGCTCCTTCCGCTACAACGAGCCGGTGCTTTCCCTCATCCTGAGCCGGGTGCCGGCAACCTTGCTCCTTACCGGAACCGCCCTGGTTGTCTCAACCCTGGTGGGAATTTGGGCGGCCACGGCTGTGGCTGCCCGGCCGGCCGGCCTCCCCAACCGGGCGGCCGATGTCCTTTCGGGCCTGCTGGCCGCGGTACCGGGTTTTTGGCTGGGCCAGCTGCTCCTTATCATCTTCGCCGGCGGCCTTGGGCTTTTCCCCGTCCAGGGAATGGTTTCGCCCCGCCTCACGGGCGGGGGCTGGACCCTTTTTGTCGACGTTGCCCACCACCTGGTGCTTCCGGCCGGCACCCTTGCCCTCCTGCAGCTGGCCCTCACCTTCCGCCTCACCCGCCAGAGTGTCCGGGAAACCCTGGCGGAAGACTTCATCCGAACGGCCTGGGCAAAGGGACTGCCGCCCCGGACCATCCTCTACCGGCATGCCCTGCGCCACTCCCTGCTGCCCGTGGTAACGGTGGTCGGCGGCCACGTGGGAACCTTGCTGGCCGGGGCGGCCGTAGTCGAGGTGGTCTTTGCCTGGCCGGGCCTCGGCCGGCTGCTTTACGAGGCGGTTTTGACGCGGGATTACCCGGTGGTCATGGGCATCTTCCTGGTGGTTTCGGTGATGACGGTTTTTGCCAACCTACTTACCGACCTGGCCTATGCTCACCTCGACCCGCGGGTGCGTTACGCCTGAGGAGGCCGCCCCGGCCCGAAGGCGTCCACCATTTCCCTTCGGAGCGGTGGGCCTGCTGGGGAGCGTTGCCCTCCTGGCCCTGGGGGCAGACGTCATCGCCCCGGGTGATCCCCTCCGGACGGTGGGTCCGGCCCTCCGGCCTCCGGGTCCGCCCCACTGGTTTGGCACCGACGACCTGGGCCGGGATGTGCTGGCGATGGTGGCCCACGGCGCCCGAACTTCCCTTATGGTCGGGGCAGCCGCGGCCCTGATGGCCGCGGCTGTAGGGACCCTCGTGGGCGGGGTCTCGGGCTACTTCGGGGGTTTAATAGATGACATCCTGACAAGACTCACTGAGTTTTTCCAGGTAACCCCCAGATTTTTCCTGGCCACCCTCGCGGTGGTGCTTTTCGGGTCGAAGCTCTGGCTCATTGTGGCGGTGGTGGGCCTTACCTTCTGGCCGGCTCCGGCCCGAATCCTCCGGAGCCAGGTGCTGGCCCTACGGGTTCGGGAGTTCGTCCTGGCAGCCCGGGCTCTTGGGGCCCCCGAGGCATATATCCTGGTCCGCCACGTTCTGCCAAACGCCCTCGGGCCCGTCGTGGTGACCGCGGCCTTACAGGTGGGCTGGGCCATCCTAACGGAAGCCAGCTTAAGCTTCCTGGGTTTGGGTGACCGCAATGTGCCAGGCTGGGGTCAGATGTTAAGTAGTGCCCAGCCCTTTATTCGTACCGCCTGGTGGCTCAGCGTCTTCCCAGGGCTTGTCCTGCTGGCTACCGTCCTTGGGGTAAACCTGCTGGCCGACTGGGTAAACTTACGGCTGGACCCACGGCTGGGCAAGGCCTGAAGCTAAGGTCTGGCGGGGACCGGCCGGCGGTTCAGGCGGGCCGCCTGCCGCAGCCTCAACCCGGACCAGTGGCCGACCTCGTAATCGCCGGGGAGCCAGCACATAGCCCAAGAGGCCCCAATTTCCTCACCGACGACCCGAAGGGCCTGCCGGCGCATACCTGGCAGGTCCCGCCAGAGGGTAACTATGAGGAATTGCGGCGGCCAGTCCACCCCCTCCGC
>Ga0209989_100164_pt1 | contig 12378 bp, 12 predicted proteins | sample Antgeofumaro1A2B_FD_188083 | JGI IMG/M metagenome (GOLD analysis project Ga0209989, IMG submission 188083) | Geothermal fumarole subsurface microbial communities from Mt. Erebus, Antarctica - 1A2B (SPAdes) (version 2) | ecosystem: Environmental > Terrestrial > Volcanic > Fumaroles | place: Mt....
GTTGGGGATACAGATCATGCCGTCGAAGCAGTGCGCCCGCACCATGGTCTCCACTGCGTCGGCGATCAGCTCGCGGCTGGGCAGGGAGTACTTCATGCCTGCGTGCCCCATCGCGATGCCGTCGTCCACGCCGATGGTATTGAACTCAAACGGCACGCCCCCCGCTTCGCGAATCGCCTGCTTGACGATCTCCCCTACCTTGTTCAGGTGCACATGCCCGGGCACAATCTCCACAAAGGAGTTGCACACGGCGATGAAGGGTTTGTCCATATCCTCGTCGCGCACGCCTGTTGCCTTCAACAGCGAACGGTGCGGCGCCCGTTCGAACCCTTTCTTGATGGTATCACTGCGCATTGTTCACCTCACGGTTGCCAGGGTTGCTGTGCATAAAGGATACCATAATTCCCCCGTTTTGTGCACAGGGGCTTGCATTCGTCTTCCCGAATGTGCCACAATAAACAGCCTTCAAGGCGCAAAAAACCATAGGCGGAGCATATGCGAGTCAACTCGGATCACCTGAAGCAGTTGGGTCTGCAGTTAAAACCCTACACCAAGCCGATCACGTGGCGCAGTCTGTTACAGGTCGTCACCACCTTTACCCCCTTCTTTCTCCTCTTCGTTCTATCCCATCGCTTGCTCGGGGTTCACTGGGCGTGGAGCCTTCCGCTGAACATCCTCGCGGGGCTATTCCTGGTGCGCATCTTCATCCTCCAGCATGACGCGGGGCACGGTTCCTTCTTCCGCGCCCGTTGGGCGAACACCCTGCTGGGGTTCGTTTCCAGCATCCTCACGCTGGTGCCCTATGCAGCGTGGCAATATACCCATGCGCTTCATCACTCCACTAGCAGTAATCTGGACAGGCGTGGGGTGGGCGATGTGTACACCATGACCGTGCAGGAGTATCTGCAAGCCTCCCGCTGGCAACGCCTGCGATACCGGGTGTTCCGCAACCCCTTTACGATATACCTGCTGGGACCGTTCGTGGTGTTTATGGTGGGCTACCGCATCCCGATGGGTATCTCCCGGCAGAAACCCGCCCTCTTGCGCAGTGTGATGTACACTAACCTCGGCATCGCACTGTATCTCACCGCCATCGTGGTGCTGTTTGGGTGGAAAACGCTGTGGCTGGTCTATCTGCCCATCCAGTATGTGGCGAGCGCGGTAGGGCTGTTCCTGTTCTACATCCAGCACCAGTTCGAGGATGCATACTGGGAGCGCGACCCGCGCTGGGAGTTCCTGCGTGCCGGTCTGGAAGGGGCGTCCTATCTACGCCTGCCGCGCGTGCTCCAGTGGCTGACGGGCAACATCGGCTTCCACCATGTGCATCATCTGGCGCCGCGCATTCCCAACTACCTGCTGGAGAAGGCGTACCGCGAGATACCGCTCCTGCAAAACGCGCCCACGTTTACCCTGAAGGACGCCATCAAGGTCGCTTTCGCCGACCTGCACCTGTACGATGAGGAGCGCGGACATCTGGTGGGATTTCGGGACGTGGCGCCCCTCCTGCCCCGCAAGGAAGGCACGCAGGTATCTATGAAGGCCGTGAGCGGAGAGCATCGCTCGTAAATACGTGACCGGAACCGTCCGGTCAAAGAGGAACCGCGCCAGCCGACATCGAAGGATGCTGAGCGGGAGGGAGATACCGTTGAGCAATAGACCATTGCCGCCGCATCCGCGCCTGCTTTTCGATCAGCAGGGCATTAGCGCGCTTAAGGAACGTATCGAACGCTGTGAATGGGCGAAAAAGCGTTGGCGCACCCTCTTGCACCACGCCGAAGAGTGGCTCAAAGAGGCGGTGGCTCTTCCGCCGCGCGGCGGAAACTGGTACCACTACTACGCCTGTCCCGAACACGGTTCCGCCCTGCGCACCGGCAAGCGAATCGGCGAGTGGCAATGGGAACATATCTGCCCCGTCGACAACAAGCGACTGCGCAGTGACCCCACTCGCCCCGAACAGGACTATGACGGCTGTGTGTTGATGACCGTGCACGGGCAGATGGCAAACCGGGTGCGCGACCTAGGCATCCTCTATCAGGTGACGGGCGACCGGCGATACGCCGACAAAGCGCTCGAGATCGCCTGTCTGTATGCCGAACGCTATGCCGCTTATCCCCTGCACACCATTCGCGGCGAAGCGCGAATCGGCGGGGGGAAAGTAGGGCCGCAGACCCTCGATGAAGCCGTCTGGTTGATCCCCATGGCACAGGGGGCTGACCTCATCTGGCAAGTGCTTTCGGAATCGGAACGGAACCTGCTGACACAAAAACTCTTCCAGCCCGCCGTGCGCGAGGTGATCCTGCCGCACCAGATGGGCGTACACAATATCCAGTGCTGGAAGGACAGCGCAGTGGGGCTGGTTGGCCTGCTGACCGGTGACGAAGAGCTGATTCAGCAGGCAATCTATAACTCCCAACGCGGTTACTGGACGCAAATGCGCCAAGGGGTGACCGCCGACGGCATGTGGTGGGAGGGCGCATGGGGTTATCATTTCTATACCCTCTCCTCTCTGTGGCCGCTCACAGAAGCGGCGCGACACTGCGGGATCAACCTCTACGGGGAAGAGCTTTTGCGCATGTTCGACGCGCCCTTCCGCTTCATGATGCCCAATTTCCGCCTGCCCGCCTTCAACGACAGCACCGAAGTCAACTTGCGGTCACAGGCACCTGCTTACGAGCTGGCTTATGCCCGCTACAAGAACCCGCTTTACCTCGTCCTGCTCGCTTCGGCTAACCGTGAGAACGACTACGCTCTGTGGTTCGGCGAGGAGAGCCTGCCCAAACCGCGCTCCATCACTTGGCATAGTGCGAACTACCCCGCCTCCGGCTATGCCATCCTGGCGAAAGGGCGCGGCGAGAAAGCCACGTGGCTCTGCTTAAAGTACGGTCCCCACGGCAGCGGGCACGGGCATCCTGATAAACTGCACTTCGAACTCTACAGCGAGGGTGCTTCCCTCAGCACGGACCCTGGCATGGCGCGCTACGGCGTGCCTATCCACGGTGGCTGGTATCGTACCACACTGGCGCACAATACGCTGGTGGTGGACGAAACCGACCAGCAGGCAACCGAGGGCAAGTGCCTGGCATACGGTCAGGCAAAGGGTGCGGACTACGTGGTGGCGGAAGCAGGAGCCATCTATTCCGATATGCGTTTCGTGCGCGCGCTGGTGCTGTTGAGCGAGGAGGCAGTGGTGGTGCTGGACGACGTGCAGTGCCGTCAGTCACACCGGCTGGACTCGGTCATGCACCTGCTTGGGGAGTGGATGGAAAAGCCCGCCGGCAAAGGCTGGACCCCGCCCGACAAGCCGGGCTACCGCTACCTCACCGAAGCCGTTTCGGGGCGCATGGACGAGGGGCTACAGTTGGTGCTCAAGCGCGACACCGGCGGATTGGTTGTGCTCTCCCTGCTCTCTGATGGCGCCTGTGAGTGGATTACCGCGCTGGGTATCGGGCAGAACGCCGGACAGCGAGTGCCTGCGCTGATCTTGCGTCGGCGGGCGAAAGCATGGCGGCTCGCCTGGGGCATCGGGCTCAGAGGCAAGCCACTCACCTTGGCATGGCTGACCTCCGCTCCCGATGCCTCTGCCCTTCAGGTTACTCTGCCCAACGGAACCGTCCGGCGGATAACGCTTCAACCCACCGGCACGCCAGTGCTAACGATTTCCTAAGGCAGGTTACACGGATTGTACCACATCCTGCACCGCTTGCTGGAGCGAGTTCAAAACATCCTCCTCATGCGCCTCGATGTAGCACCGCACCAGCGGCTCCGTACCCGATGGGCGCACCAGCACCCACGCGCCGTCATCCAACAACAGCTTGACCCCGTCCAGCGTACTCACGTCCGCCACCCGCAAGCCGTTCAGCTCCGCCGGGGGCGACTGCTGGAGGCGGGCAACCAGCCGGTTTTTCTGGTCCTCCTCCACATGCAGGTCAATCCGCCGGGTGACGAACGTACCCGTTTGCGCCGACACCTGTGCCAGTGTCTGTTTCAGGGTCAACCCCTCCCTGGCTACCATCTCTGCCATCAGCAGGTCCGCCAGGATGCCGTCCTTTTCGGGGATATGCCCGATGATGCTCAGTCCCCCACTTTCTTCGCCGCCAACCAGGGCGCCCGTTCGCGCCATGGTGCTTCCGACCCACTTGAAGCCCACGGGCGTCTCATGCACGGTGATCTTGCCGTGTACCTGTGCCAGCGCGTCTATCTGGTGCGTGGTCGCCACCGTGCGCACGGCGTGTCCGCTCTGCGGTTTGAGTTTGTGCAACAGGTACCACAGCGTCAACACGATCACCTGATTGGCGGTGAGCATCTCGCCGTCGGAATCCACCACGCCGAAACGGTCGGCATCGCCATCGGTCGCAAGCCCCAGGTGAGCCCCGGTCTGACGCACCCGCTCACCCAGAAGCGCAAGGTTTTGCGGGTTGGGGTCAGGAAAAGAGCCGCCGAAAGCGGGGTTGCGTTCGCCCTTGATGGTCTGCACTTGCGCCCCGATTTCGCGCAAGAAGCCGTCCACGTAACCGCGTCCGGTGGCGTACAGCGGGTCAAACACCACCTTCAGCCGCGCCAGCGCGCGGGTGTCCAGCAGGTGTTGCAGGTGATGGAAGTAGTCGGGTTTGGGGTCAATGGTCTGTTTGAGCGCGGGGTTTCCGTCGCGCTTCACTGTGCCCGGATGCTGAAGGCAGTAAGCGATCTGCTCCTCGATGGCGTCGGTTGTCTCCGGCAGAGCAGGGTGACAGGTCTCTGGGATGAACTTGATGCCGTTGTACTGTGGCGGATTGTGCGAGGCGGTCAGCATCACTCCCCCTGCCAGATTGCGGCATCGAATGGTGTACGCCGTCACCGGGGTGGGCGTGTCCCTGTCGGGGATCAGCGCAGGAATGCCGTTGGCGGTCAGCACGTCCGCTACGGCTTCGGCGAACAGGTCGGACAGCAGACGCGCATCGTAACCGATAACCACCCCTCGTTCCGCGCTTGCCTGTGCTTTGAGATAGTTTGCGATCGCCTGCGCCACAATCGCCACGTTGTCAAAGGTGAACTCGCGCGCCATCACGGCGCGCCATCCGTCGGTTCCGAACTTAATCGCGATACTCACCCCTCTGATCCCCCCTGTGTGGTTTCGTTTCTCCTGCGTGGAGGCTTCACGCTCAGTACCTCGCGCGCGGCATTCAGCACATCCTCTTCCTGAACGGCAAACAGATGCTGGTGGATCACCTCGTGGGTGGGGCGTACTCCCTCGGGCAAAGGCACGATTAGCGCACGATGGCAATCGTGGTTGTGTGCCCAACGCTGAAACTTATGGGGCGCGAAGATGGCTACCGTTGGCGTGCCGAACGCCACTGCTGCGTGCATCATCCCTGTGTCGTTACCGATCAGCAGGTCTACCTCCTGCAGTAGAGCCAGCGCTTCGCGCAGGGTGGTGCGTCCCACCATGTTCAGCGTGCCGTCCTTGAAAGACTCGGCTACCTGCTCGGCAACATCCTGCTCGTTGCTGGCACCAAGCAAGATGATTTGAAATCCGTACTCCCTCTGCAGTTGCTGTGCCACCCAGATAAACCCTTCGGTACGCCACCGCTTCACATAGGCGTCGTTTGCGCCCGGTTGCACCACCATGACAGGCGCGCTGAGGTCAATGCCTTCCTGCGCGAGGCGTTCGCGAATGGCGGACCGCTCCTCCGAGGTAATCCACAGCTCCATGTGGGTGCCCTGCGCCGGGGCGTCGCACGCCTGCGCCACGTCCAGCAGATGCAGAATCTCATGCTTGGGCGGATGATAAGGCACCTTTTTGGTCAACAGAAAGCCTCTGCCTTCGGTGTCGAACCCGACGCGCTGGGGTATCCCCGCCAGGAAAGCCAGCACTGCACTGCTCAGCGAACGATTGAAGAGCACCGCCAGATCATACTTCTTCCGGCGCAGGACGCGCCACATCTCCATATCCACCCGGCGACGCGCCACCACCGGCCGCGCCAGATACTCGTGCACATAGGGACAACCGCGCAGAAGCTCCTTTGCCAGTGGATTGGAAAGCAGAGTGATGTGCGCTCCCGGATAGCGTGTCGCTATCGCACGTATCGCCGGGATCGCCACGATGGTGTCGCCCAGATAGCGGGACTTGGTGACAATCAGAATGCGCTCAGGCATGGGTCATTACCTCCAGCAGGGTGCGTTCCAACATCTCTAACACCTCGGGCACCGTAATCATATCCATGCAGTCCGAGTGTTCGCGACGCGGTTTTCGGCTGGTGCACACAGGACAGCGATCTTGGTGGGTGATAATGCGGTTCTCTTGCCCATATGGAGAGGTACGCCGATGGTTGGTGGGTCCATACAGCCCGATGACCGGTCTGCCTAGCGCGACGGAGAGGTGCGCCGAACCGGTGTCCCCGCAGATGTGAAGCAGACTGCGACGCAATAGCGCAGACAGCTCTTTCAGGTTGGTTTTGCCAACCATGTCGACGAACGGGGTAGCGGTACGGGCGCGGATGTCTTCTGCCAGCGGACGGTCAGCGGTTGCACCCACCAGCACTACCGGCAGATGATACCGCTGGTCAATCCGAGTGATTAGCTCCGCCCACCGCTCGGTACGCCAGCGTTTGAAAGGCTGTCCCGCCGAGGGGTTGATAGAGATAAAACCTTCCGCGGAAGGGATGCCTCCGTCGTGCAGGAGACGACGCACCCGCTCGTCCGCTTCTGGCGGGATGTACAGCGGAAACTCTACCGGCTCGGTCTGCGCACCCAGATACCGAGCAACGTCCAGATACTCCTGCACGACGTGCACACTGGTCGGCTCTTTGGGAACCACGCGATTGAACAGCCCCGCTCCCTCGCGCTGCCAATAGTAGCCGATGCGAACGGGCGCGCCCGTGAGCCAAGCCACCACCGCGCTTTTGAGCAGACCTTGAAGGTCTATTGTCATCTGGATTCGGCGCGAACGCAGAAGGCTCACCGTCTGGCGGAGCTCGCGCCAGGTGCGGGGCTTCCACACACCGCGCCGCCACGCTTTGCCCGGAATGGTCAATACCTCGTGCAGGTAGGGATTGCCGGTGACCATCTCTGCGCACCGCTCTTCGGTAATCCACGTAATCTGCAGATGCGGGAAACTGCGTTTGAGGGCAGATGAAACGGGCAAGGCGTGTACCACGTCCCCGATGGAGCTCAGCTTCACGATTGCCACGCGCTCAATCTGGTGCATATCAACGCGCGGTGCTAAACGCATGAACCTCCTCCGGCGGGCGCGTTTTCCAGCGATTGTGTAGCCACAACCACTGTGAGGGACATTTGCGTACCTGCTGTTCGATAAGCGCAGTGATGCGTGCCATCGCCTCGGTCACGTCGCGCTCCTGGTCGCCAGAAGACTGCACGGTAAAGGGCGGAAGGATTTCGAGCAGATAGGTATCGTCGGGTTGGCGCGTGCAGAAGACGGGCAGAATAGGTGCGCCCGTGCGCAAGGCGAGCAGTGCCGGTCCCGCTACCGTTCCTGCCAACCGCCCGAAGAAGGGCACAAACACGTCGCCTGCGTTCTGGTCGGGCAACAGCGCAACCAGCTCGTTGCGCTTCAGCGCCTGCAGGGTAGCACGTACCGCCTGCCCTTTGGGAAACACGCGGTAGCCGCCCTGTTCCCGAATGCGGTTCACCAACACGGTGGTTACCGAATCGTCGGTATCCCGCGCCACCACGTTGAGCGGATAGCCTCGGCACTGTGTGATGAAGCGCGCGGCGATCTCCCAGTTCCCGTAGTGCGCCGTCACAACCAGCGTGCCCCTGCCCTGTTGGACACACCATCGCAGGTGCTCCTCGCCCGTGATGGTTACCATGCGCCGGATGTCCTCGGGCGAAAGACCATCCCCCACCAGAAACTCCATCAACGACTTCGCGAAGTGGATGAACACCTGCCGGACCAACCGCTGGCGTTCCCTCTTGGACAGCGCAGACCCATACGCCAGGCGTAGGTTCCGCTCGGCGACGGTGCGGTATCGGCGCGATAGCCGATACGCCAGAGCCCCCAGCCACGTGCCAACGCGGTACAGCACAGGCAGAGGAACGCGCTTCGCCATCCGGTGCAATGCCAGCAGGGCTATTCGTCCGGCGAACCCACTGAGCCGCTTCAGCGCGCCAAATCGCTTTCTTCCCGCCGATTCCGTGCGCGTTCTCTCTCCTTCAGCCTGTTTCCGACCATTTCGATTGCCCATACTGGCTATTATAATACCCCTGCTGAGCCTAAACGGCAAGGGCAGAGGAGTCGCTGTGTTGAATCACGAAAGATAGTAGCAAACTCAACCGAACGTGCAAGGAGGAAGTTCCATGAAGCGATTGCTGATGCTTGCCGCCAGCGTAGTGTGTGCGATTCCCGTGCTGGCGCAAACACCCACTTTGCCCTCGCGTACCAGCACCATCTTTGGACCGACGGGGCTGTTCAGCGTGCCCACCGCCGACGTGCTGAGCGCACGCAAGTTTCAAGTAGGCACGCACTTCGGGCGTGACTTGAGCACAGTAGCCGTGAACGCTGGCATCGCTAACTTCGTGGAGGTGGGCGTGTCCTACCTCGGCCGCGACGATGCTGATAACCGCACCATCGCCAACGCCAAGGTGCAGTTCATCCCCACCGGCTTTGAGAACTTGAAAATCAGCGTGGGCGTGATCGATCTCGCAAAGGCGGTGGAACGGTCGGGCTACATTCTGTTGAGCACCCGTGCCAAGGTCCCGCCAGAGGCAGAAGACACCGTGTCGCAGATTATCCTGCACGCTGGCTATGGCACGGGGTTGTTCCGCGAGAAGATCATCGGTGGTGCTGAAGGGGTCTTAAACTCGCACTGGCGTGTGGTTCTGGAATATGATGGCGACAACCTGAACGGCGGACTGCGCTACAGCCACGACGAAAACCTGCGTCTGCAGGCAGGGATTCTGCGTAACCAGCTGTTCTTTAGCGCAGGATACACGTTAGAGTTCTAAGCACCCCTTTTGAGGAGTTATCACGATGCGGCTCATCGTGCCGATCAGCTGTTTGGCGGTGTGCTTAGCCAGCGGAACCATGCTGGGGGCAGACCCTGTGCTTCGCCTTCGCGTGCATACCGAGGGGAATGCCCCCACCCTGGTCACAGCCAATCTCCCCGCCCGGGTGAGCACCGACACCGTGCGCCTTCTGCTCCTGCCCGAACGTTCCGAGGTGGCTTGCGATGTTCGGCTTGTAGAGAAAGGCGTACGCCAACTGCTGTGGCTCCACCCGGGCGGCAAGCGGGAGTACGTGTTGGAGGTGGGTAAAGCCTGCTCCGCGCCCTCGCGGTGGCAGGCACACCTACGCAACAACGGGCTCGAGATCACCTGCAACGGCAAGCTGGTCACCCGGTACATCTTCTCTGGCGCCGCCAAGCCCTTTCTCTACCCCATTCACGCGCAAACCGGCGTGCCGATGACCCGCGCCTTCCCCATGGAACAGCGCGAAGGCGAATCGACCGACCACCCGCACCAGAAATCCTTCTGGTTCACGCACGGCGATGTGAACGGAGTGGACTTTTGGGCTGAAGGGGAGAACAAAGGGCGCATCGTACACCGTGAGTTTTCCGACATCTCCGGCGGGCGCGTAGGCACGTTCCTGGTGACGCGCAACGAGTGGCGGGCGCCCGATGGCAAAGTGGTCTGCACCGACACCCGCGAGATCAGCATCTACGACGTGGGTGACCTGCGCCTCATCGACTTCACCATCACCGTCCGCGCAGGCGATCAACCGGTGCGCTTTGGCGATACCAAAGAGGGTACGTTTGGCATCCGCATCCCCACCAGCATGGAACTGCGTCGCGGCAAAGGGGCGATCCTGACCGCTGAGGGCAAACGTGATAAAGAGGCGTGGGGCACGCGAGCGGTGTGGTGCCAGTACAGCGGAGACATCGGGGGCGAGGTGTACAGCATCTCGGTGTTCGACCATCCCGGCAACCCACACCATCCTACCTACTGGCACGTGCGCGACTACGGACTGTTCGCCGCCAACCCGTTCGGCTGGCGCGACTTCTTGAACAACCCGAGCGCGGACGGCAGTTTCACCATCCCCGCAGGTGGACAGCAGACGTTCCGCTACCGGGTGATACTGACCAAAGGTGCCCTGCCTGCGGAGCGGTTGAACGCGCTCTATCAGCCCTTCGCCGCGCCGGCAAAGGTGGAGGTCGGTATGTAACATGGTTACTTTTCTCTTCGCCCAAATATCGGGTATACTTTGCTCGAAGAAGCGATGAGCTGGCAGATCGTGCTCCGGCGGGTGGGTAAGGTCTACGACGAGCGCCCGGTGCTGTGGGACATCTCGGCGAAGGTGACCGCCCCCGGAGCGTGGACAATCCTTGGTCCAAACGGTAGCGGCAAAAGCACCCTGCTGAAGCTGATTGCAGGGCTTCTGACGCCGACGGACGGCGAAGTGGTGTACCTTCACAATGGAGAACGGTTGACCGCCCAGCAGAGACGGCAGGCGGTAGGGATGGTCGCCCCTGATATGGCGCTGTATCGTCCGCTGACCGCCCTGGAAAACCTGCGCTTCTTTGCTCGAGCGCGGGGATTGCCGGTGCAGGATAACGACCTGCTGAGTTTGCTGGAACAGGTGCAACTGCGTGCGCAGGCGCATGACCCCATCGCCACCTTCTCCACCGGCATGGTACAGCGGTTGAAAGTGCTGACCGCGCTGGTGCATCGCCCGCCAGTGCTCCTGCTGGATGAGCCGGGCAGTAACCTGGATGAAGCGGGGATGGGGTTCGTGCGCCATATCATTCGCGAGCAGATGAAGGATGGCATCGTCATCGTCGCTACGAACGATACCCGGGAGATGGACTACGGTGAGCCGCTCATCCGGCTGGGCGCGTGAGGCGATTGCCGTCTTTGCCAAGGACTGGCTGGTGGAACTGCGCACGCGGGTGGCGCTGGGTGCGGTCGTTCTGTTCGCGTTCACCTCAGTGGTAGCGTCGGGCTTTGCGCTCGAGCCGCCGTCGGGCGTGCCCGCCGAAGTGAAAGCGTCTTTGCTGTGGGTGATCTTGTTCTTCGCGGCGGTAGCGGGCTTGTCGCGCGTGTTTGTGGTGGAAGAGGAGACTCGCACGGCGGATGCCTTGAGGTTGACCGTCTCACCGGCGGGCGTCTTTGTGGGGAAACTGGCGTTTAACACGGTGCTGATGTGTCTGCTGTGTGCGGTGACGGTGCCGTTGTATCTGTTGTTGCTGGAGGCACCCGTGCGCCACTGGAACCTGTTTGTGGTGGTCGTCGTGCTGGGCAGTATGGCGCTGGCATGTGCTACAACGGCGGTCGGTGCGATCGTCGCCAAGGCTACCACGCGGGGCGCACTGTTCGGTGTGCTGGCGTTTCCAGTGGCACTGCCTCCCCTGCTGGTCGCCATTCACGCCACCAAAGCGGCGTGGGTGAGCGAGAACGGCTGGCGGGTGGCAACGGGCGACCTGCAGGTACTGACCGGCTTCATGCTGGTGATCGTACCGGCGTCTCTGCTGGTGTTTGAACATATCTGGAGCGAGTGACATGAGCAATATCGCCAAAGCGCTGACGGGTGTCTGGATTGCCGGGGTGATAGCGGTTGCTTTTCTGTGGCTTCCGCCGGCTCAGGGGTTCCGCAGTCCCGAAGCCGCCCGCATTGTTGTGTTTCACGTTCCCTGCGCGATACTCACCTTTGTGGCGTTCTTGTTAAACGCGGCCTATTCCTGGGGCTACCTGCGCACGCGCGAGCCGCTGACAGATGCCAAAGCGAACATCGCCGCCGAGCTGGGAATGCTGTTCGCCGTGCTGGCAACGGTAACGGGTTCGCTGTTCGCGCTGGAGCAGTGGGGCAGTGCGTGGAACTGGGACCCGCGCGAGACCTCTATCGTGATGCTGATGCTGGTCTATGCGGCGTATTTTGTCCTACGGGGTGCGGTGGAAGAGCGGACGAAGCGGGCGCGCCTCTCGGCGGCTTACGCCCTGCTGGCTTTTCCCGCGATGGTGTTCCTCATCTGGATACTGCCCCGAATCGTCGAATCTCTGCATCCTTCCAACACCTTGTTCTCACGGTCGGGGCTGGACCCTATGTATCGGCTGACGTTGTGGAGTTTCTTTGCAGGACTGCTGGCGGTTTTCGTGTGGATGTTTCGGCTACGCCTGCGCGTGGAGATCGCGGAAACACGTCTGCGCCAGCAGATGTCCTGCGAACCCGAAACGACGTTGACAGGAGCAAAGCGATGAACCCACTGTTCGTATACATGCTCACTCCCCTGCTGATATGGGCGGGGATATTTGGCTACCTCTTCTGGCTGGACATGCGCTTGCGTTCGCTGGAAAAACGGGGGAATTATGGTATCCTTTATGCACAGCAACCCTGGCAACCGTGAGGTGAACAATGCGCAGTGATACCATCAAGAAAGGGTTCGAACGGGC
>Ga0209989_100166_pt1 | contig 12296 bp, 9 predicted proteins | sample Antgeofumaro1A2B_FD_188083 | JGI IMG/M metagenome (GOLD analysis project Ga0209989, IMG submission 188083) | Geothermal fumarole subsurface microbial communities from Mt. Erebus, Antarctica - 1A2B (SPAdes) (version 2) | ecosystem: Environmental > Terrestrial > Volcanic > Fumaroles | place: Mt....
GAGGTAGCTACCACGGCTTTCCCCATAGCAAAGGCATGAAGTATCTTAACCCGCACACCACTCCCGATTCTTAGTGGCACAATTACGACGCCCGCGCGAGCCATGTAGGGCCTGATGTCCTCAACGTAACCCTTCACGATGACTCTCTCGCTTGCCAGGTTACGGATACGCGGCGGATTTCGACCCACAATTAACACCTTGGCTTCGGGCACCCGAGCGGCGATTAACGGAAGTACCTCCTTGCAGAACCACGAAATCCCATCCACGTTTGGCAACCAGTCCATGGGACCAACAAAGAGCATTAGGTAAGGGTCCTCTTGTACTTCCTGCGGCTGAAAGTAAGCAGTGTCCACGCCCACCGGAATGACAGCTGTTCTCACCCTTGGGTTTATCCTCCGTATCAAGTCTTCATCCACGTAGCTCGTCATTAGGCACCTATCAAACAACTCGCACATCCGACTCTCGTACGACCGCACTCTCCTATATTGGATATACGCCCATAACCTAATAGCGAGATTTGCCGCGTTCTGGTATAGCCTCTCCATAATCCTAGTTTCGACGTTATGTTCTCTCAAAACGATCGGCAATCTGTGAAACTTCCTTATAGCTGCCCCGTAGTACGCTGTATGAAGATGGTCCAGGTAGACGAGATCGAACTCTTGGTGTTGCAGCAAATCCATCAGCTCGCGACTCGCTTGGGCGCTTTGGTACTTAGAAATCGTATATGGCATTGTAGAGAAGAGGTTCGCCACAAGTCCGTACTTTGCTGAACGGGTGTCGATCGGCCCAATCTGCTTTACTTCGCAGTATCTTTCTAGACCCGGAGCCTCCCGAAACTCTTTCACCAACGCTGCTAAAGTAATCCTGTGCCCCCTAAGCGCAAGGTGTCTTGTAACCTCGTAAATTCCTATCCGTCCACCAGTATCCGGGGGAAAGGGTAGCTGTGGGCAAATCTGTAGTATCCGTAACGTCTTCATCCTAAGCGGCTCCCGTCAGCTTCGAAGTGGGTACTATGCCTCCCCGACTGCGTACTAACCTTCCACCACCAATATACCACGACGCCAACGCTATTGGCAGGACGCCCGCAGCTGTGCTAACGATAAACGTCTGCAATGATGTCCTTAATGAATTGAATCCAAACGCTAGGGTACACGCATACACTAAAACTATCCCAGGATTCCTCCGATTCTTGAGCATATATGCATATATCATCCTCCAGAATACTCCCCATATGAACATTCCACCAACTATCCCAGCCAAGTGGAAGTTGAAGTACAGTTCCCCTGGTATTGTCATGGTTTGAGTTGGCCCATAGCGTGGGTCCGTTCCGAAAACTGCTTCGGTAAACGCCCATTCAATAGATACAATGGGCTTTTCGGGCCACAGAGATCTCGGAATTGGCGCTATGAGAAGGTATAGGTAATAGCGGCCATATTGCAAATCTAGTTCTCCGTCATTCAACGCGCTGACAAGGCGGACGAAAGCATCGAACGGAGTGAGAAGATCTCCCGACAGAGTACCTAATAAAAGCGACTCCAGGGAGCCAACTTGCGGAAGTACATTGCCAGTCGCTCGGTACGCACCCAACCAGCCAAAGGCCACCACGAGCGCAGGTAGAAGCATGAGAACGTGAAGTAGCCTAACCGATCGCCCCAGATAGTAATGTCGTACGATCACGGGGACCAGAAACGTCACCAGTAACAGCCAACGCGCCCCGAGCGGCATGTAAGCAAGTAGTACTCCCGCAAGGTACAGCAACTTGATAAGCCTTAGTCCAACCTGCCCGCCTCTAAGCGAGAACGCATCCAACAGGAAAACCCCCGCTTGCAAGAGGGAGATCGCCAACACATAGTACCCTGACCCGGCTTTAAGGAATAGATTGTTAAACTCAAGCGGATTAGCGAAAGCCCACAAGATGCTAGCCTCCCGAGATACCTTGTAACCCAGCCCCAGCATGCCTCCCAAGCCAATGCAGGTAAATAGCAGCACGACTATGAAGACTCGCCTGATCGAGTAAGCCTCGCTGGGCGTCGGAATATGACTAGCTATGCTCCATCCCAGCCTGCCGTAGTAACCTGCGTAGAAGGCGATCAATCCCACAGCAGCATACAGCAGCGTCAACCAAAACGCCGTTTCATTGGCCACATCCGACCTTGTAGCCATTAGCATGAACGGTTGCATGACAAACAGTAGGAAGTAGAACCCAGTGAGCGGGTAGATGGGCTTGAACACATCAATGCGCCTGCCACTGCTAACCTGGATAACAATAGGTAACAACACCAAACCACTGAGGACTAGCAGGAGAAAGATACCGATTTCCCGAGCGTCCATTGACTTTTCTCCTACCCTTGAGCCTCAGCGCTCTTCCGGGCCAATTGGCTAGCACCGGGGAGTAGACACTTGATAAAGTTTTCCGCATTATGGTACTGCCTCCAGAGGACACTAACTTCCTTAACTTTCTTCGCGAAAACGTCCAGATTCGCAACTACCCGAACCAAAGCTTGGGATAGGCTTGTCACAGAGTTAGAACGAAACGTCAACCCTTCTAGCCCATACTTAGAAGCCTCGCGAGCCATCCACGTACCCTCCGGAATGACAGGGACCTTCCCGAAGAAAAGCGCCTCTACAAAAGGCCCCGAGACCAACCGCCTATAAAACTGGTCTCTGTACGGTAGCACAATGACATCGCTCTGCGCTACCAATCGATAGTATGCTTCGGTGGGCAAAGGCCCGTGAACGATCCGAATAGTATCGCACTCGGCAGCCAGTCGCAGTAGTTTTACTAATGCGCGCCGCACCAGCTCTTCTCTCATTCCCCTTTCTACGTTGGACTGGATCCAGAAGCGCGTTTTCGTAAAGAAGTTGGCATCGGTTCGCAGGTACTCAATTGCATCGACCAGCAAGTCGAAGCCTTTTGTATACCTCGCCCCTCCCAGATACACTATATCGACCACATCATCTGGTGGAACCTCCGGTAGGTCGGTAATCCCGACAGCCAAATCAGGGAAGAGCTCAATTTCTAAACGCCCGATCTTTTCCAACTCCAGTTTAAGCAACTCACTAGCTGTGCCAACTCTGACCCGCATAGGAAGGCTTCTCAACGTCCGTAGACAGAACCGATATATCTCACGCAAGAAGATGCTCCTAGGGATAGGGGGCTGCTGGTAGTCCGTAAGTATAAACAGTATGACTTGGACGTCCTTTCCGCGAAACAGCTCGATGTGGTCTCGCAAAAATAGAGTCCACCCGAGAAACTCAAACTCTCGAGGACTGTGAACGAGAACGAGGTCTCCCTTTGCTAACTGTAGCTGTCTTCCAAATAGATTCCACAGCAAGGCTTTATATTGGACCGCACTCCGGAAGAACGGTAACACCTTCCCCGGTCCCTTCCCATCTAGCTCCTCGTAAACGAAGCGCGGGAAATATGGCAGAAAATGCGTGAGCGAGAAGCACTCAGCCTTTGCATCCCTGTTGCCAATAACAAGCCATTTCACCCCAGATTGCTCCAAACCCCTGCATAGTGCAAGGGTATTGTGAAAAAGATGCCCGCCATGATCTCTCAATTGGGAGTTAATGATTAGTACCATCGGTGTCTCACCTCGGTTCCGCAATGTAGTTATAAGGAGTGAGTGCACTGACCTCGTATCCAAAATCGCCTAGCAACCGCTCGATAGCCCCTAAGCGATCTTCATCCCACGCTTCGAACACTATCGTCGGCCTTTGATCTCGCATCAACCTACGACTGCCCATTAGGACTGAAAACTCGTGCCCCTCCACGTCAATTTTCACCAAGCGAACCATTTCCCGTACCCCGAGTTCATCAAGAATATCGTCGAGAGGCCTTGCATCAACTTCTACGGGTTTCAGCGCCTGAGCGTGCTGCCAAGCGCGACCGTCCCGCTCGTTAGGCATGTGAAGCGATGATGATCCATGATACACTGGGTTGACCCATAGCGTTACTCTGCGCTCGCACTCGTCCGCGGCCACGTTCAAAGGAAACACGTTTCTGAGCCCATTCAATGCCAGATTAAACAACAGCCTCCGATACACATCCGGATTAGGTTCGAGTGCAACGACTACACCCTCGCGTCCGATGCGTCTCGCCACTTCCACGGTATACTTCCCCACGTTCGCGCCAACATCAACAAAGACACCGCCACCAAGCGGAAGGAACCGATCTATGTCTAAGCGAAAGCCTTCGCCCCACTGGCTCTGGTCAAAAGTCAGAGCGAACACGTCTCCAGTTCCGCGCCTACAGTAAAACAGAGCCCCTGAGGGCGTTCGTAGCATAACGTCAAAGGGGTAAAACTCGGCGAACGGGAATTCACCTCGGATTATCGTGTAGAAAGGCACAAGTAACCATCTCACCAACAAGGCTAGCTTATCCTGTGGCCTGGCCCCCCAACTGACTTCAAGGGTTCCTTGCTTCAAGGCTTTCGCGATTATCCTCCAGGTACCCATCACTCCATGTGTTCTGGCCTTCGTTAGAAAGCGCTTGACGCCATTCATCATTTCAGCTTACCCCTAACCGCTGCGCGTATTACGCCTCGGTCCTCCCTATCTAGGGCGACAACCCACATAAGCCAGGCACAGAACCCCAACAGTAGCGCGACACAGGCTGCCTGTACAGCTACAGGGAGGCTCCTCCCCAACATTCTTAAGCCCCAGGCCAGACTTGCTGTAACCAGGAGAATTAAGCCCCCACGGAGTAATCCGCTTGTCAATAGCAATCGAGGTGAAATCCGACAGACAGTAAACACCGCCACGAACTGTAAAATGGCATCTAACGTCACGAGCATCAGAAAAGCCACGGATGCACCGACGATACCCCACTTCCTCACAAGAGTCCACAGAAGTGCAAGGTAGGGAAGGATCTCTGCCAGGTGGAACTTTGCCGGGATATCAGGCCGCCCGATCGCTCGCAGCAATGTGTAAGGTACACCGCCCAGAGAATTGATGAGCATAGCGCAACTTAGGACCTGCAGCACCACAGCGCCCTCGGCTGCAAAATCGTGCCCAAGCCATACCTGCAACAGACGATCTGCAAAACCTGCCACGGTTACAGCCAGTACTCCCAGGGTTAAGAGGATGTACTTCACCGAGCGAGCAGCTAGGACCTCAGTTCTTTGCCTGTCCCCTACACCTTGTAAAGCGCTAAAAGCCGGGAACAGGGTCATGGTAAGGCTCGTCGGGATGACCCAGAGACGAACAGCAATCTCGTAAGAGGCTGTGTAGTAAGCCACCGAACTCACGGGCAGGAGCAACCCAATGAAGAACCGATCCGAGTATTTAAACAATGGCCCGATAAGATCTGTCACAGTTACCCAACTACCAAACCTTAGAAGTCGGCGAAAAGCGGAAACAGTAACAGACACCTTCCGCAGTACCGGGAAAATTCGAAACACGATTGCTGCTGAAGCTACCAGTGCCAGAGCCCTCGCACCCCAGATCAGCCCCACAATGTCTGGTAACCGCAGGTCGAAAGCCATGCCAACCAGAGGCATCACAAATACTGAGATGCCGGATGGAATCCTGACCGCGTTCACTAAGTCGAATCGTTGAGCCGCTTCCAATACACCCAACAAGGTGTTAGTAAGGAGCACCACCGGCATCAAGAAGATAAGCAGATAGAACGTATCTCTCGCCTCAGCGCCAAGGGGGGGAGGGATGTGCAAAACGCGCTCCACCATAATAGGTACAGTAGCCGCCGCAATGAGCACCACTAGTACGGCAAGAACGGCTTGGGCCACCGCAGCTGTCCAGAGCAACGCAGGTATTTCATCCTGCCGCCCCTTCCCGAGCGCTTCCGCCACGAACTTCGTGACGGCCCGCCCCAACCCCATCTCCAAGACTGCAGAGTACCCCAGAAACACCCATGCTAAGGACAGCAGGCCAAAACGCTCTTTCCCCAGGCCTTGTACAATCAACGGTACAGTGACAAGCCCCGCCGCCACCGGCACGAGCTGCGCAAACACGTTCAGCAAGGTGTTACTCAACAGAAGCTGCCCGCTGATTTGCTGAGGGGAGCTCCTAACCTCCATATATCCAGGGCTGCACCTCGACAGGCTTCTGGGCGCCGACACCTTGCACCTCACTGACACACCCTTCCCTGCTTGGACGAGCCGCTTACTCAACCCCAGCCGGGCTCTCTCACCCTGAGAGAGGGGGAACCGACGGCCGGCGCCGTGAGACGTTCCATGCCCCGCCCCCGGCCATCATGCTTTCTCCGCCATGCTTGTTGCCGGCCGCGGGGCGGGAATCTCGCCGGGCTCCGCCCCCAGGGCATGCCGGGCCGTGGCCAGGCCCAGCCCCAGCAGGAGCCCTAGGGCGGCACCCACCCCCAGATTCAAGGCCGGCCGCGGGGAGACCGGCTGGCTGGGAGCCACCGCCCCAGCCCTCACCGCCGCATACAGCCCAACCCCGGCCCGAAACTCCGCGGCCTGCACCTGCCTATCCAGCGCCTTGACCTCGGCCTGCCGGCGACTCATCCGCCGCTCCAGTTCGGCCCGCCGGGCCGCCACCGTCTGGCTCAGGTCGTCCAGGCTTCGCAGCAACGCCTGCCGGTCGGCCGTAAGGGCTCCGAGCGGCTGGCCACTCAGGTCGATCCGCTCCGGCACGCTCACCCCAAAGGCCCGCAGCTGTAAAAACAGGGCCGTAAGCTGGTCCTCCGGCCGCACCGACCCGCCATCCCCCCGGGCCACCCGGTCCCGCAGCGCCTGGATGTCCCGCTGAACACCCTCTAAGTTTTGATCGTCCCGCTGCAACTCCTTCAGGTCGGCGATGGCCGCATCCCGCTGGGCCTGGACGACCTGCGGATTTGCCACCTCCTCATCCGGGTTCGCCTGGGCCAGCGCCGAGGCGGGGGCCCCCACCCGACCGATGTACACGTCGTTGACCCGCACCACCACCAACCGGGCCCAGGCGTTGGCGATGGCCGCCGCCTCGGCCGGGTCCTGGGTCCGCACCACCAGCCGAACCGTCCGGGGATCCCGGGCCGCCGAGGCCTTCATCGCACGCTTGAGCTCAGCCCGGTCCCGAATCGTCCGCAGTTCCGGCCGCACCAGCTCGTAAACTTCGGCGATAAGGGCGTCGCTCTGGGCAACCTCCACCGCCGTCCGGGCGACCGCCATCTGGGGATCCGGGCCCGACGGCCCACCCGGTGGGATGGAGGCGACCACCGCCGACTGCCCACCCGGTGGGGTGGAGGCGACCACCAGGGCGGTGGCTTCAAAGAGCCGCGGCTGCAGCAGGGTGAAAACGCCGGCGGCCATCACCGCCAGCACGGTAAGCCCAACGATCAGCTTCCAGGACCTAGCCAGGGCCAGAGCCCAGGCCCGCAAGTCGATCTCATCGACATCGGGTGCAGGCATTCTCGGCGCCGCGGTCATCACAACCTCCTCTTTGTTCGCCGACCCGGACGGCCCACTGTCATTAAATGTAGCAACGCAAAACCAGCCTGTCAAGACCGGCGGCCGCCGGGCCTATCCCGCCGGGCTCTGGGCTCGAGCATTCGAACCCAGCCTCGTGGCGTCCCCACCCTGCCCCCTCCATCCGGGGCACGACCCCGAGGCCACGGTCGCGAAACGCCAGCGGGGGCACCCGCCCGATCCGGCGCCGCTAAAGCCCCGGCGCCCACCGTGCGGGGACTTGCCACGGTGGGACCAAGGGTTCTAGACATCGGGGCCGCCCCGGCCGTCGATCCGCCAAGAAGGGTTTGAGGCCCCGCCACCCCTCCAGGCGCCCATACAGGGGGTTCGGGTCCCGGCGCCAGATCCAGGCATAAAGGACCGCCATCAGATCGTAGGCGAGGATCAGCGGCCAATCCTCCAACGGGGCGTTCTTGACCACCAGCCACACTTTGTTCCGTCCCAACAGGCGTTGCTTGCGGGGGGAGCCCTCCTGGAACGCGGCGCTCGTGCGATGGCGCACCCGGGCTTCTGGGACATAGCCGTCTGCGCCCGCCATGCCAGATCCACATCCTCTAAGTAGGCGAAGAACCGTTCGTCGAACCCCCCGACCGTCTCCAGCAGCGCCCGCCGATACAGGGCCGCCCCCGCACAGGCCCCGAAGGCCTCCCCCGGCCGGAGGGCCTCGGCCACCGGCCGCCCCCGCCATCGGTCCCAGGCGATGGCGGCCCGATCCATAGCGATCCCGGCGCTCTGCACGATCCCCGGACGATGGTGAAACACCATCCGGCTGGCGCAGGCCCCGATGGTCTCTTCCCCCATGGCCGCCGCGGGGAACGCATCATCGTTGAGGACGGCCAGATAGGGCCCCCGGGCCATCCGCAACCCCTGGTTGACCGCCGCCGCGAAGCCCGCATTGTGGGGGTTCCGATGCACCCGAAGCGGAACGGGGAGGCCCGGAGGGGGCCGCCATCCCTCCGGGCCCTCGTTTCAAACCACCAGGACCTCGAAGGGACGGAACGTCTGGGCGGCGAGGGCCTGCAAGCACTGACCCAGCCAGGGGGCCTCCCGCCACGCGGTCACCACCACTGTGATCCACGGACCGCCTTCAAAGGAAGGGGTTTGCCCCGGAAGCGCCTGCGCGTCGAGTTGCTCCCTTCCAGGGTCGGCTTATAATTTTCTTTCAAACCGCGGCCGGGGGGAAACAGGGATCCCGGGCCGCAGGCGGAGGACGTCTTCCCGATGGCGCTGGCCGGGCCGGAGGCGTTGCGACGGCTCCAGGAGGCCGGGAAGCGGCTGGCCGGGCTGCCCCCGGATACCCCGATGGCCGACTGTCTGCGGCGCATCGGGGAGGAGGCCCTCCGCCTCATCGACGCCCCTGGCGCCGCCGTCCTCTTCGGCTACGACCCGGAGCGCGCCGCCCTCGACCCCGCCACCCGCGTCGCTGTCGGCGAGACGGACGCCCTCAGCGGGCCCGATTGGCCCCGCCCTGACGGAATGGCCGCCCGCGCCCTGGCCCGCCGCCGCCGTGTCCTCTCCTACGAGGAGCCCGACGCCCCGATCCACCCCGCCAAGCAGGCCGCCGGCGCCCGCGTCGTCGGCTGCTGGCCGCTGCTGGCCGCCGATGAGCCCCTCGGGGTCCTCTACCTCTACCGCCGCGAGGACCGCCCGTTCTCGGAGCCGGAACTCGCCCTCCTGGAGGCGTTCACCGGCATCGCCGCCGCCTTCCTCCGCCCCGCGCGCGCCGCCCAGAGCCTTCAGATCGCCCTCCAGCGCGTCACCCGCGAACTGGAGGAGCTGCGCCGCATGGACCTCCTCCTCGGCGCCCGCGCCGACCCCCAGGAGGTCCTCGAGGCCATCCTCCGGATCGCCCTGGAACTCACCGGCGCCCGCTTCGGGACGCTGCGCCTGGTGGACCGCCAGCGCCGCCGTCTGGTCCTCGGGGCCCTCATCGGTCGGCCCCTGCTGCCCACGGTCGCGCCAGAACTCGACCTCGATGAGACCAGCATCGTCGGCTGGGTCGCCGTCCACGGCCGGTCGCTGCGGATCGATGACCTCCCCCACTCCCCCTGGGCCTCCCGCTACCGGCCCTGGCTCGCCGGGCCGGAGATCCGCGCCGAACTGGCCGTGCCCCTCATCGGGGCCGGCGATGAGGTCGAGGGGGTGCTCAACCTGGAAAGCCCTACCCCCGGCGCCTTCTCCGAGGCCGATCAACGCCTGCTGGAGATGCTGGCCGCCCGGGCGGTGATCGCCCTCCAGGAGATGCGGCTGCTGCGCGGGATGCAGGAACTCACCGGCTCCCTCCTCCACGCCGGCCAGGAAACCCTCTTCGCCCGCGCCGTCGCCCTGGCCTGCGACCTCCTCCAGGTCGCCGACGGGGCCATCTGGCTCACGCCCCCCACCGGCTCACCCGCCCTCACCTTCGCCACCCACCCGGCCATGGCCGGGACGGCCGGGCTGGCCGAGGCGGTGCGCCAGGCCCGCCAGCCCCTCACCCTGGAGGCCGGCGGCTGCGCCCTCGCCGTCCCGATGCTGGACCCCGAGGGAGCCGTCCGGGGCGTCTTCGTGGTCCACGCCCACCGCCCCCGGACGTTCACCGAGCGGGACCAGCGCCTGCTCACCATCCTGGCCAACCAGACCGCCCTGGCCCTGCAATTGGCAGAGCACGTCCGGGCCCTGCAGGCCGCCCGGGAACGCCAGGCCCTCACGGAGGCCTTCGCCGCCGTCGGTGACATCGCCGCCAACCTGCTCCACCGCCTGAACAACCACCTGGGCCTGATCCCGGTCCGCCTGGAGGGCCTGATGGAGAAGCGGCCCGCCCTCCTCCAGGACCCTTACCTGGCCGCCGCCCTTCAGGAGATCGAGGCCCGGGCCCGGGCCGCCCTGGACGCGGTGCGGGAGGCCATGGTCTACCTGCGGCCGATGCGCCCGCGACCCACCGCCGTCCTGCCCTGCCTGGAGCGGGCCCTGCAGGACCTGCAGATCCCGCCCGGCATCCGCGTGGAGATCTCCGGACTGGAGGCCCTCCCGCCGGTCATGGCCGGGGAGCCCCAACTCACCCTGGTTTTCTTCAACCTGCTGGAGAACGCCGTCGAGGCCCTGGGGGAACAGGGATGGATCGCGGTGCAGGGCGCCGCGGCGCCCGACGCGGTCGTCCTCACCGTGCGGGACAACGGCCCCGGCATCCCGCCGGAACTGCAGGAGCGGATCTTCGAACTGGATTTCTCCACCAAGCGCTCGCCGAAGAAACTGGGCTTCGGCCTGTGGTGGGTGAAGATGCTGGTCCAGCGGTTCGGGGGCGAGATCCACGTGGAAAGCGCCCCCGGCCAGGGGACCGCCTTCTACCTCCGGCTGCCCCTCGCCCCGCCGGCGGGGGCGCCGGCCGCCCCCTGAGATCCCCCCGTCGAGGAGGCTGCTATGGGCGAGCGGGAACCACACGCCGCCACCAGCGCCCACGCCCTGATCGTCGAGGACGACCCGGCCTGGCAGGCCCTCCTGGCCGAGGTCCTCGCGGACATGGGCCTGACGGCGGAGGCGGTCGGCGATGGAGCCTCGGCCTTGGCCCGTATCGGGGAACGCGCCTACCGCCTGGCGGTGGTCGACCTCTCCCTGGACCCGATAGACCACCGGGACCGCAGCGGCCTCCAGGTCCTCGAGGCCCTGGCCGCGCGCACCCCGCCGGTCCCCGCCATCGCCCTGACCGGCTACGCGACGGTGGAACTGGCGGTGGAGGCGCTGACCCGCGGCCGCGCGGCCGATTTCCTCCGGAAGGAGACCTTCCACCGACAGGCCTTCCGGGAGGTGGTGGCCCGCCTGCTGCAGCAGGAGCCCCCCCGTGCCGCCCCGCGGCCCGCTCCTGCCCCCGAGGCTGGAGCCGCCGCCGCCGTCGCCGCACCGGTGCTGGTGGTCGAGGACGACCCCGGCTGGCAGGATCTTTACCAGGAGCTCCTGGCCGAGATCGGACTGACCTGCACGGTGGCCCCCTCCTACGCCGAGGCCCTGGCCTGGCTGGAGCGGAAGCCCTTCGCCCTGCTCATCGTGGACCTCCAGTTGGCCAGCTCCTTGGATCCCTTCGGGAACCGGGACGGCCTGCGGTTGCTGCGGGTGGCCCACCGGCGGGGACTGCCCACCCTGGCGGTCAGCGCCACCGCCTCCGCCGACGAGGTGGAGCACGCCTACGAGGCCTTCCACGTCTTCGCCTTCTTCGACAAGGCGGCCTTCAACCGACGGACCTTCCTCGCCTTCGTCCAGGAGGCCCTGGCCCACGGACCCGCGCCCGCTCCCATCCGCCCTGCCCCGCCCGCCGGCCCCCGCTCGCCGGAGGACCAGGAGGCCTTGGCCCGCCTCACGCCGCGGGAGCGGGAGGTGCTGCGCTGGATGGCCCACGGCCTCACCAACCGGGAGATCGCCGAACGTCTCTTCGTCTCCCCCCACACGGTGAAGAAGCAGGTGGACAGCATCCTGAACAAACTGGGGGTCCACACGCGGGCCGCCGCCGTCCGCAAGGCCATCCTAGGCGGTCTGCTGGAAGAGGACCCCGCCGATCCCACCGGCCGGCGGTGAGCGCCGCGGCCTCGATCCGAGTCCGGATGCGCCAAGGGCCGCGCGACGAGAAGGGGATGTCTTTCGGCGCCTTTTGGACAGGCCCGGGGAGGGCCGTCGGTGAGGCAGACGTTGCAGAGACGGGCCGCCATGCGGATCCTGCCTCCGGGTGAGCGCCCGCAGGGCCACATCTATCGGCTTTCGAAGAGCTCGGCGAGGGGGATATGCAGGCCGGGGAGCACGTCCTCCAGGAGGGCGAGTTCCGGCTCCGAGAACGGGCGGTCCTCGCGGCGGTAGAGGTAGAGGACCCCGAGGGGCTCATCGGCGGCCAGCAGCGGCCAGCAGCCG
>Ga0209989_100167_pt1 | contig 12272 bp, 15 predicted proteins | sample Antgeofumaro1A2B_FD_188083 | JGI IMG/M metagenome (GOLD analysis project Ga0209989, IMG submission 188083) | Geothermal fumarole subsurface microbial communities from Mt. Erebus, Antarctica - 1A2B (SPAdes) (version 2) | ecosystem: Environmental > Terrestrial > Volcanic > Fumaroles | place: Mt....
GGGGGGGCGGGGGTAAAGGCGGCCTACCTAGCCTCCCGGGGGGCGCGGGTGCGTTCCTTGGACCTCCATGCCGGGCGGCAAAGGTCAGGGGCGCGGACCTGGAGGAGGCTGGGCCTCGAGGTGGCCTTTGAGACTTGGGACCTGAGGGTGCCCATTCCCTACCGGGCCGGCAAGGTCCTTCTGGATGCCCCCTGTACGGGCACGGGGACGTTTCGCACCCATCCGGAGGCTCGTTACCGGCTTGATCCAAAGGGCATCCAGGCCATGGCCGCCCTCCAGGCCCGGCTTTTGGAAACCGCCGCCCAGGCCACGCGGCCCGGGGGGGTTCTGGTCTACTCCGTCTGCACCCTGACGGAGGAGGAGGGGGAGGGGGTGGTAAGGGGCTTTTTAAATCGGCACCCGGAGTTCGTCCTCGAGCCCTTTTTTTGCCCTTTGCCCGTCCTTCGTGAGGGCCTGGGGGTCTATGTTCGACCGGAGGACGGGCTGGATGGGTTTTACTACGCCCGGTTGAGGCGGGTAGACTAAAGGCATGAAGCTCGTCTTCGTGGGCTTGGGCAAGATGGGGAGGAGCATCCTCCGGGGGGTTTTGGAGAGGGGGTTCCTCCTTCCAGAGGAGGTGGGGGTCTTGGGCCGGAGCCCGGAGCGGACCCACGAACTCGCCCAGGCCTTCGGGATCCGGGAGGTAAGGCCTGAGGAGCTCGGCCGCGCGGAACGGGTCCTCATCGCCGTTCAGCCCAGGGACTTTCCCGCCTTGGCCCCCTTGATCGCCCACCCCCTGACGGGCTACCTCTCCATCATGGCCGGGGTTTCCACGGGGGTTCTAACCCGGAGGCTGGGGACACGGCGAATCGTCCGGGCCATGCCCAACCTGGCGGCGGAGATCGGGGAAAGCTCCACCGCCCTTTTCGGACCCAAGGAGGCGGAGGAGGCGGGGGATCTGGCCTTTGCCCGGTCCTTGTTTGCCACGGTGGGGGATGTGTACGAGATCCCCGAACGGCTTTTTGATGCCTTCACTGGGATGTCGGCCTCCGCCCCCGCATATTTGGCGGTGGTGGCCGAGGCACTTGCGGATGGAGGCGTGAAGATGGGCATTCCGCGGGCCTTGGCGTTGAAGCTGGCGGCGGATGCGCTGGCCGCCACGGGGGAGCTGCTCAAAAGGACCCATCCCGCCCGGCTTAAGGACGAGGTGGCGAGCCCGGGGGGGACCACCATCCACGGCCTCTTCGCCCTCGAGGCCAAAGGCCTCCGGGCTGCCCTTATGGAGGCGGTGGAGCGGGCCACCCTGAGGGGGCAGGCCCTGGGGGAAGAGGAATGAGGCTTTGTGTTTGGGCCTTTTTTCTTTCAGCCTTCGGGCTGGCCCAGGCCTACCTCCCCCTCGAGGCCGGCCGCACCTGGGTCTACTCCGACGGAACCGTCCAAAAGGTGGTCAGCCGGCAAGGGGACGGGGTGGTTTTGGAGTACACAAAGGAGGCCTCCTTCCGCCGGGACCGGCTGCGCCTGAAAGACGGGGTCTGGCTTTTAGGCGTGGAACTCCCCCAGGGGGTCTTTGCCTATGCGCCCCCCCTTCTTTTGTACCCCGGCCGCCTCGAGGTGGGGGCCTCTTGGTCCAGCCGGGGGGTCTTCCAGGGGCAAACGGTGGCCCTTTCTGGCCGGGTGGAGGCGGTGGAGGGGGTAGAGGCCCTCCTGGGTCGGTTCAATGCCTACCGCCTCCGGCTGGCCTACACCACCAAGAAGGGGGGGACGGGCCTGGTGGAGCTCTACCTCGTCCCCGGGCTCGGGGTGGTGCGGTACCTGAGCGGGGGCAGGCCGGTAGACCTGGTCAAAACAGCGCCCTGAGGATTTCCCAGTACATCCGCATCCGGTGGGCAAAGCCTTCCAAAACCCCCCGTTTCTCCTCCTTCATCACCTGGCTCACCCCCTCCAAGGGCAGGTAGACCACCCGCCAGCCCGCCCGTTTGGCGTGCTTGGTGAGGAGGAGTTCCAGGTCATACCGGGCCAGCTCCAGCCCCCCCATTCGCCTCAGGGCCTCGGTCTCGAGGGCCCTTTGCCCTGAAAGAAAGGGGGTGATGCGCATGGCCCAGTCGGTGGAAGCCCGTCCTTTCCGGAAGACCCCCACGCTCATCCGCGCCTCACCGGCCTGGACGGGTTTTAGGAGGGCGTGGAGGTGTTCCGGCCGGAGGCCGATGAGGTCCGCGTCCAGGAGGAGGAGGTAGGGGGTTTCCACCCGCTTAAGCCCCTCCGCCACCGCCCCGCCCTTGCCCAGGTTCCTTGAAAGCCGCACCACTAAGGCCCCCGCCGCCTCGGCCCTTTGGGCCGTGGCGTCCTGGGAGGCATCGTCCGCCACGATGACGGGAAACCCCGCCTCCCGCGCCACTTTGACCACCTCGGCCACGGTCTTTTCCTCATTGAAGGCGGGGATAAGGACGGTGGCCTGCATCTAGCCTCCGAAAAGCCGCTTCAGGTCCTGGAGGGTCACGAGGAGGACGAGGAGGAGGAGGAAAAGGAAGCCCAGGTAGTGGGCCAAGGCCTCCTGCTCCGGCTTCAGGCGGAACAGGCGGGAAAGGAGGAGCAAGAAGATCCGGCCCCCATCCAAAGCGGGGATGGGGAGGAGGTTGAACAAAGCCAGGGAGAGGTTGATGGCCACCGTCAGCTCAATCAGCCGGAAAACCCCCTCCTGCGCTGCTTTGCCCACCTCGGCCACCAGGCCCAAGGGCCCCACCACCCCGCCTTCTTTACCTGAAAGGGTGGAGAAAAGCCCCCCCACCAAGGCCTTCACCATCTGGGGTAGAAAGGCCAGGGCGCGGGAGGCGCTTAAACCAAGGGCCTCGGCGAATCCGATCTTCCGGTAGATCACCTCCGGCTGGTAGACCACCCCGAGCCGCGTAGACCCCGGCTTCCAGACCAGGGGAAGCACCAGCTCCCTCCCCTCCCTCAGGAGGGTCAGGGTGTGCGCCCCCGGGGTCTTGAGCCGGTTGATCCCCTCCGCCCGCTCCAGGGGTTTTCCATCCACCGCCACGATGACGTCCCCTGGTTTAAGCCCGATGGCTTCCGCAGGGCTTCCCTGGGCTACCTCGAGGACCACCGCCCGGCCCGTGGCTTCGGGCACCCCCTGGGCGTGGAAGAGGTAGGCCAGGAGGAAGAGGGCGAGAAGAAGGTTCATGAACACCCCGCTTACGAGGACGAGAAGCTTCCCCAAAAGGGTTAGCCGGTCGTACCCGAGGCCTTTCTCCTCCGGGATGAGGCCCTCGATGTCCGCATACCCTCCTAGGGGGATCGCGGCGATCCGCCACTCCGTGCCCCAGAGGGGTTTTCGGAAGAGTACGGGGCCGAAGCCGACGCTGAAGGCTTTAACCCGGACCCCCTGGAGCCTGGCCGCCAGGTAGTGGCCGAGCTCGTGAATGAAGATGCTGAGGCCAATGATGAGGATAAACCAAACCAAGCTCATCTTCTTGCCACCTCTTTCGCCCAGGCATCCACCTGGTAGAGGTTCTCCCAGGTTAAAGGAAGGTCAGGGGTTTGGGAAAGGACCTTTTCCAAAAGCCTGGGAATATCGGTGAAGCGGATCTCCCCTTTCAAAAAGCGCTCCACCGCCACCTCGTCTGCGGCGGAGACCGCCACCTGGAAAACCCTGCCCTTCTTCCCCGCTTCATACGCCAAAGCCAAGGCGGGGAAGCGGTGGAGGTCGGGGGGGAGGAAGTCCAGCCGTTCGGGGAGGGGGAGGTCTTTGAGGGGGGTTTCGGCCCGGTGGGGATGGGTCAGGGCGTACTGGATGGGAAGGCGCATGTCCGTGGGGCCTAGGCTGGCCTTGAGGGTACCGTCCTTAAACCGGACCAGGCCGTGGACGTAGGCCTGGGGGTGGATGAGGACCTTGATCCTTTCCAGGGGAAAGCGGAAGAGCTCCTTGGCCTCCAAGACCTCCAGGCCTTTGTTGAAGAGGGTGGCCGAGTCCACCGTGACCTTGGGCCCCATCCTCCACCTGGGGTGGTTCAGGGCCATCTCTGGGGTGACGCTGGAGAGGTCCTCAGGAGCGAAGAGGAAGGGGCCGCCGCTTGCGGTGAGGATGAGCTCGGCCACGTCCTCCCTGGCCTCCCCCAAAAGGGCCTGGAAAAGCGCCGAGTGCTCCGAGTCCACGGGTAGGATCTCCGCACCAGAGCGGCGGGCCTCCTCCCAAAGGAGGGGACCCGCGGCCACCATGCTCTCCTTGTTGGCCAGGGCCACCCGCCGCCCCTGGCGGACGGCGGTAAGGGTGGGCCCAAGGCCCGCCAGGCCGGGGATGGCGGCCACCACCGCCTCGGCTTCTAAGGCGGCCACCTCCTCGGGGCTTCCGAGCCTCAGCCAGGGGAAGCGGGCCTTAAGCTCAGGATAGAGGGTTTCCTCTGCGGCCACCATGAGGGGTTGGAAGAGGGCGATCTGTTCTGAGAGGACCTCGAGGTTTTTCCCGGCCACCAGGCCCACCACCCTTAGTCCCAGCCAGCGGGCCACCTCCAGGGCCTGACGACCGATGGAGCCCGTGGAACCCAAAACCACAAGCCTCATGTGAAGATCACCGCCAGATAATAGGTTAAAGGTAGGGTAAAAAGAAGACTGTCTATCCGGTCCAGAAGCCCCCCGTGCCCGGGGAGGAAGTTCCCCGAGTCCTTCACCCCACAGTAGCGCTTGAACATGCTTTCCGTGAGATCGCCAAGCTGGGCGGCCAGGGAAAGGAGGAGGGAGAAAAGGATCAGCTCTAGAATCCCGAAGGGGAAGGCTTGGCGCACCAGGCTGGTGTAGAAAAGAAGGGCGAAGAAGCTCACCAACATCCCCCCGAGGGAGCCCTCCACGGTCTTACCCGGGCTGATCTCGGGGGCGAGCTTACGCCTTCCGAAGCGGCGCCCCACGAAATAGGCCCCGATGTCTGTGGCGAAGCTGGCCACGATGGGCAAGGTCAGTGTCCAGAGCCCGCTCGTCCCGTCTGGGCTGTAACGGAGGAGGAGGGCGTAGCCCAGGGTCCAGGGCAGATACAAGAAGGCCATCAGACTGAAGGCGAACCGGGGGATGTTGGCCCCCTGGAGGAGCTCATAGCTGAACGCCCCCAAGAGGACCATTCCCAGCGCCACCTCCCGCCAGGGGACCTGGGGGTAATGCCAGTAGAGCTGGGGCAAGGAGAAGAGGAGCATCACCACCCCTCCTGCCCGGAGGAAGAAGAGGTTGAGCTCTACCGCCTTCCGCTTGAGCATCTCGTGCATCTCCCAGGTGCCCACAAAGAGGACGAAAAGCAAGGTGGGGAAGAGAAGAGGGAGCCCCACCCATAGGACGAAGAGGAGGAGGAAAGCGCCCGCCAAGGCGGAGGCCACCCGGGTGGATAGGGACTCCTTCACCCCAGGATCTCGGCTTCCTTCTTTTCCAGGGCCTGGTCCACCTTGGCGATAAACTCGTCGGTGATCTTCTGCACCTCGGCCTCGGCCCGCTTGACCTCGTCCTCGGGGAGGTGCAGCTCCTTCTCCAGCTTCCTAAGCCTTTCCAGTCCTTCCCGCCGGATGTTCCGGATGGCGATGCGGGCTTCCTCGGCCATGTGGCGTACGCTCCGGACCAGCTCTTTTCGCCTTTCCTCCGTGAGGGGGGGGATGTTGATGTAGAGGGCATCCCCCCGGTTCGCTGGGTTCAGCCCCAGGTCCGACTCCCGGATGGCCTTCTCAATCGCCTTGAGGGCGTTTTGGTCCCAGGACTGGACCACCAGGGTCCGGGCATCTGGGGCGGTGACGGTGGCGATCTGGTTCAGGGGGAGGTGGGCGCCGTAGTACTCCACCTTAAGGTGGAGAAGCAGAGCAGGGTTTGCCCGGCCACTCCGAACCCCCGCCAGATTGTGCTCCAAAGCCTCGAGGGACTTCTGCATGTGGGTGCGGATCTCCTGGTAAAGTTCCTTTAACATACCTACCTCCTAGGTGTGGATGAGGGTCCCGATCCTCTCTCCCCGGATAATACCCGTCAGGGCTCCGGGTTTAAAGATGTCGAAGACCACGATGGGGAGCTGGGCCTCCATGCAGAGCGTGAGCGCGGTGGGGTCCATGACCTGGAGGCCCCGGTTCAAAGCCTCGAGGTAGGTGAGCTCGTCAAACCGGACCGCATTCGGATTCTTGCGGGGATCGTCGGAGTAGACCCCATCCACCTTGTTTTTGGCCATCAGGACGACCTCCGCCCCTACCTCCAAGGCGCGGAGGGCAGCGGCGGTGTCGGTGGAGAAGAAGGGGTTCCCGGTGCCGCCGCCGAAGATAACGATCCGCTCCTTCTCGAGGTGGCGCAAAGCCCGGCGGCGGATGTAGGGCTCCGCCACCTGGGTGATGGTGAGGGCGGTCTGGACCCGCGTGGGGATGGAAAGGGCTTCCAGGGCGTCCTGAAGGGCTAAGGCGTTCATGATCGTGGCCAGCATCCCGATGTAGTCCGCGGTGGCCCGGTCCATCCCCACCCCCTGCCGGGTTCCCCGCCACAGATTGCCCCCCCCGATGACCACAGCCATCTGGACCCCGGTCTCGTAAGCCTTTTGGATCTCCTCCGCCAGATGGCGGGTGGCCTCGGGCTCTATGCCGAAGCCGTTTGTGGTGAGAAACTCACCGGAAAGCTTGAGTAGGACGCGTCTGTATTTCATGCCCAAAAAACAGGGCCCTGAGGAGAGCCCCAGGACCCCTTGCCTCCCATGGCCTATGCCCCCAGCTCAAACCGGCAGAAGCGGCGGATGACGATGTTCTCCCCGATCTTGGCAATCGCCTCCTGGATGAGCTCTTTCACCTTTACCTTGTCGTCTTTGACAAAGGGTTGCTCCAGGAGAACGACCTCCTCTAGGTACTTCTTAATCCGCCCCTCTGCGATTTTTTCCGCGATCTGCGGGGGCTTACCCTCGTTCAACGCGGCCTGGATGTAGATCTGGCGCTCCTTTTCCAGCTCCTCTGCTGGGACCTCCTCCGGGCTCACGTACCTGGGGGCCGCCATGGCGATGTGCATGGCTAAATCCTTGGCTAAGCTCTGGAAGAGCTCGTTGCGGGCTACAAAGTCCGTCTCGCAGTTGAGCTCCACCAGCACCCCCACCCGCTGGTTGTGGTGGATATAGTGGCCGATCACCCCTTCCCGGGCTTCCCGGTCGGCCTTCTTGGCCGCCTTCAAGGCACCCCGCTCCCGGAGGAGCTGGATGGCCTTTTCCTCGTTCCAGCCCGCGTCCTCCAGGGCCTTCTTCACGTCCATCATCCCCGCCCCGGTGGATTCCCGGAGCTTTTTGATGAGCTCGAGCTGGCTCATGCTTCCACCCCTCCTTCGTCGTACGCGGCGGGGGCTTCCGCCTCCACCAAGGCCCGGGAGGGGGAGGGTTCCACCACCCCGCCCCTGGCTTCGATGATCAGGTCCGCCACCCGGGAGAGGATGAGCTGGATGGAGCGGATGGCGTCGTCGTTCCCGGGGATGATGTAGTCCAACTGGTCAGGGTCGGAGTCGGTGTCCGCCAGGGCGGCCACGGGGATCCCCAGCCTTTGCGCCTCCTTGACCGCGATGTTTTCCTTGGTGGGGTCCACCACGAAGAGGGCATCGGGAAGGCGCTTGAGCTTACGGAAGCCGGAAAGGTACTTCCTGAGCCGCTCCAGCTCGTGCTTAAGCCGCACCTGCTCCTTCTTGGGCCGCTCTTGGATGGCCTCGGAGGCGAAGAGCTCCTCCAGTTCCTCCAGACGGTCCACCCGGCGGGAGATGGTCTTGAAGTTGGTGAGCATCCCGCCTAGCCAGCGCTGGTTCACGTAGGGCATTCCACACCGGTCGGCCTCGAGCTGGAGGATGTCCTGGGCCTGCTTCTTGGTTCCCACGAAGAGGACCGTGCCGCCGCGCATGGCCAGGTCCTCGAGGAAGCGGAAGGTCCTTTCCAGCTCCACCATCGTCTTTTGTAGATCAATGATGTGGATGCCGTTGCGCTCCGCGTAGATATACCGGGCGAACTTCGGGTTCCAGCGCCGCCTTTCGTGGCCGAAGTGGACCCCGGCCTCCAGGAGTTCCTTGACCGCAATCTGAACAGGCATATTCCTCCATTCGGGGAAGGTTGAGGTGAGCGTTCACTGGTGCGGCGAAAGCTTCCCGGCGCAGGACCTTCCCCTGCCCGCGCCCGCCTTCGGCGCACCGCCACCGATTATACCGGCAAGGGGCCCTTTGCGAAACCCCCAGGCTTTGCTATACTCCTTTTGGCCCTTGGGGCCGTAGCTCAGAGGGAGAGCACCTGCCTTGCAAGCAGGGGGGCGGCGGTTCGAATCCGCCCGGCTCCACCAAAAGCCCGGGAAGGCCCGGGTTTTTTTCTAGCCGCCCATGCCTTCCGGGATCCGTACCACCACCGCCTTCCCCCTGACCGTGAGGACCCCATCCGCATAGACCTCCGTCTCCACCACCACCTTCCGCTCGGTCCTTTCCCGGACCCGCCCCACGGCCACCAGGGTGGGGCCCAAGGGGGTGGGCTTAAGGAACTGCACCTCGAGGCTCGCGGTCACGCACCGGGGGTAAGGGCCTTGGTCCCCAGGGGTGGGCTCGAGTTCCTTAAGGGCCGCGGAGCCCGTGGCGGTGGAGTGGCAGTCCACCAAGGAGGCGAGAAGCCCCCCGTAGACGAAGCCAGGGATGGCGATGTGGTGGGGTTTGGGGGTGAAGGCCGTGCGGCTTTCCTTCCTTTGTGGATCCCAGTAGGTTTTGAACTGGAGCCCCTCCGGGTTCAGGCGGCCGCATCCATAGCAATGGGCAAACGCCTCCGGATAGTAGGACTGGATGTAGTTCACGCCATCCCCTCCGCCTTCCACTTCTCGGGCACCGCCCGCCTCAGGAAGTCCACGATCTCCTGCGTGCTGGTCCCCGGTCCGAAGACCTCGGCCACGCCCAGGGCCTTCAGCTTGGGCACATCCTCGTCTGGGATGATGCCCCCTCCGAAGAGGAGGATGTCCGAGGCCCCGGCCTCGTCCAGGAGCCGCTTGACCTCACGAAAGTAGTGCATGTGGGCCCCGGAGAGGATGGAAAGCCCAATGGCGTCCACGTCCTCCTGCAAGGCCGCAGAGACGATCATCTCCGGGGTCTGGCGGAGACCGGTGTAGATGACCTCCATCCCCGCATCCCTTAAGGCGCGGGCCACCACTTTGGCCCCCCGGTCATGCCCGTCCAGGCCGGGTTTGGCGATGAGCACCCGTATGCGCCGATCCATGGCCCTAGTTTAGACGTAGGCGGGCTCCTGATACACCCCGTAAACCTCCCGCAAAACGTCCATCATCTCCCCCAGGGTGCAGTAGGCCAGGGCGCATTCCACGAAATGGGGCATGGTGTTTTGCCCCTCCACCGCTGCCTGGCGTAAAGCGGAAAGAGCCTCCTCCACCCGCTTCGCGTCCCGCTCCCGCCGCACCCGGGCCAGACGCTGGGCCTGCACCCGCTCCACCTCGGGGTCCACCAGCTGGATGGGCACCTTCAAGGGGATTTCGTCCGTGAAGGCGTTCACCCCCACGATGATCCGCTCCTTTCTCTCCACCTCCTGCTGGTAGCGGTAGCTGGCCTCCGCAAGCTCCCGGAGGAAATACCCCTCCTCGATGGCCCGGACCACCCCGCCCATGCGGCGGATCTCCTCGATGATGGCCATGGCCTGGCGCTCCATCTCGTCGGTGAGCCATTCCACGTAGTAGCTTCCCGCCAGGGGGTCTATGGTGTGGGTAACCCCCGTCTCGTAAGCGATGATCTGCTGGGTCCTTAGGGCGATGGTGGCAGACTCCTCTGTGGGAAGGGCCAGGGCCTCATCGTAGGCATCGGTGTGGAGGGAGTTGGTCCCGCCCAGGACGGCGGCCAGGGCCTGGATGGCCACCCGGGCGATGTTGTTTAAAGGTTGCTGGGCGGTGAGGGAGACCCCAGCGGTCTGGGCGTGGGTGCGGAGGGCCCAGCTTTGCGGATTCCTGGCCCCGTAGCGGTGGCGCAGCTCCTTGGCCCAGATGCGCCGGGCCGCGCGGAACTTGGCGATCTCCTCAAAGAAATCGTTGTGCACGTCAAAGAAAAAGCTGATCCTGGGGGCGAACTCGTCCACATCCAGGCCCCGTTTCAGCGCGGCCTCCACGTACTCAAACCCGTCTGCCAGGGTCCAGGCGAGCTCCTGCACGGCGGTGGAGCCCGCCTCGCGGATGTGGTAGCCGGAGACGGAGATGAAGTTCCACTTGGGAACGTTCCTCGGCCCCCACTCAAAGGTGTCGATGACCAGCTTTACGCTGGGCTCAGGAGGGAAGATGAACTCCTTCTGGGCGATGAACTCCTTAAGGATATCGTTTTGGATGGTTCCCCCGAGCTTTTTCCAGTCGTAGCCCTTTTTCTTCGCCACCGCCAGGTACATGGCCCAGATGGCGTTGGCGGGGCTGTTGATGGTCATGGAGGTGGTGACCTCCTCGAGGTTGATCCCCTCAAAGAGGATCTCCATGTCCGCGAGGCTGCTGACCGCCACCCCGCACTTGCCCACCTCTCCCCGGGAAAGGGGATGGTCGGAGTCATACCCCATCAGGGTGGGAAGGTCAAAGGCTACGGAAAGGCCGGTCTGGCCCGCCCTGAGGAGCTTTTTAAAGCGTTCGTTGGTCTGCTCGGCGGTGCCGAAGCCCGCGAACATGCGCATGGTCCAGAGCTTGGACCGGTACATGGAGCCGTAGACCCCCCGGGTGTAGGGGTATTCCCCAGGGTAGCCCCGCTTTTCCTCGTACTCGGGGTCTAAGACACCGATGTCCTCCGGGGTGTAGAGGGGCTCGGGCGCGATATTGGAGAGGGTTCGGTGGGCCAGGGGGCGCTCCGGCATCTTTTCCAGGCTCTTCTGGTAGGTCTCCCGCATCCAGTCGTGTTTTTTCCGCATAGGCCCTCCCGCTTGCCCTAAGTATAATACGGCTTTTTGCATGGGGGAAGATAGGCGTCACACCAGAGGGGCGCTCCTCAAGGGGCCCACCTGTTCGGCCACGTGGGCTTTCAGCGCATAAAGAAGCCGGTCCAAAGGGGCTCCCTCTAGGTAGGCTAGGGCTTCCGTGCCGGGGAGGAAGAGGATGGCCCTTAGGGCCTCTACCCCCTTCTCGCCCAGGTAAACCCCCTCCGATCCCAGCCGCCCTCCCTTCAGGTGGGTCCCCTGGCCCAGGAGGCTGGGCGCGAGGCCCGCCGCCTTCACCATCCGCCACCCTGCCCAGACCAGGGCCAAAAGGGGGGGATCGTGTTTGGCGATGCCCCTTAGCCCGGAGATGAAGACGGGGAAGAGGCGGGAAGCGGCCTCGGGGGAGGCCAGGGCGTAGCCGAGTTCCGCCAGGAAGCTCGCCATGAGGTAGCGCCGGGGGGCCTCGAGGCCGGAAAGCCGGCCCACAAGCTCCACCTGGGTCAGGGTGGGAAGGGCCTCCGGGCCTTTTTGGTAGAGCTGGAAGCGCACGTGGTGAAAGAGGGAAAGCCTTCCCGTTCGGCCCGTGGGCCTCTGGCCCTTTTTGGCCACGGCCTCGAGGGTTCCCCTGGGGGTTAAAAACCGCACCAGGAGGTCCCCCGAGGCAAGGGGCCTCCGGCCCACCACGATGCCTTCCTCGAGGCGGTACCGCTCCACTTTTCCATGTTATGCTAAAGCTATGAATGACCGCACGCTTCAGGACATCCTGGAATGGCTGGTGCTGGGCCTTTTAATCGCGGTGGGCCTGCTCCTTGCCCTTTGGCTTGGCGGGTGGGTCTTCACCTTCTTGGGCAAGCTCCTTCTGGCCCTCTCCGGCCTTGTTTGGTTCATTTTGAAGTATGCTGTTCCTGCCTTGGTCCTGGTAGGGCTGGCCTATCTGGTGGTGCGCTTCCTACAGAGGCGCACAGCATAGATCGTATTTTCTCTAAGAATAAGTGAAAGTTCACGAAACGATCCTTCACTTAACGCTTGGCTGACCTCTCATCACTTTGAAAACTAACTGACCTCCCCCTCTTGGTTGCGACAAGGCAAACTTAAGCCATGCAGCCCCTACCTTTTACTCCCAAGGATCTGGTTCCTTTCGTTGAGCCGCTGATAGACAACCCTAGGGATGCTGAGAAGTTGGCCCGGCTGGTCTACGCGGTTCAATACCTGTTCCCTGGAACATAGCCCCAGAACGTAGCCCCAAGGAATGGCGTTCCCTTCGGGAAGCACACAAGGTACGCCCGGTTGCTTCGCGGAGCGAACACCAAGAGGGCGTGGCCGGGGCTGACCCGCTCCCGCGAAAGCACCCGGGGCTGACCCGGGGCTGACCGGAAAGCAACTCGTCCGGCTCCGCCCGGAAAAGCGACTGGGCCCGCCA
>Ga0209989_100168_pt1 | contig 12266 bp, 14 predicted proteins | sample Antgeofumaro1A2B_FD_188083 | JGI IMG/M metagenome (GOLD analysis project Ga0209989, IMG submission 188083) | Geothermal fumarole subsurface microbial communities from Mt. Erebus, Antarctica - 1A2B (SPAdes) (version 2) | ecosystem: Environmental > Terrestrial > Volcanic > Fumaroles | place: Mt....
GAAGAGGAATTAATTACCCAATTCGTCGAAGATTCCATCCGTTTCACGCTGTCTGTCTCTACTCTGCAACAGCAAATCGGTGAGGACTAGGAAGGGAAGCCTGTGAGCGCGATGTACGCCCTAAATTTCTATCCCGATATCTACGAAAACCTGTTGCGTAGTCACCGCAAGACGGTAACCATCCGCCTGGGTGACAAAACGGACAAATATCGCGCGGGACAGCTGGTGTGGGTGACGGTGGGTAACCGCTTCGCCCGAAGACACAAGCTGTTCACCGCCATCATCGATCGAGTGGAGGTGAAACCGCTCGCCGAGCTCACCCCGCGCGACATCAGCCGCGAAAACCCCGAGTTCCGCACGGCAGAAGACGTCCGAGACCTTCTGGAGCGCATCTACGACCGCCCCCTCGCCATGGAGGAAATCGTGACGGTCATCTACTTCTCACCGGTGGATGACTGAACCCTTCGCTATCCATGAACCTCTATCACCAGCGTTTGCCCCTGCCCGGCAGCGATGGGCTCGCTCAGAGAGACCCGCATGCCCCCGTCGGGCAGGGTGGATGTCTCCGCTGTCAGCGGAGTGCCGGCAAGATGTACTTGCACCCTGCCCCCGCGAAAGCCCGTTTCCACCGCGCTGACCGGCAGAGAACCGCGTATCACCTGCACCTCTGCCCGCTTGTAGCCCTCGCCGAACATCTGCTTCACTATGCCCCAGCCCGAATCGACCGAGAAGAAGCAGGCGAAGTCCTCAGGACTGATGCGCGGCGCAAAGTGCACAAGCTGTCGCGGCGCAGAGTAGAAAAAGTCCGACAACGCCAGCAGTAGTGCATACGACGCCATCGCCCGGGCATAGTGGTTGCCGCACTCGAACTCGTTCCAGGGATTGCGTCGCTCACCTGTGTAGCGGTCACGCACCCCCTTCACAATCGCCAGCCCCTCCTCGACGAACCCTTCGTAGATGAGATGGCTCGCCACCTGATATTCGATGCCCGTCCACACCTCATCCGAATACGGGAAGGGGAACAGTGGTCGCCCACCATGTGGCCATGTCGCCAGCAGAAGTCCCGCCTCATCGTTCAGGGCATAGATACGTTGACAGTTGACGTGCTCGGAGAGGTCGCTCTTCCAGTTGTAACGGAATACCGATTGCAGGGCGAGGCACACATGTTCAGGGGCAAACAGGTCGCCCAGGCGCACCATCCGCGCGAACCACTGCCCGATGAGCTGGTCAGACAGACAGCCCTTGCCCAGCTGGTATTTGGGGAAGTTGGAACTCTGCGGGTCGGTGGACATCTCGGGCGAAGCGGGGCGCACCTCGTGGACGTAATACTCGCCATTGAACAGGTGCTCATCCATCCACGCTCGACCGCTCTCGTACACCTTTCGGTACTCGTCCGCCTTCTCGGTCTCGCCAAGATAGCGTGCCATCTCTTCCGCCGCCCGCAGTGCCCCCAAATAGAACGAGCCCATCATCGTGTTGGGTCCGTACAACTCGATATCGTAGGTATTGTGCTGGACGCCTTCCATCACGCCGTCCCGGTCTTGATCCCACTCGCGCCATGCATACTCCAGCGCACGCTTCACCCTGTCCCACAAGGCACGTAGCCACTCATCGTTGCCGCAGATCTGCCAGTCGCGGTAGACCTTCAGGATGCCGCCCATCTGTCCATCCGCCGCCGCGTGGAAAGTCGGTTCGGGCATCGTGCCCAGCGGTAGGGGCATGCGGAAGGTCATGTGTCCGCTCGCGTGCAGGTTGATGGCATAGTCCTTTTCGCGGATGGAACGTTCCAGCGAGGGGAACAGGTACGGCAGAGCCTGCGCGTAGTTCCACACATGTGTGCAGATCCCCTCGCAACAGCCCGAACCGGGTGCACACCCCTCGAAGGCGTAGAACGTGCCGTCGGGCAGGCGCAGGCAGGTAGGGGTCTTCAGGATAGATATCTGGGAGCTGACCGCATCCAGCACCGCTTCGGGCAGGGTGGATGACCACAGGGCGTTCGAAAAGGCGCGGGTGTCGCCCTCCAGCCGCTCGGCGTTTTTCGCCACGTAATCCGCTACGGCGACCGCATCCGCATACAGGGTGGTGTAATAGTTCTTCCAGACAGGCTTCGTGGGTGCGGGCGACCAGTACATCTCGAAGTTGGGTATGTGCCACACGAGCCACACTGGCGGGCGAATCTCCCCCCGCGGCGGCAGGGTGGCACGCAGGGCAATGGTGCCAATGTCCGGGGAGTCCTCGTGATAGGCCGGCTCACGCTCCTCATCCAGCGTTCCTTGCGACGCCTGATGCCAGAACCGTTCCAACGGGTCGAACCATCCGCCGCGATACCAGTGCGTCTGGTAAAGTACATCGTGGTGCGTGGTGGCTAGCGCCAGGGTGCCATAGCGGGGCGAGCCGGGCGGATGTTTGCGCGTGCTCATCTTTAGCCCCCGCACCGCGCCAGTATCGAACACTTCGATCACACTGCCGCCCGTGTCGGGATAGCCTATTTTGTTCTCCATGTTCGCATAGAACACCACTTCTATGGGCACGTCCTGCAAATTGGTCACCGTGACGTTGAAAATGGCGATGGGCAGGCTTGAATCATCAGGGTTGAGCGGGATAAACGGATTGTACGCTTCCAGCGCGGCGCGTACGGGCATCTGCGGGTCTTCCAGATACAGCCTCGCGAAGGGGAATGCCCCCTCGAACACCACGTTGCGGAAGTGAGGAAGCCCCGCACCGCTCCAACGCTTGGACGCACCAGAGCCGTCGTCGGTGAAGTTGTCGCCGCCGACAGCACCCTGCAGAACGCGTGTGATCGGTTTGCCTCCGGCGGGCTTCGCGCACAGCGTGAAGAAGGTACAGCCAAAAGTCAGTCCCTTACTGGGGCGGTTGAAGATTTCGAAGTCGCGCAGTTGCCCCCATCCCCCCAACGAGATACTGCCGGTGCCAATACCGCCGAGTGGGAAGGCGATCTGGTCCAGTTGACGCCCGCGATACTGCTTCGGCTTGCCACGCGTGAACAGCGCGTTGAGCATGTAGGGGATTTGCGGATTTCTGGGCTTCATCGCGTGCTCCTTTCAGCGTATGTTGCGGTTCAGTATAGAACAGCCGGGCGCAGGCGTCAAGCGGGGGTGGATGGGACGCAACCAGAAGGAATATTAACGCCGAATCACTAGGTCAGTAACACGTCGATATACGAGATGGCTGGGAGTATGACTGGTAGGTCCTCATCTCCCGGAGCTTCGGGAGAAGGGAAAATCCCACCGCGTTGGCGGTAAGGCGATCACACGGTCAGTAATGGTCGTAAAATAGCGTATCGTAGAGCAGTTTGCCCAGCACAACCACAACGCCAAACACCACCAGCGCCTGCCGGTAGCCTAGCACGGTGGCAGGAAGCATGGGCAGAGGAACAAACAACAAAAAGATCCCCACCACGAGGGTCAGTAGAACCCCTCGCAAAAGACTTCGCCAGTGCCGGGCACGAGGCATCTTTCACCTTAGGCGCGGATGATTTCGCGCTTCACTTCTTCGTCCGCGAGGTCCACAAACTCGTCCGCCTGCCGGCGTAGTTCGTCGGCAATCATCGGCGAGAGCGTGCGAATCGTACTCACCACCACCACGCGCACGCCTTTCATCTGCACTGCTTCCACGAGCCGCCGGAAGTCGCCATCGCCGCTGAACAGCACCGCGCGGTCGATGTGGTCCGCCAGTAAAAGCATGTCAATGGCGAGTTCGATGTCCATGTTGCCTTTAATCTCGTACTGCGCGGTGGCGGGGTTGTAATAGCGTTTCTGCGGCTTGGTCACCACTGTGTAGCCGTTGTAGTCCAGATAGTCAAGAAAGCTCAGCATCGGGTCGAACTCGCCTTCCCGACGCGACGCATAGTAGAACGCACGCAGTAACTTGCCTCCTCGCGAGAAGTAACGCAACAGTTTCCCGAAATCGATGTCCCAGCCTAGCTGCTGCATGGTGTAGGTCAGGTTGGGACCGTCAATGAATATCGCGATTTTTTCCACAGGGCGCACCTCCTCTCGCCCGGACACCATCTCTTCTGCCCGCCTCCAGACGCGCACGCGCTCGCTGGAAGGCTCCTCTTGTGGACGGACAGCTCTTGCGCCCCCGAAGGGGCTCTTGTCGTTCAGATACCATGCCCCATTACGCAGTCACCATCTCCTCCTCTTCGTCATCTACTGCCGGAAGCGTCTTCAGTATTTCTTCGGCGATGAGGCGTTCGGTCACCGGCTCGTCTCCTACAATTTTGCCGTCGCGGAAGCGAACAATGCGCTTCGCATGGCGAGCGATGTCCCACTCGTGGGTCACCAGCACGATGACCTTGCCCGCATCGTTCAGCTTCTGAAAGATGGCCATGATCTCCTCGCCCCGTCGGCTGTCTAGGTTTCCCGTCGGTTCGTCCGCCAGGATAACCGCAGGGTCGTTCACCAGCGCGCGGGCAATCGCCACCCGCTGCTGCTCTCCGCCAGACAGCTCGTTGGGACGCGAGTGGATGCGATGCGCCAATCCTACCGCCTCCAGAGCGCGCATGGCACGCTCGTGCCGGTCGCGAAACCGACCGTTATACAGCAGTGGGAGTTCCACATTGCGCAGGGCAGTGGTACGCGGTAACAGATTGAACTGTTGGAACACGAAACCGATCTTGCGGTTGCGTATCTCCGCCAGCTGGTTGTCGTTCAGTTTGGCGACCTCGATCCCGTCCAGCCGGTATGAACCGTGCGTCGGGCGGTCCAGACAGCCGATGATGTTCATGAAGGTAGACTTGCCCGACCCCGATGGTCCCATAATCGCTACAAACTCACCCGGGTATACCTTCAGCGACACACCGCGCAGGGCGTGCACGTGCGTCTTGCCCAGAATGTAGGTCTTGTGGACGTCTTCCACCTCGATCACGGGTGTCATCCGCACCCTTCCTCCAGTTTCTGCATGAGATGGCGGAGTGGCGGTATCATCTTGCGATATTCCACCAGGAAGGCATCGTGCCCGTAGGCGGAATCCATCTCGAAATACTCCGAACGCTTGCCCAAACGTTTCAGCATCTCGTGTATCTCGCGCATCACGTAGGGTGGAAAGAGGATATCGGAGCGTATCGAGATGAGAAGCACTCGCGCCTGAATGCGGCCCAGCGCCTCCTCCAGGCTGGCGTATCCGCGGCTGACGTCGTGCAGGTCCATCGCCTTGGTGAGGTAGAGGTAGCTGTTGGCGTCGAAGTCCCGCTTGAGCAGTTTCTCCCCCTCCTCGTGCAGGTAGCGCTCGACGTCGAAGCGGGCGTGCAGGTCGTGTTCCAATGCGCTTTCCTCGCTGGCAGGCTTGCGCCCGAACACCTGTTGCATGATCTCATCGGAAAGATAGGTGATGGTACCTATCATCCGTGCCAGCGCCAGCCCCTGGCGCGGCGACTGTCCGTCCTCATAGTACGCGCCCTTGCGCCAGTTGGGGTCGAGCATGATCGCCCGCCTGCCCACCTCGTTGAAGGCGATAGCCTGTGCCGACAGGCGTGCACTGCAGGCGATGGGCGCCACCGCGTCCATGAAGTCGGGATACATCACCGCCCACTCCAGCGCCTGCATCCCCCCCATCGATCCGCCGGTGACCAACTTCAGCCGCCTGACGCCCAGGTGGTCTAGCAGAACCCTCTGCACCCGCACCATGTCGCGAATGGTGACGATGGGAAAGCGCAGGCCGTAGGGCTTGCCCGTACGCGGGTCAATAGAAGCAGGACCGGTGCTACCCCGGCAACTGCCCAGCACGTTTGGGGCGATCACGCAGTACTTTTGGGTGTCGAACACCTTGCCGGGACCGATCAGCCCGTCCCAGTAGCCCACGGTCCGGTTATAAGGCGCGTATTTGCCGGCGGCGTGCGAACTGCCCGTCAGCCCATGAAGCACCAGAATGGCGTTGTCGCGCGCGGCGTTCAGCTCGCCGTACACCTCGTATGCCACGTCCACGCGCGGCAGGGTCTGTCGGTTCTCCAGAACGAACGGCTCCTCGGGCGAGGCGAACGTGAAGATGTGCTTCACGATGTTCTCGCCTACCGAGGCGACCGCTTCGTCCTCTTCCACCGGCAACAGATACGCTGCGGACTCGGTGCTCATCCCACCACCCACTCTTCCGCGCCGTTGACGCCGATCGTGCTGACAGTGATGCCCTGCTCCTTCAGGAACTCGATGGCACGACGCAGTTGCGCCGATGAGCCGGTGAGCTCCAGAAACACAAAGCCACCGATGTGCGGGTCAATGTTCGCCCGGCGGATATTGGGGACGAGGTCAAAGTCCTTCACCAGCCGGTACACGATGGGCTCCTTCACGCGCTCCAGCGGGAAATTGAGCTGGACGCGGATGGTCTCCACCGCCTCTTGTTGCTCTACAGGCATCGATGAACCGCCCTCCTTCACCATGTATAAGACGCAGGAACCGCCCCCGCAGTTGCCCTGCGACGGTCGCTGTTACTATATCAAGTGTACCCCAATCTGGGAGACGAAAGATAATTTACTTTTAAAGAACCTGATGATATAATGATGCTGTCAATCCATTCAGGAAAGGAGAACGCTGGAATGCGGCTTCGCATCATGCTTGCCCTCGCGCTAGCGCTGGCAATGGTCACTAGTGCACACGCGCAGATAACGGTCAGCGCGGAAGCCATCAACAACGCGACCGTCCAGCCGGCGGGACCGCGCACAGGCACAGGCGGCAAGAACTTCTTCAACGTGGAAGGCAACGACAAGGGACGGTTCGCCAGCTTTGGCGTGGCGGACTTCAGTGCCTCCAGCTTCGGGCTGACCCTGCCTGTCGCGGACATCAGGGGCATCGTCCTGGTGCTCACGGAAGACCGTGCGTCGTTCAGCGCGGCGGGAGGCATCAACATCTGGCTGACGGAAGACACTACGACCAGCATCGATCCCGGCACGCCTCCGCCGCTGGTGTGGGATGCTTCCGACCTGCCCAACGGGCTCGGTTCGCAGTTGATGCCCCGGCACTATCTGGGCTCGGGAACCTACACGCCAATCGCAGACGGTACGGTGTTTTATTACACCCTGTCCCTGACCCCAAGCGCGAAGAGCTACCTGATCCAGCAACTGAACAACGCAGGGGTTATTCGCGTGGTGGTCTCGCCAGCGGATAACGCGGTCGCTGCGACCTATGCGGGCTATTCACACAGTACGCTCGCGGGACCGATGCTCCAGCTCGAGCTTGTGCCGGTACCAGAACCTGCCTCTCTTACCGCTCTGGCGATAGGGGTTGCAGGTATCCTGTGGCGCAAACGGCGTAACGCCTGAACACACCGACTGGAGCACCCGCGGGTGCTCCAGTCACCCTCATTTGCTTTCCGGCGACGAGCTTGCTTCTGTAGCCATCTTTTCCAGCGTCTTCGTCGGGGCAACGCCCAGCGCCGCGAAGTACATCTGCACCCCTTTGTTCGCGATCAGCGACCCCGCCAGCGTCATGATGACCAGCAAACCCAGCTTCTTCAGAATGTCGATGCCGATCTGTCCCAGTCTGGGCATAGACTTCTCTGCGGAGGGCAAAGGAGCCGTGAACAGTTCGTGTGCCTCGCGGAACACGATCCATAGCACCCCAACGCCCAGCAAAAACACCGCAATACCCAGCAAACGACCTATCCAGTCTCCTCTAATCCTCAAGGTGTAAAACCCTCGCTCCTGTCGCTTTTGCACGTCTATTATGTTAGCGAAAAGAGGGGCTGATGGCAAGCCCAGTTGCCCACACGCACAGTCTGTGCTATCATAGAGATAGCAAACCGCATAGCGACGGAGCAGACAGCATGGAGCCTTTGATCTACGAGATTTCCTCGCCCGGTAGATGCGGGGCGAACCTGCCGGTATCGGATGTGCCCGAACGCCCCATCGCGGACTTATTGGGAGCAGACAACCTCCGCGATGACCTGCCCCTGCCCGAAGTGAGTGAGCTGGACGTGATGCGCCACTATGTGCGCCTCTCCCAGCATAATTATGGGATAGAGACCGGCTTTTATCCGCTTGGCTCGTGTACCATGAAGTACAACCCGCGTGTGCACGAGAAGATCGCCTCTCTGCCCGGCTTCGCCCACCTGCATCCCCTGCAACCCGAATCGACCGTGCAGGGTGCACTCCAATTGCTATGGGAGCTTCAGCAGTACCTGGGGGAGATCGCGGGGATGGACGCTGTGACCCTGCAACCCGCTGCGGGCGCACATGGCGAAATCCTCAGCCTGATGATCTTCAAAGCCTACCACGCCAGCAGAGGCGAGGCCGAACAGCGCAAAGTGGTGCTTGTGCCCGACTCGGCGCACGGAACCAACCCTGCCTCTGCCGCTTCCTGCGGATTCACCGTGCGCACATTGCCCTCCGACGAGCGGGGATGCATCGACCTCAAGGCGCTACAGCAAGCGGTGGGTGCGGACACCGTTGGACTGATGCTGACCAATCCCAACACCCTGGGCTTGTTCGAGACGCAGGTGCGCGAGGTGTGCGACGCTGTCCACCGCGCAGGCGGACTAGTATACTGCGATGGCGCGAACATGAACGCCCTGCTGGGTATTGCCCGCCCTGGCGATATGGGCTTCGACGCCGTACACTTCAACCTGCATAAGACCTTTTCCACGCCACACGGCGGCGGTGGACCGGGAGCTGGAGCCATCGCGGTCAAAGCCTTTCTGGAGCCATATCTGCCCGTGCCGGTGGTGAGCCGCCGCTCTGATGGAAGCTTCGCGCTGGAGTACAACCGTCCGCAGAGCATCGGGCGGATCCACTCGTTCATGGGAAACTTCCTCAACGCCGTTCGCGCCTACGCCTATATCCGCACACTGGGCCCCGATGGGCTTCGCGCCGTCGCCGAACACGCGGTGCTTAACGCCAACTACCTGCGCGTGAAACTGCAGGACATCTTTCCCGCCGCCTACGAGCGCATGTGCATGCACGAGTGCGTGTTGACCGCCCAGCGCTATAAAACAGAGTACGGCGTGCGCGCCCTGGACATCGCCAAACGCCTGATCGATTACGGTTTCCATCCGCCCACTATGTACTTCCCGCTGATTGTGCCCGAGGCGCTGATGATCGAACCCACCGAGACCGAGAGCGTCGAAACGTTGGACGCCTTCATCGACGCTCTACACCGTATCGCGGAGGAGGCACGAGAGAGCCCCGAACTACTGCATGAAGCGCCGCACCACACCCCTGTCCGCCGGCTCGACGAGGCCAAAGCGGCGAAGGAACTGTGTGTCTGCTGGAGCGGATGAGGCGATGGCAGATAGCTGGAGACTGGTACTGAGCGGCGCGGGCGACCCTGCATGGAATATGGCGGTAGACGAGGCGATTCTGGAAGCGGTAATCGCCGCAGAACAACCGCCGACCGTGCGATTCTACCGCTGGGCTAGCCCGTCGGTCTCGCTGGGACGGTTCCAGCAGGCGGAAAAAGCCCTGAACCTCGCCGTATGCCAGGATAGGAATATACCGGTGGTCCAGCGGTTGACGGGCGGCAAAGCGGTGCTGCATGGGCACGACCTGACCCTATGTGTGGTGGCTCCTCTGCGCTGTTTCGCCCCCGCCCACCGTGTGGTAGAGGTACACCGGCGCATCGTGCAGGCACTGGCGAGCGGGCTCCGAGCGCTGAGCATCGAAACACGCCCCGTCTCACAAGTCTTTCCCCGCGCGCTAAAGGGCACCCATCCGAACTGCTTCCACTATGCTCTGCCCGGCGACCTGACCACGCCCGATGGGGTGAAGCTGGCAGGCGGTGCACAATACCGGCGCGCAGAGGTGGTGATGGAACAGGTCAGTATGCCCTTCGAACCACTGCCCGACACCCTGCGCGGCTGTCTGCAAGGGTGGGTTGACCCCCCAGCCTCTCCGCTAATCGGCATTGCAGAGGATAGCCTAGAGGAAGCTTTAGCCGCTGGAATCGCCAGGGAGTTCAACCTCAGTTGGCAGATTGCCCCATTAAGCGTGGACGAAGTAGCGTTTGCAAGCCAGCGACAGGCAAGTTACCAATGTACCAATCTAAGCCCCCTCCCCCATGGCGCTGGGAGAGGGGATAGGACGTGAGGGGTGATCAGGCGTGCGCCACTTCCTCCAGTTTGCCCGTCTCCACATGGTAGATCAGCCCGTGCACGGGAATGTCCTTCGCGATGAAGGGGCACTCCCGCACGCGCTGAACCTGCTGGCGCACGCTCTCGTGCAGATCGGCAAAAGCGTGCAGGGCGAAATGGCTGGCGTCGGCGCCGTACTGCTGTTGCAGTTGCTTCTGCACCTCCTCATCACGGAAGGTGAGCATCCCACAGCCCGTATGGGCGATGACCAGGATCTCGCGCGTGCCCAGCAGGTTGGTGGAGATGACCAACGAACGAATAGCGTCATCGGTTGCCAACGCGCCTGCGTTGCGAATGACATGCACCTCACCGATACCGAAACCCAGAAACTGGTCGGGCATCAAGCGAGCGTCCATGCAGGTCAGTACCACCGCTTTGCGGGCGGGCGGTGCGGGCAAATCGCCATGCTTGAACCCCGCGGCGTAGCGGGCATTCGCCTGCAGAGCCTCCCCGTAGAAGGACATTGGAACACCTCCTTCAGCGCAGAAGTTGATTTTGTAGGTTGATATAGTATAGTGTACCCCGTTCGACCAAGAAACAAGAACTTTTTCAAAAAATTTTTGCTGTGGGCTTGACAGCACTCACTATAAGGTGTATACTAAAAACAAAGGTGGGATAATAGTTCGCACCTGAGGTGGTTGCTCAACGATCCATGACGATATGAAAGGAGGAGCGAATATGGTTCGTTACATCACAAGAGTAGGAGTGCTCGTTGCGTTAGTGGCGATGGCAGTCCTGCCATCGAGCGCGACCGTTTGGGTGCTCACGGCAAACCTCTCCGGCAGTCAGGTTGTTCCGCCGACCAGTAGCTCCGCAACCGGGCAGGCCATCATGAGCTACGACGACGTGTCCAAGCTGTTCAACCTGGCGGTCTATGAAGTGGGGCTGAGCCAGAGCGAGATAGTGGGCGCTATGATTCACGCAGGGGCGCCGGGCACGAACGGTCCCGTCATCTACGACCTGGACGGTGGCGCGTCCTGGTCGGGTAACGGGGTAGTCTTCTCCCGCTTTATTGTTGGAGGGCTGTTCCCCGCAGCCTACCAGTCGGACCTGCTGGCGGGCAATACCTACTTCCAGATCCATACCCCCAACGGAACGAAGGACATCCGAGGACAGCTGATTCCGGTACCCGAGCCTGCCACACTATTGGGTCTATCCACAGGACTTGGGTTGTTTTTCCTGCGTCGGCGCCGAGCGCGCTAGTTTTTGGCACGAACAGCCTGCGTTTTATTTCGGGCAGGCTTTTCTATCTATATGGAAGGGGTGATCGGTGTTTGGATACACCCCTGAGCAAACGGAGGGTATGCACAAAACTTGCCACCTGAAAGGAGGAGGTTTCGTTTGAAGAAACTCGGCATTCGGTTCGTTGCGCTGGTAGCGCTATTCAGCCTGATGGCACTGCCATCGAGCGCAGGGTTGTGGTATCTGCAGGCGACCTTAACCGGCTCGCAAGAGGTACCGCCAGTCTCCACGAGCGCCAGCGGAGTGCTCTTCGGCAGCTACGATGATGTCACTAAGACCATCAACTTGGCGATCACCATCAGTGGGCTGTCGCAGAGCGATGTCACCGCCTCGCACATCCACCGGGCACCCGTCGGAGTCAACGGCCCGGTCATCCTCAATATCGGCGGCGGTAGCAGTTACGCGGTGCTGGGTAGCCAGCTGATCAAGGTGATCTCTGGCGCACCCTTCCCCGCGGCGGAAGAAGCCAACCTGCTAAGCGGCAAAACCTACTTCAACGTGCACACTACCGCTCATCCGGGCGGCGAGATCCGCGGGCAGATCACCGCTCTGCCGGTAGTGCCGGAGCCTGCAACGATGGCAGGGCTGGGTATCGGTGTGGGATTGCTCGTCCTCCGGCGGCGACGCCAGTAGCATCCCATCGTTACCGAACAGAGTGGGCTGGGGTGAGCCCCCAGCCCATTTCTCTTTGGATAGACCAAGGTCAAACACTAGTTCTGCTCGCGGTAGCGTGACGGCAGGGCGGCGGCAGGGGCTACCGGGAATCATTGATTGCGGACACACAAGCGGGTATAATCTAATTGAGAATGATTCTCAGAAAGGCGTTGGCGTATGTTGTTTGAAAACGCGCTTTGGGTTCCGCTGTTGATAGTGGTGGCACTGCTGTTATTCGCTCCACAGTGGGGGGGTGTTGCGCGTTGGAAACAACGGCAGTGGCTCCGCTCGCG